>CEPZ01009028.1_pt1 | contig 12752 bp, 14 predicted proteins | sample 530461 | NCBI WGS metagenome assembly CEPZ01 (sample SAMEA2620106, study PRJEB7988) | marine metagenome | isolation source: saline water (ENVO:00002010), including | reverse complement strand
CAGCCTATATTATTTGGGAAGAGTTCCAGGAATGAAATTTATGAACAAACGATTAAAGCCAGTTGAGCCAATCGCATATTATATGATTGATGATAAAATTACTCCAATACCTTGGGAAATTATTTAACCCAAAATAATTGGTTTGTCATCAATAATTATTGTGTGTTCAAATTGAGCTACGTGTGAACCTCTTTCTTCCAGAAGAACTTTGTGGTCGTGAAGAATTCCCGCTCTTGCGAAACTTCTTAGAGCCAATTTAGCCTTCAATGGTCCAAATTTCTTTTCAACTTCTCTTTCTGAAAAAGGAAGAGTTTTGTATTTTTCAAGAATATGTTTCAAAACATATTTATGAAGTCTAACTGGTTTCGCTTCCTTTAGTTCATATATGCCTGAGCTAGCGCCCTCTCGTACTGCACCGCGACCGTTAGTTACAAACGGCTCAATCGCAATCACATCACCTTTTTTCAATATATCTTTGCCTTTAGTGTCATAATTTGGAATAGTATATCCTGCGTGGACTGTGTATCTTGCCAAACTATGTCCAGACAAATTTCTGATAACTTTGAATCCTGATTTTTTTATCGTGGTTTCTATTTGAGCACCTATCTGAGATGCTTTGACCCCGGGCTTGAGAATTTTTATGGCGTTGTCGAGAGCAGATCTAGCTGTTTTAATCATCTTATCATGCTCTTTTGTTGCTATTCCAATTGAAATTGCGCTATCTACGATGTATCCATCTACTTGTACACCCACATCTAATTTTAGCAAATCTCCTTTCTTTAACACGTTTTTATCCTTCGATGATGCGCAATAGTGAGCTGCAACATCATTTACTGAAACGTTTGCCGGAAAGGCCAACTCTGCACCAAGTTCTCGAGTTTTAGCTTCAACCTTTTCAGACAATTCTAAGTAAGACGTACCTGGTTTTGCGATAGATTTTCCATATGCTTTAACTTTTTTAGAAATCTCGCTAGCCTTTTTGTATTTTGCCAGAACTTCTTTGCTTAATGCCATCATAACCAATTATCCAAACCAGTATTAAGATTTTTGATTTGTTCTTCTGAATAACCAAATAGTTCTAGTATTTTATATGTTGCGCCAATCACTTGATTGTTGATATAATAATCTTCATCAATCTCTTCGATGTTTGTTTGCTCAGGCAATTTAACTCGATCACTAATTCTTTTTGAACTTCCTTTAGTGACAACATAATTTACAATTGTTCCTGCGCCCACATTAATTCCGGTTTGAGCTAATAATTCTCCAGCGGCAACCTGAGGTCCGCGAGTTTTGTATTCATGTAATTGTTTTGTTAGTTTGTTTGTAATTATCAAATCCTCAATATCTATTTTTCCGTTCCGAATATCTGTAATTATTTTTTGAATTTTTTCCAATGCGGGCTTTCCATCAACTTCAGTTAGAATTTTATTCAGTGCCTCGACTTGTGCTTTCTGTGCAAGCTTTGACCAATCACCTCGTCTTGCCTCCAAACCTTTGATAATCATTTCATCATTTTGATCCAGAAGAGCATATCTTTTCTTTGCTCCCGTACCAGAACCTTTCTTTTCTAAAAATACTCCCGATTTAAACAACCCTTCTTCTTCAAGTTCCATTGGATTCGGAAGACGTTTGTTTGCTTCAGTCTTGAATTTATCCATATTGTCTGAATTAATCAAAAACACAGAATCGGTATCTCCGTAAATTACTTTTATTCCGTGCTTTTCCGCTAAACTTATTGTGTCGTGAATATATTTTCTTCCCATGGCAGTTATTGATCTTGCACAATCTAAGGAATACCATCTTGCACCGAAGAAAGCAAGATAACCGTAGAAGGAATTTGCCAGAATTTTTAATCCATATGATTCTGCATCCAAAGTAACATATTCATTTGAATCTTTTTCATGTTTCTTCAACTCAGCATTTACGTCAAATCTTCGTGTAATTATTCTTTCGATTAGTTCAGGAATAAATCCTTTCTTTGACTTATCGAAAAATACTGATTTGTCAGGCAGGTTTATTTTTTCATCGTCACTTCCTTTCTCTTTCATTGTGTATTTGTCTATATTGTGCGCGATGAGGATAGTCGGATACAAGCTACGAAAGTCAAAAACTCGAACATTTTTGTAAACTCCAGGTGTTGGTTGGTAAACAAATGCGCCTTCTGCTTGTGTCGACCTTCGTATTGATATCTCTTCATTTGAAGGACGATTTTCAATCACTCGGTCTTGCTCAATTGCGCTTTTGATTATAAATTGTTCTGCTAGTCGACCATATCGCATTCGAGTGACATCAAATAAAGGCAATCCTGTGAATTTGGAAAATTGTAATGCAATTGGAAGTATTTTTTCCATAAGCAAGTAAGTTAGTTTTGAATCCAACAAATTATATTCTGCAAAACGATTCATATTTTCATCGCCTTTGTCTAACCATGCTTCGTGAGGCAAAACTCCCAGCGCTATTTTTTTCTGTCCCAACATTTCTTCAGATACATTATCTAAAGATAAAGAGTTTGTTTTCAATCGCGGAGCCAAAACATTTCTAATAAAAATATACGCATCCACATGAGCAATTCCATTTATTTTAACCGGCTTAGCATTTCGAGCACCTCGTGTGTAAAATAAATCTTCACTCAAAGGATGCAATTTAAGTTTTAGTTTGTGTTTTGCTAGGCGCTCTTTTATGAACCACAAATCAAAGCGATCAGAGTTATAACCTGTTAAAATGTCTGGACTAAATTCATTTATTGTTTCTTGGAAATCCTTCAAAAGTTCTTTTTCTGATTCTACAGAATTAATGTAGTCATGCTTCTTTTTGAAATCTCTAATTATACTTACTTTTTCAAAATTTTTACTGTAATAAGATATTGACACAATTTTGTCAGTTAGTGGATCAGGAAAACTTCCATCGCTTGTTGTCTCAATATCAAATGCAAGAATCTTAGGTTCAAAATTTTTATACAATTCTAATTTATTGTCTAAAATTGATCGGAAAACATAAGGAATATCGGATTCATATATTTCTTTCACGCTCGGAAGCTGTTTTATTTTCTCTCTAACTGTTGGAACTTCTCTCGGAAATTTGAAACTTACCTTCAAAAACTCAGTTTCATTATTTTCAAAATTTTTAGCAACTATTTCGACACTTTCAACATTTCTTTTTTTGTCTTTGAATTCGTAAGTGAGTTCGAGAATGTCTTTTTTTGCTTGTTTGATATCAATTGGAAGCACTAAAAAATAAGGATCTTCCGATTTAATTTCTTCGAGCGTTTTGTTTCCTTTATTTGATTTTACTAGCGTTAGATGTCTCTTGCTATCCTCAGAATAAACAACATCAATTACACTCATCACTCTTCTTTGCCTTTAATTTGATCAAAGAATCTTCGCATATCTCTTTGTACTTGATCTGCATCTACTTTAAGTTTTTCAAGGCTTAAATGCAATCTTTCTTCATCCTTTACAAGATTCGCAATTTGATCAAAAGGACCTGTTGCTCTTTGAAAGTCAGCCAATCCAATGGATCCATAAGGAGAATTGTTCATTTCTCTTGAAATTTTTGCCACTAAAGAACCAAGCCAAATATTTAGAGCATCTTTAACTTCAGATCTAATTTGCTTTCCATCAGTTATAGATCTTCGCATCAATCTAACAACTCTTGCTCGAGGAAAAGGTAAACTTTCATCTTCTTCTTCATTAATTTTTTGCTCTTCAACTGGTTTAGTTTCGTCGTTTGCCATAATATATTGTTAGTTGTAAAAGCTTTAAAATTTAAGGATTTGCCCTTTTAATCGTATAATTCAACATCGTCCTCGTATCCCGATTCTTCTATTTCTTCCTCGTCTGATTCTTCATTTTCATCAAAACTGTAACCATATTCTTCTTCGATAATTTTGTTGCATATTTGGTAGACTCCAAATTTCAATAATTCTTCTGTTGGCTCTTGTTGAATTGCTTCAGATACGGCAGAAATCATTTCCATTGTCCCCTCTGAAAGCGGATAACTACTTCCTCGCTGTCCATTTATGTATTGAGAAACTGCAGATATTTGAGAATCCATTAGTTCTGCAATATCTTTTTGCGAGAATCCATTTGAATTCAGCGATTTTGCAATTTCAGCCTTTACTGAAGCTATTGCAGTTCTAGCTATAAATTCGTGAGGATATACAATTGGCATAACTCTGAAAGATTATGCTCGATTAAAAGCATTTTGCTGATTAAGAGAAGTTTTTGATGAATATTTTTGCGAAAAATCCACTAACGAGAAGCAATCCAATCCCAACAGCAATTGATTGTCCGTGAGTCATGTTAATATTGCCCCAACGACTTATACCGCTCCAGAGTAAGATGAAACCAACTCCTGCAATAAACGCTAAGACAAATTGTCGAATAATTCTCATATGTTTCATAAGGGCATAATTCTTTGTTCTTCTTTTTGCCATATTAATTAGTTACTCTGTTCAAATAAAAGTCTTGTTTTCAAAGAGCGCGGGAAGGGATTTGAACCCCCGAATCTCGGGACTGCAACCCGACGCCTTACCAGACTTGGCCACCCGCGCACTAGTTTTAAGCCCAAATTTTACTTTAAAACCCTTTCTGCGAGAGATTTTCGGATTAAATTTATATACTTCAGACCATACTTAAGTAAATGGCAAGAGCTGCAAAAAAAACAATGAACTATTGGTATTCCATTTATGGATTGCTTCTTATTGTAGTAGGTTGGATGTCTTTTCGAGGCGGATGGTCTATTGAAGAAGCATTCGGCGGACTATTGATATTATGGGGTTTGAAGAAACTCTTTATGGGTCACACTTGTTGAAATTGTGATTCATTTTTTTCTTAGAATATAGCTTTTAATAGTGTCTTCTAGCTCATAGCCTTTGGATTTAATCATATCTCGGATTTTATCTGCAGTTCTGAAATCTTTTTTCAATCTTGCCTTTAGTCTTTTTTCTGCCAGCCTCTTAATTGAGAACGGAATTCGTTCAGGCTTCAAACGTTTCAAATCGAATCCAAAAATTTCATCAAATCTTAAAAGCAAATAGATTTTTTCCTTGTTTGGAACTTTATTATCATTAATCACTGCCCAAGAAATTGACAGTGCCTTTGGAATATTCATGTCGTCATTAATTGCTTTCTCAAATTGTGAATAATATTTTTCACCGACTTTGCTGGCCTTTAGAGATCCGCGAGTTTTTGATCTTAATTTTAAATATGTGTCGAATAATTTTTTCCTTGCATTTTTTGCAGAGTTCATTGCTGAGGTACTGTAAATCATTTGTTTTCTGTACTGTGTTCCTAGTGCCAAATATCTAAAATCCAATGGATCAAATCCATCTTCTTTAAGTTTTGAAAGCGTTACGAACTCTCCAGCGGATTTTGACATCTTTCCTTTGTTTTTATCAATCAAGAATGCACCATGTACCCAATAATTTACCCAAGGCTTTCTTTCTAGCGCAGCCTCTGATTGAGCAATTTCATTATTGTGATGTATATGTTTCAAATCTTCACCACCCGTATGAATATCTATATGATTTCCCAAGAATTTAGTTCCCATTGCTGAACATTCAATATGCCACCCCGGATATCCTGTTCCCCAAGGCGAAGCCCATTTTAGATCTTGATCTTGAAATTTAGATTTTGTGAACCATAGACCAAAATCATTTTGATTTTTTTTGTTTGGATCTTTCTCTACTCGTGCTTTTGATTTGGTGCTGCTTCTACCCAATTTATTGTTTGAATATTTTGAAGCATCAAAATACACATTTCCTCCAGCAAGATAAGCATATTCATTTTTTATTAGTTTTCCAATCATATTAATCTGAGCACGTATATTTTCTGTTGCTTGCGGAAATTTGTTCGGAGCCCCAATATTTAATATCTTTAAGTCATTTTTGAAAGATTTAGTGTAGTATCTGGCAATATCCCATACTGATTTTTTTTCTTTTCTGGCGGCCTTTGCAATTTTATCTTCGCCAGTGTCGGCGTCTGATGACAAATGCCCAACATCAGTTATATTCATGATGTGTTTGATTTTATATTTGTTAAATTTTAGAATGCGCTTCAAAAAATCATTCATCAAAAAGGTTCTATGATTTCCAATATGAATATAATTGTAAACAGTTGGTCCGCAAGAATATATGGAAACTTTTCCTTTTGTGATTGATTTGAATGTTTCCTTCTTTTTTGTTAAAGAATTGTACAATTTTAGACTCATTAGTTAAGAAGAAATTGAGAAGTCTTAAAAGTTTTGATTAATACTAAAAATTATGACTCAAACTCAACAAGATGTTTTGAAGGCAAGCAAGGAACAATGTATTTTTTGTAAGATTGTTTCGGGAGATATACCTTCAGCTACAATTTATGAAGATGATAAGGTAATTGCATTTTTGGATATAAATCCAGTTAACGCAGGACATGCTTTAGTTGTACCAAAAGAGCATTATATTGTCCTTCCACAACTTCCAGATGATTTGGCTATGCATCTTATGAAGATTGTTAAATATCTATCTGGCGCAATTTTTGAAATGACTGGTGCACACGGAATCAATGTTTATCAGAATAATGGTGCTGCTGCTGGACAAGAAGTACCTCATGTTCATTTTCATGTAATTCCTCGTCGTCAAGGAGATCAAGCAATTGGCGAATGGAAAAGGAATAAAATCGATCCTGAACAATTGAAACAGATTGCTTCGGAAATGGGCAAGAATCTGAAACCAATCGGATCTACAGTAAAATTAAGTTCTAACACGGCGGTTTCTAAAAAGAAGCCAAAAGCTAAGAGAAAGGCAAAACCTGTAAAACTTACTAAAAAGAGAAGTGCTTAGTAATCTCTAAAAAAATGATATACGTCGTGATGCATTTTTGCTGATTCCAATGCGCTGTTAACTTCTCCACGATGTAAGTGTGCCCTAACTGTATTACAGTTGCTACAGTTCAAAGCATTGTGAGATTTATCATTCATAGATTCCATATAACCATAAGTTTGACTTATTACTTGACTTAAGTTATCTATATGAGCGTGTTTTTCTTTCTCCAAGTCGTGATTTCTTGTAGATACGACGCCCATACTCATAAGAGCCCAAACAATGGCGAAAAATCCTGCGACGCCAATTAGAATATAATGAGATGCTTCTAAGACTACCATTAATAAAGCAATGCGCTACTCCTTTTTATATTTTACTTAGAATAAAAGGTATTATTTGAAAGATGATATCTCCTACGTACCCTGAAACTATTATCGAAAACAGAAAAGAGGGTCCAAATGCTATTCCGGTTTTAATTTCAATTGGTTTTTTGTAATGTTTTTGGATTTTTTTGATGTCGTCAGCGAATACGCCAGTTTTCTTAACTTTGTAAATTAGTTTGTTTCCAATTTTTAGATCCTTTGTTACCCAGTCTCCTTCAGTTAGTTCAGACGGTTTTATTTTTTTTGTGAAAAAATGTTTTTGGATTGTTATTGCAAGATAAGTTATCGCAACAGATATTGCTATGAGCGGCAAAAGGAAGAATAACGGATTTTTTATTATCAAAGGGATTAGAAGAGAGAGGAGCGCAATAGTTAACAAAGTTTTTGCTTTTGGTGAAATTTCAACTATTTTTTCCCAATTCTTGATTGTCAAATAAGCCATAATTAAAATTGAATATAATCCTCCAAGTAAAAATAAGTTGATTGTGAAAGTTAGTATAAACGGAATTGGCGTTGTATGATACATTGGAATCATTGCGGCCACCCCGAGCAAGAGTTTTGCATCACCGCCACCCCACTGACCCATGACGAATAAAGGTACTGCAATTACTAATGCGAGCAACAGTGAAGTTAGCAATGCTGTGAGCGGTTCGAAAGACTGACTAGTAATTGCGAGAATTATTTGCGCAGAAATTCCAAATAGAATTAGAAAATAAGATATTGAATCTGGTATTTCAAAAGTTTTCAGATCAGATATTGTTGCAAACAATATTGCCAAAGCAGTTATTCCAAGAAGAAATAGTTGTTCTTGCATGAATATTCATGTGACTGTACTTTAATATATTTTGGCTTATGCAGCCTCAATACCTTTCTCAGTTATTTTGAATATCGCTTCGCCTTCTGGCAAACAAGGTGAATCTACAAGTCGTGCAATTCTTTTTCCTGCCTTTCCTCGTCTCAAATAAATTCTGAATTGTGAAGCGTGTCCAAGAATATGTCCACCGATTGCTGCAGTAGGATTACCGAAAAATACATCTGGTTTTGCTTGAACTTGATTTGTTACATAAATTACCAAGTTGTGCTTGTCTGCTAAACGTTGAAGTGCATGTAAATGCCGGTTTAATTTCTGTTGCCGAACTGCAAGAGTTCCTCGACCAGCATATTCTGAACGGAATAAACTCATTAGTGAGTCTACAATAACTAATTTGATATTTTTTCCTTGTCGATTAATTAATTCATCAACTTTATCTACCAATAACATTTGATGATCGGAAGTGTATGCTCTCGCAACCATAATTCTGTCTAGTATTTTTTTAGGATTAATTCCTCGTGCTTCGGCCATTTGAGTTATTCTCTCAGGTCTGAAAGTATTTTCAGTGTCTATGAAAACTACATCACCACCGAGACCACCCTCCTTTTTTGGTAATTGCGCATTGACTGCCAATTGCATTGCAATCTGAGATTTTCCTGAACCAAATGCTCCGTAAGTTTCACTAATGCTTTGAGTTTCCACACCACCACCCAACAATTCATCAAGATCTGCAGAACCAGTAGTTAGTCTTTCAATCGTAGTTCGTTTTTTTACTAATTCTGAACCTGTTGAAAATCCCATATCCATGGCGTTTCGTGCTGCGATTTGTGCTTTCATTGCTCCTGCCTGAGTCATTCCAGAAGAGTCTGCGATTTGCGCAACTGGTGCGACAGCAATAGACATGATAGTATCATAGCCTGCTTCTCTAAGTTTGTCTGCGGTTGTTGGTCCAACTCCTGGCAGATCTTCAAGCTCCTGAGGAACTTCTTCATCTGTTTCGATTTCTTCTTTTGTTTCACTAACTACTTCTTTTTTCTTTACCATTATTTACTTCCGAGCAATTGCTCTGCAATTAATTTTGGATTTAATTGATTATTTACTGAATTCACTGAAAGTTCAGTGCGATCATAAGCTTTATTTTCTCTAATTGTTCCTTGGACTTCAATTATGCTTCCAAGAAATTCTGAGGCAATTTCTTCAATTGGTTTAGCTAATATCAATTCACTAAGTTCATCTGCCTTTATTCCGACTAATTTTTCTCCGCTTTCTCCGAAACATGTTGCTCTAATGTTTCCTTTTCCGTCATCAAGTACAAAATTAAAAATCAAAGTCTTATTTGGTTTTACTTCTCCGTGAGTTGAACAATTGATTTTGCTTCCATCCACATTTACCTTTTTTCTACATTCAGGGCAAGCATCATAGAATCGAGGTTCAGCCACATTTACAACAATACCTCTGATTTTGACAGGATTTCCAAGAATTGGTTTGTCAAGAGAGGTTTCTTCAACTTTCTGATCTGTGCCCTCTGAAATTTTAACATCCAATTCATCTTGATTTATTAGAATTTGACTTCGTGAAGTTAATTGCAATTCTTTCCCTGAATATTTGTTTTCCTTTATACTTGATCCTTTAACTCGAACAACATCGCCAACATTTAGTCGAGATTCTTTAACCAAATCAGCTCTTCTATCCCATAACGTGGTTCGAATCTGACCAGTTTCATCAGCAAGCATTAATGGCACAAAATCAACAGTTCGCCCATCTCTTTGAAAATTACGCATTTCAAAAATCTGTGATACTTTTGCTACAATTTCAACACCAGTCATTCCTGGATGAGTCTCATTAATTTTCAAAACCTTTGTTGCTGGATCTTCAAAGAGTTTTACATTTAATTCTGAAGCAATTATATATGCTGCACCCTCCTCAGATACAAGATCTTTGAGTGAATCCATCTTTTCCTTCATCTTTTCCTTTATTTCTTTTTCAGATAGTCCGGATTGTTCTGAAACTTTTTTGATAATGTCCTCAGTGGGCACGTGAATCATTTTAAACTTCGTCCTACTTTAGTTTTAAGCTTTTATTTACTAAATTGGTGGTGATAAAAATTAAGCTTCTTTGTTTTCTGACTGATTATTCTTTTCTTTTACGGACTCAACTAATGATTTCAGCATAGCTCCAGGAATTGCATTCGGATTTGAGCCCCCGTGCCATGAAGTTCTTGGTCGAATTTGAGCTTGCAAGATTTTTTCGTTTGTGTCATCTAAAATTATTGCTGATCCGCCAACTCTTGGCAGCGAATCAAGATTTTTCTGAAGATCTGTGGCTAAATAAGATTGCATAATTTCATTTAGTGCTTTGAGATCCATATTTGACGTTAATCTATGAGATATTACTGTGTCGGATTGCGTCATTACATCAGTATCAATTTTTCCAGGTTGCTGGGTTGCTAGAATTAACGAGATGCCAGGTTGTCGTCCTTCTTTCAAAATTCGCCTAAGTGCTCCGCTCGCTAAAGTTTCACCTTCCTTTGGAAGAAACTCGTGCGCTTCGTCGATTAATATCCACAAAAGCGGTGCTTTTTGTCCACCGATTTCACCACCGATTTCACTAAGCTCTTCTTTTCTTCTTTCAGACATTCGTGAACGTATAACGTAGTTACAAATGTGAGAGATAATTAGTGCTCTAATTAGATCTCCATCATCTGATTCTGCATAAGGAGACAAGTCTATTATTGCAGTTTGCCCTCCGCTTGTAAGTTCTGAAAGATTAGTTCCTCCTTCATCAAAAATTCCCCATTTTTTTATCGCTCTTAGTTTACTTAGAATTATTTTCACATCTTTTTCATCAGCATCTTTATCCCCTTTAATTACTTTCATTAGTTTGGTAAGCGAGAAGTTTGGAGCATCTTCTTTTATTACTGCTATTGCTCGCTCTAAAAGAAGACTGGCTGTGCTTAATTCATCAATTTTGAAAATTTCAGACCACTCCTTGGCACTCATTGTATTGGGTTTGATTGCCAGAGGTTTGTCTGCAGGAAATCCTGCTCGCTGATACTCATCAAATTTCCCAATTGGACTATATACTGTTATGTCTGCAGATTTTGGCTCCAGTTTCCATTCAGTCAACAACTTAGCATCTCTAAGATTTGGATTTTTCATACTCCAATAGATTCCCATCGTATCAAAAATTACTGTCGAAATATTCTGCTTGATTTCTGGTTCCAACTCAGAGATTCCTTCAGCCATTACACCGAGAGTGTATGATTTACCTGAACCTCTTTTTCCTGCAACTAAAACTGCGTGAGGTTTGTTTATGTCGAGATAAATTGGATTTGCCATTGAAAGTTCTCGATCCATTTGAACATAATGTTTTCCTAAAAGTATTGTTCCTTTAGTTCCTAGCAATCTATGATCTTTGGGTGAACGCCCAATTATAATTTCATACATGTTTACCAAACGTGGCGGTTCAATAAAAGGTTAGCGCCAACCACAAAGTCTAAAGTTTTTTATAATTCAATCACGAGCAAATACTATGTCTTTACAAAAATGGAGTTGTTCTAAATGCAATACTTTTTCTTCATTTGGAAGTGTTGAAGGTCTTAGAAATCAATTAAAAAGAAAAAACGGAGCTGCTTATGCGTCTTCTGAACTTCGAAAAAGAAGTCGTGACGCAATGACAAAAATAGTTTCTGCGGAAGTTTCAGCTGAAAAGCATCTTATCAAAGAAGGTAAGCACAGAGTTAGCTATAAGATTTGGGATGAAGAAAATAAAAAGTACAAACAAAAATGGGTTAAGGAATCAAATAATGCTAAGTCTAAGACGGAGACTATTTTTTCTAGAATGTTTAAACGACCAACACCAACAAAAACATAAGCGCCAACGGCAGGATTCGAACCTGCAACTCCAAAGGAACTCGCTTTCGAGGCGAGCGCAATACCAAATTATGCGACGTTGACGTAGATTCTAGACTTTTTATTTAATATAAAAGTATTATGTTCGATAAAAAGTATTTGAAACGTTAGGCGTTTACCACATTTTTTAAGTTTTTACGAGATCGCAAGAGCATGAAAGTTAGAAAAGCAATAATTCCGGCAGCAGGTAGAGGAACTAGATTATTACCTGCAACGAAGACTCAACCAAAAGAGATGTTGCCAATTTATGACACACCCGTTATCCAATTGGTTGTTGAAGAAGCAGTTAAGTCGGGAATAACTGAAATTTTAATAATTACGGGTGAAAATAAGCATTCATTGGAAAAACATTTCGATATTACAAATACAGGAAATGGAAAACTCAAAGAATTCAATAAATTATTAGAGAAAGTTGATATCACATTTAAGCGTCAAAGCAATCCCAGAGGTCTGGGTGACGCGATTCTGCGTGCTAAGAATTTTGTGCATGGTGAACCATGTGCTATTTTATTAGGTGATGATTTTTATCTTAATTGTAAAACTCCAGCAACAAAACAATTAATTGATGTGTATGAAAAGTTAGCTAATCCAGCAACAATTGTTGGTGTTGAGAACTTATCTCGAGAAAAAATGACTAAGAAAGGAATGGTAATAGTAAAAGATAATTCTAAAGAGGTTAAAAATATAATTGAGAAACCAGCAATTGAGTCAGTTGTTTCTGATCTGGCAATCAGCGGCAGATATATAGTTACACCGGAGCTTTTTGAGAAACTTGAGAAGGTCACTGAAAGTGTGCGTGGTGAAATTGAGTTGACTGAGGGTTTGGCTGACTTACTAAAAGATAATTT
>CEPZ01037572.1_pt1 | contig 12776 bp, 13 predicted proteins | sample 530461 | NCBI WGS metagenome assembly CEPZ01 (sample SAMEA2620106, study PRJEB7988) | marine metagenome | isolation source: saline water (ENVO:00002010), including | reverse complement strand
GTTATAAATGGTAATTGAAGAATTTCATGTTCTTCTTTTGCCATTTTTATATTATTATGTTCAAATTTTAGTTTTTAAAGTTATTGGTTATACCTTATTAAATATTTTTTATACTTTTTGATTATATTTTATTGAAAGATTTAAATCTCCAACTTCTGAATAACACAATGCAATTTTATGACATAACCTTGCTCTCTTTTGTATTGCCTTATCTATTGGATTTTCATTACTTCGAGGATATTCCCTACTCATTTTCAGTAACCAAGGATTAGGAAATTCTCTCTCAAGTCCATTTAAACCTCTAAGTACTTGATATCCTAAAATTTTCCCATGATTTATTAAATAATTTATTATTTTTTCCATATTATCTCTCTCTTAAAAAAGAAATAGGCATAAAAGTCCTATCTGCATATCTATATGATTGTCCAGCAGAATATGCAACAACACCTTGAGGGATCTTGTCAGGTCTCACTTCCACCATATTAAACTGAGGATCATTCATTGGTCTACTTTGTGCTAAATAAGTACCAGCAAAAACATATTTCTCAAGATTTCTTGACTTAGGGGTAACTTTTTTTAAATGTTTTATACCCCAAAATCTGATTTTTGCCCCGCCTGCATTATCATCAAATACAGATATTACCATAACTTTAATCTAAAATACTTATTTTTAAAGATTTATATAATAAAATTCAATTATTGATTTTCTGCGAGACCTTTTCTATCCCTAATCTGCTTAATAACTCTTGACTGCAATTCCTTTGGCATCTTCTTAAAAGTCTGATCCATTAATGCACTTACACCTCTACCTTCAGTAGCACTTCTTAAATCAGAAGTCCATCCAATCATTTCCTGAACAGGAAGTTCAGATTTAATAGTAGCAGTTGCAGCATCTTGCTGAACATCAATTAAAATTCCCCTCTTCCCAGAAACTAACTGAGTAACACTAGACATAAAATCATTTGGACATTCAATCTGATGTGTCTGGACAGGTTCAAATAAAGTTGGTGAAGCTTTAGCAAACGCAGCCCTAATAGCTTCTCTAATAGCAGGATAAACTTGTGCAGGACCTCTATGAATTGCATCTTCATGTAATTTCATATCAACTAATGAAACTTTTAATCTAATACAAGGCTCTCGAGCCAAAGGTCCTTGATTCACAACTTGCTCAAAAGAATCTAAAATTAATTCAATAACTTCTCCAATATGAACTTCTCCTTTTGTTTTATCTAAAAAAACATTTCCTTTGTAAATATCTCTATATTGTCCTGCTTCATCTCTACTAATACCAAGACCTACTAATTTCTCATCTAAAGTTTTATCTTTTTTCTTTATTCTTCCTTCTGGTAACTCCCCCGCTGCAAATGATTCTGCAACATTATCTTCTAAAGGCTCAACAGTTAAGAAAAACTGATTATGTTTATTTGGACTTCTTCCTTCAGCAACAACACTTGGCTTTCCAACTGATTCACGAAAAACAACAATTGGCTGTGAGGTATCAATTTCCAAACCTTTTTCAGTTTTAATTCTATTTTCAATAATTTCTAAATGCAACTCTCCCATACCAGACATTAAACTTTCTCCAGTCTCTTCATTAATTTCAATTTTTAATGAAGGATCTTCTTTTCCAACTTGTCTCAAAACTTCAATTAATTTAGGTAAATCAGCTGTTTTTTTAGCAGAAATAGATTTAGTAACAACAGGCTCAAATAAATGAGTAATTGCTTCAAATGGTTCAATTGGATTTTTTGAAACAGTTTCACCAACAAGAACATTTTTCAAACCAACAATACCAACAATATTGCCTGCAATAACTTCATCCATCTGAATTCTTTGTGCACCTTTGTAAACAGAAACCTGCTGTACCCTCACTGTTTTATCAGCAAGATTCATATAAACCTCATCACCTTGTTTAATTGTCCCTGAAAACAACCTGCCAGCAGCAACTTCTCCAGCATGGGGGTCAACAACAATCTTAATTGGAACAAAAGCAACTTCTCCTTTTTCATTTGCACTTTTCAAATCTTTTCCAGCTTGTGATTCAATATCACCATGCCAAATCTTCGGAATCCGATATTCCTGTGCTTCTTTTGGGTTAGGATGATTATTAATAACCATCTCAAGAATAACATCATTTAAAGGAGCTTTTTTAGCAAGTTCTTTATAATTCTCTCCCCCCTTTTCATATGAATCAATAATCTCTTTAAAAGAAATATTTTTTTCCTTCATATAAGGAACACTTAAAGCCCAATTATGAAAAGCAGAACCAAAAGCAACACTTCCATCATTAACACTAACCTGCCACTTGCTTCCATAACCTTCTTCAGCAATATCTATAATTAACTTATTAACTTCATTAATAATCTTAACAAATCTTTCCTGCATTTGCTCAGGAGTCAACTTAACTTCTCTAATCAATCTATCTACTTTATTAATAAAAAGTATCGGTTTAACTCTTTCCCTTAAAGCTTGTCTTAAAACAGTTTCAGTCTGAGGCATTATTCCTTCACTTGCACAACAAAGTACAATAGCTCCATCAACAGCCCTCATTGCTCGAGTAACATCCCCACCAAAATCAACATGCCCTGGAGTATCAATCAAATTAATCAAATAATCCTCTCCTTCGACATTATGAATCATACTAACTGAAGCAGAATCAATTGTAATTCCTCTTTCAGCTTCATCTTCGTGAAAATCTAATGTTCTTGCTTTTCCAGCTAATTCCTCACTCATCATCCCAGCCCCAGCCAATAAATTATCTGAAAAGGTTGTCTTCCCATGATCAATATGCGCAGCAATAGCTATATTCCTAATCTTCTCTGGATTATGTTGTAATTTCTTAACCCTCTCTGTTATATCTTCTGCCATTTTTTCTTTTTACCTCATTACCTCGCCGCGTCCGCCTGCTTTTCAGCATCATTTTTTTTAGATACAGCATAACTTTCACTTGAACCTTCAGCAGCTAACATTATTTCCTTAGCTAAACTTTCTGTAATTGTTGCTTTTTTATTAAAAGCTTTATCATAAGCACCATTAACTAAAAATCTTAAAACTAAATTTAATCTTCTCCTTGGAGAAACATCAACAGCTTGAGGATATCTAGCACCACCATATTCAATTGAAGTTACTTCATCTCGTGGAGCCCCATTTTCAATTGCTTGAACAAAAATCTTCACAGGATTTTCTTTAGTTTTCTCCTCAATAATTTTAAATACATCAATCACAATCTTACTTGCACGAGCATATTTCCCAGTCATCCATCTAGTAATAACCTTATGTTTCTTTCCTCTACTCCCTGGAACCTGTAACAAATTAATTAATCTCTCAATTACATTAACTTTTGCCCTAGTTGGATCATATTTAATTCTTCCATGACTTTTTAACAATAATTTTGGCTGAAGATTAACAACTCTTTTCAAACCAGGGTCTTTCACTTCAACAGTAGTTGAATCAAACAATCCAAATATTTTCATTTCCATTTTATTTTTTATTCTCCTTTCCAAAATCTTTTTTTGGTATATAAATAACTGCTCTATCACGTTTAAAATCATAAGTTACGACTATCTCAGAAGGATTATGAATATTCACATCATCTTTTATATCTCCTAATAACCCATCTAAATCTCCTACTTTCCCAGATGTCACATCAACATATCCCCTGTCATTCATTTCTCCAATCGTTAATCTTTTTGCCATCTTATCCCCATCGCCCCCAATCAGATTTAATTGCTTCGTATCTCGCATTATCAGCCCTTAACGCAACATCTAATGGTAATATAGCTAATTTAAAAAAACTACCTCTTACAAACTCACTAAACCTACTTCCTTTCCTTTTCGGAGAATAACATTCTTGTTTATTTGTTTCCATTTTATCTCCTTCCCTTCTCAATCTTGCCAGTCCAAAGCCTAGCTAAAGGTTGATCATTTACTGATATAACTTGAAATCTAACACCTCGCAAATCACCTTTTGTTCGTCCCTGTTTCCCACCAATCTTTTCAATTATAACTTCATCATGCTCATCAACAAACTTCTGAGCTAAATTACCTGGAATAAGAGCTGTAACTTCCTTACCATTTTTTATTAACTGAACTCTACAGCACTTTCTCATTGCTGAATTTGGCTGAGCAGCTTCTTTTTGAATTTTCTTAATAACAATTCCTTTTGCTTGTGAAGAACGTCCAAAAGCATCAAACTTCAAACTAATACCAAGTCTTTTCTTTTTATCAGGAAGCCGGTTATCTCTAAACTTTTTTCTTCTTTTCTTTAATTTCCGTGCATTCATTAATCCCATGTTATATTTTTATCTCGCCATTTTGATTTATAAATTTAATTGCTTTTATCCAAAGCTTTGCTTTGGAACCTTAGTTTCTTTTGGTTCCAGGGAGCTTTTCTTTTCTAAAGAAAAGGAGCCTAAGCTATTCTAACCCCCTTAATTTTAAAAAAATTCTTTAAAACTTCTGAAAGTTCTTTTTCTCTTATACGCCCTCGCCCAATCAAAGCTGCTTTACTTTGCCTTCCAGCTGAAATCACAGCACCACCATCTTTAAATTCAATTTTATTAAAAGTAACAGGTCTAACAACATCTGTAACAAATCTCTCAATATCTTCATTACTCTCAGGGTTTGCAATTGAAATAACCTTAATTTTTCTTCTTAATGTTTCTCCAAGTTTTTTAACATTAACACCATCTTTTCCAACTGCCTTAGAAACTAGTGGTTTAGGCACAGCAAAAACAATCACATTATTATAAACAAAAACTTTTGTTGTATGTACTTTAGAAATTCGACTAAATAAATTAATATACCTCATTAACTTCATATCAATTACACTTGCCATCTTATTGAATTGAAAACACCTCACTTTCAAAATCTAAATTAAGTTCTTTTGCAACTTCTTCTTTATTTAATTTACCTAAAACTTCAAATCCTACTTTTGCTTTTTCTAACTTTTCAATTGTTTCGTCCCGAATATCTTTCACAACAAAAACATTTAACTTCTTTTTTCCCTTCCCTGATTTCAATGCCTGCCTAATCCCAAATAAAACTTTTCCTTCATCTATTGCTTGTTTTATTTCATTCACTGACATTGTTTATTTTATTCATATACTAATGAGAAGTAATTCTAGGCTTCTCATTTCTTTATCGAAATCCACCTTATTAATTATGATAAAATTTAGTTTATAAGTTTATGGTTATTTTTTCACACTAACATCTGGCTTTTTAAGTTTCTTAATAACTTTCCCAGATTTATCCTTTTGGTCAGCTAAAGCTCCTGTAACCTTAACTAATAACCCTGGCAATCCAGTTCCAACAGGAACAGGCTGATTCATAATTATATTTTCAATCACTGAAGCAAGTCTATCTTTTTTACCTGTCTTAGTTGCATTAACAAAATGTTTAACAGGAGTTTCGAAACTTGCACGAGCTAAAACAGAAGTTTTATCTGAAATAATCCCCATTCTTGTAATTCCCTTAACATTTCCAGAACTTGTCATAGTATCTGCAACTAACATCAAATGTCTAAAATCAATATTCAAACCCTGAGCATCAAGAACTTTTTTAATTTCATTAATAATCACTTGTCTTGCTGTTTCAATTCCAAGAACATTAGAAATCTCATGAATATCATTACTAAATGTTCTACTTGCATCAACACCCTTGAAAACAGAAATATCTTTTAAATTACTTCCTGCAGTTAAAATTATAAAATCTCTTCCCCTTTTAACAACTAAAACTTGTTCAATACTTTTTACTCCTGACAAAATAACTTCTTTGATTTTCTCTTTAATCTTATAAATTTCCTTAAAATTAGAATCACTTAAATCCAAGGCAATTCCAGTTCCTTTCTTTTTAACATTAAAACCTTTGTCATTTAAAACCTCAACAGCTTTATCAAGACCCATATGAACTCTTTTCAAAGCAGAATTATCAATTTCAATTTGAATTCTCTTATTAGTAAAATCGATTTCAATCTCAGACATAATTTCCTTTAACTTAACTTCTTTGATTTTCTCAGCAATAATTTTTGAATCTTTTTCATTATTATGTACTGAATTCAAATAAATTTCCATAGCAGGAGTTGAAGGTACCTTCCTAGCGTCGAGAATTTCAATTAATCTAGGCAAACCTTGAGTAACCTGCATTTCCGCAACACCCGAAGAATGAAAAGTTCTCAAAACCATTTGAGTTGAAGGTTCACCAAAACTCTGTGCTGTAATAACACCAATAGCTTCACCAGATGCAACTTTCTCTCCCTTATGCATTGCAGAAACATCTAATCCATCTAATCCATAAATAAATTGAACAATATTTTGAGAAGCATCTCTCACAGTTCCATCATAAGCAACAACTAAATCTTGCAAAGCATTAGCTAATCTTCTATATAAATAACCAGATTTAGGTGTTCTTAAGGCAGTATCCATTAAACCATCTCTACCAGTAATAGCTCCAAAGAAAAATTCTTCTGGTCTCAAACCATTCATAAATGAATTATAAATAAAACCTCTTGCCCTTGGACTTAAATCTCCTTTCTTAAAAACAGATAATGTTCTATCAGTATAACCAAAACTAACCCTCTCACCACTAATAATCTGTTGCCCAACAGTACATGCAATCTGAGTAATATTCAACATACTACCTCGAGAACCAGCACTAATCATTTTATTAACTGGACTCTCTTTTGGAAATTCAGATTTAACTGCCTTACCAACTTCAGTTCTAATTTCATTTAAAACAGTTTGAATCTTAATTTCTCTAGTCTCAGCAGCAGTCTTACCTGGAATAATCTCCAAACTTTTATTATAAAAACTTTCAATAATTTTTTGAACTTTTTCTTCTGCTTTTTTAACAATCTCTTGAGTCATATCCTTAACCTGTTTAGGGACATCTAAATCACCCATAGAAATTGTAAATCCATTTCTTGATAAAAAAGTTGTTCCAAGAGCATAAACTTGTCTTAATAACTCAAAAGTATTTTTTCTACCAATAATTTTATCAAATTTCTTCAATGCCTCTCCGTCTTCACTTCTAAAATCAGAAGAATGAATACCTTTCTGATAGTCTTTTGGAAGAAGTTTAGCAAAAATTTCCTTACCAGTATTTTGTTTTGCTACATTTGAAGAATCACTTCCTTTCCCTGCTTGGTATAAAAGTTGTGAAGCATCTCCCCCATTAATATCAGTCTCTTCTAAAATATAATTCCCAGTAACAGCGTCATCATTAGTTCCAATTAAATTAGTATTATTTTTAGGAGAAATCAAATTATTTTCAACATTCAATAAAATTTCTGCTTCTGCTCTTGCTTCCTCATTTTGAGGTCCATGAATATTCATCTCATCCCCATCAAAATCTGCATTATAAGGAAAACAAACAGAAGGATGTAATCTAAAAGTTCTATATGGAAGAACTCTAACAAAATGTGCCATTAATGAAGCCCTATGAAGCGAAGGATGTCTATTAAACAAAACAATATCTCCATCAATCAAATGTCTCTCAACAATATAACCTGGCTCAATCTCATTAACAAGCTCTTCTCTTAAATCTTCAGTAATTCTTTTTCTTTTACCATCATGTCTAACAATATAGTTAGCACCTGGATACTGTTTTTTCAACATTAACTCTTTTAATCTCTCAATATTCAAACTAGTAACTTTTTCAGCAACAGTCAAAATCTTTGCAACTTCATAAGGAACTCCAACTTCATTAATTTTTAAATTAGGATCAGGGGAAATAACAGTTCTTGCAGAAAAATTAACCCTCTTACCTGTTAAGTTCTTTCTAATTCGTCCCTCCTTTCCCTTAATCCTTTCTGTAATTGTCTTCAATGGTTGCCCAGACCTATGCCTTGCTGGAGGAACCCTTGCAATTGAATTATCAAAAAATGTTGTAACATGATACTGGAGTAAATCCCATAAATCCTCAATAATAACTTCTGGGGCACCTGCATTCAAATTCTCCCATAATCTTTGATTAGCCCTAATAATATCTGACATCTTATGAGTTAAATCATCTTCACTTCTCTCACCACTTTCTAAGGTAATTGAGGGACGAACAGTAACAGAAGGAACAAGTAACAAAGTTAAGATACTCCATTCAGGTCGCAATGTCTTTGGATTAATTCCAAGAATCTTTAATTCTTCATCAGGCACTTTAACTAATCTCTCTCGAATTTCTGAAGGAAATAATCTTCTCCTTCCAACTCTAAAAGTAGATGGTTTCTCAAGCTTAACTTTTTCCTGAATAATACCACAACCAAAACATTTTTTCCCATCTTTAGCTTTTTTCATTCTTGATTTCAAATCCTTACCTAAATCTTTTTCATCAAGTAAAACTTTTCCACAAGCTTCACAAGTACTTCTTAAAACTAAATCAATAATCTGAAGATATTTTATATGTAAAACAGGACGAGCTAATTCAATAACTCCTGGATGTCCTAAACATTCTTTTAATCTTCCTCCACAAGTTCTACATCTTACACCTGGATCAATTGCACCTAATCTCAAATCCATTAAACCGCCATCAACAGGATATCCATCAACATCATAAAGTTCAGGAGTCACAATCTTAGCAACAGCTAACTTCTTAATTTCTTCAGGACTAAGCAAATTAAACTTCAATGATTTCAATTGTTTTTTTATTGGTTTCATTTAAATTCTTTCCCTGTTTTAATTTGAATGAATGAAAATCTTTGATTTGGTTTCATTTAAATTCATCCCCTCCAAAATATTCTTTTAAAGCAGATATATGGGGACATTGATACAAAACATCTTTTGTTGTTCCATAATCCAATGATTTTATTGGAATTTTATCTGCCATCTTCTTATAAATTGGAGCAGCTATTCTCCCAACTTCCCAAGCTGTTGAAGCACTTAAAACATACATCCCATAGCTATCTATTTGTTCCATCTTATTCGTATTTATTTTTCAATCCAAATTTAGTTAACAAATGCAAACCTTGTAATTCTTCAATTAATAACTTAAAAGCATAAGAAACTTCAACAGGTTCAACTTGATTAGAATGACAAAGTGAACAAATCCTCTTATCATGAATTTGGTCATCAACAACAAGACTACCACACTTTGTGCAAACATGAACAACAACTTTATCAGAATCATATCTTTCTTTTAATAATAAACTTGCCCCATGAGCAACTAATGCCTGTTGCTCCATTTCTCCTAATCTCAAAGCACCGCCTCTTGCTCTTCCTTCAATTGGCTGTCTTGTTAAAAGTGCAATCTTACCACTTGCACGAGCATGAAGTAAATTAGCAACCATATATCTTAATTTCAAATAATACATATTTCCAATATAAATTTTAATAGGCATTCTCTTACCTGTAATTCCATGATACATAATTTCTTTTCCACTTTCTCTAAATCCTAATTTTTTCAATTGCTCTTCTAAACTTGCTCTTCCTTCTCCTGAAAAAGCAGAAGCATCTACAATTTGTCCAGAAAGAGCTGCTACTTTTGCTGCCAATAACTCCATTAAATAACCAACAGTCATACGTGAAGGAATACCATGTGGATTAAACATAACATCTGGACGAACTCCTCGAGAAGTAAATGGAATATCCATTTCAGGAGCAATAAATCCTACAACACCTTTCTGTCCATGAGGCGTTGAAAACTTATCTCCTAATTCAGGGATTCTTAAATCTCTTGTTCGCACTTGCACAAGCTTATTTCCTTCCTTATCTAATGTAACAAAAACTCCATCAACAGTTCCTTTTTCTTCTTGTCTCATTGCAGAACTATTTTCCTTTCTTGTTTGAATAGAAATTTCTCGTGCTTCAGATAAGAACTTTGGAGGAGAAACCTTCCCAATCACAACTTCACCCTCTATTAAATCTGCTTCAGGATAAACAACTCCATCATCTTCTAAATAATTATAACTTTCTTCAGTTCTATAACCAGAAATATCTTTTTCAGGAATCATAATATCATCTCTTAAACCACCTGCATAATTCAATTCAACAGATGAGTAAGGTCTAAATCTTGTACTTCTTCCTAAACCTCTATCAAGACTTGCTTGATTTAAAACTAGAGCATCTTCAATATTATAACCCTCATAAGGCATAATCGCAACAATCACATTTTGTCCAGCAGGATAAACATCTAAAGTATCATAAACAAAACTTCTAATAATTGGCTTCTGTGGATAATGCATAATAGAAACATCAGTATCCATTCTAACATGAAAATTCGCAGCATAAATACCAAGTGACTGCTTCTGTGTCTTTGAACCTCGCATCAACCTCGCAGACTGATCATGATTTCCATAAGGAACAAGTGAAGTAACAAGTCCAAGACAATCAATTAAATCAATTTCAAAATGAGTATGCTCTTCAGTTAACTCTTCCTCAAATAAAGCAACTAAACAATCATCTTCTTCAGCAGCATCAAGATACTCTATAATCCCTTGTTTAATTAAATCTTCCCAAGTTAAATTTCCTTCTTTAACCATTTGTAAATGCTCATCTTCTAATCTTGGTTTTCCATTATCACAAATAATAATTGGTCTTAAAACTCTTCCAACCTCAGTAGAAAGAAAAATCATATCAAGAAAACTCTCATGCTTAACACTTATCTCCATTGGCAACTTATTTGTTCTCCTTGCCTCTCTAATATTTTTAACAAACTCTTCAGCAGAATCAACAACTCCTACAAACCTTCCATTATAAAAAATATCAATTGCGCCATCTCCATCATGCATATTATATGTTTTCAAAATTTCAATAACTTCTTCATTATTCATAGGAGAACGAGTAGAAATTCGTGAAAGCAAAGCAAGATTCTTTCTCAATCCAATCTCTGTACCTTCAGGTGTTTCAATTGGACAAAATCTTCCATAATAAGTAGGATGTAAAGTTCTTGCAGCAAAATTTTCTTGTTCTCCAGGCAAGGTAGAAGCAACCCTCTGTAATTGAGAAAGCATATCAAAATAATTTGTCTTAGACATATTCTGAGTAACCCCTCTTCTTTCTCCAATCCAACTACCAGTCGCAATTGCACTTTCTATTCTACGAGAAAACAAAGTTGACTTAGCAATTGTCTTAATAGAATAAAACTTTCTTCTCTTAACAGTTTTCTGCAAACTATGTTGAATCTCCCTCAATAAAATATTTAAATTAACCCTAAATAAATCAGATAACAAATCACCACTAAGTCTAACTCTCTTATTTGCATAATGATCCTTATCAGTCATAGAATCTTCTGGATGTTCTTTTGCAACATAAAATTGTTTAATAAACTTACAAAGAGATTTAGCTTTTTCTAATCTATCTTCTTTTTTCAATCCAATATGTGGTAAAAAATATGAATCAATTCTTTGTCTTACTCTATCTAACATTTCCTTAGCAGTTCCTTGCAACGAACTTTTTTCTGCAATCCACATCAAAGCATCATTTGGATCTCCAAGTTCAGCAAACTCATAAAGATTAACAATCAAAGAATCTGTCTGCTTCCCAATTAACTTAGAAATCTCAGCATCAGATGTAAGTCCTAGTGCCTTCAACAAAACAATAGCAGGAATATCCCTAAATCGAGAAAAAGAAATTTCTAAAAGCCCCTCAGTACTTTCAACAATTGAAACAGGAATTTTATAAGCTCCTCTTTGAGAAAATAATCTTAACATAATTCTTTTTTTTGTTTTTTGCTTTTCAATAAAAGTCTGATTACTTGCTAAATCTTCAGCCATAACCATAACTCTTTCATTACCATTAACAATAAAATATCCACCAGGATCTTTTGGATCGATATAATTTTGAATTAATTCTTCTTCATTTAATCCATCAAGATTACATGCCTTACTTTTAACAAGAACCGGCATTCTTCCTAACTGTACTTCAGCTGTTTCTGTTTGTCCAGCATAAGTAATAGTAATCTCCATACTAATTGGAGCAGAATATGTTAAATCTCTTAATCGTGCTTCCGCAGGTGTAACTGATTTACTTGAACCATCTGCCTCAACAAGATTTGGCTTACCCATATTAATCTTTCCAAGTTTGATTTCAAAATCATCATTAGAAATAGTTTCATTCAAATCCTCAACAATTTCTTGCATTTTATTCTCAATAAAATCATTAAAACTACGAATATTAGATTCAACAAGTGAGTGATTTTTCAAATAATTTTTAACTAAAATATGTTCATTTTTTTGTTTTTTCCCTTGTTTCTCTTGTTTTTGTTCTGTTTGTTCTTTTTGCTCAGTCATTTTTTTCTCCCTCATTAAAATGGGTGTATGGAAATCTTTGATTTACTTCTGCCATTAATTAAATTACAACCCGATAGTAAATTTCTTCGGTTTCCCCCTTTCTTTCAATTTTAATAACATCTCCAGTTTCAGAGTTTTCAGGTAATGCAGAATCTTTTTTAGAAATTTTTGGCAGTTGTGACAGAGCAATATTAAACTTTTTCAAGAGTTTCTCAATCTCTTCAGGTTTTACTTTGGTGTGTTTGGGTTGTAGTGCGTGCATAGGGCAGAATATCCATTAAGCTTTAGATAATCAAACGACAAAAAATCGGTTTAAAAACCTTTCTACTTTTGTTCTTTTAGTGTAGTAAAAGAAAAAATTAAGAAATTGTGAAATTTCTTGTTTTGCCATTTTATAGTAGTTTTAGTCATTTTTGGAGAAAAATGACTAAGAATTTATATTAACATGGCTCCGACGGGATTTGAACCCGCGACACCTGGATTCCTTCAAGATTTCTTGGAGGATGTAGAACATCCTGTTCTGCTTAAAAGTCCAGTGCTCTAACCAGACTGAGCTACGGAG
>CEPZ01067271.1_pt1 | contig 12786 bp, 15 predicted proteins | sample 530461 | NCBI WGS metagenome assembly CEPZ01 (sample SAMEA2620106, study PRJEB7988) | marine metagenome | isolation source: saline water (ENVO:00002010), including | reverse complement strand
GGGGGCGGGCCGTCACCCGGATAACCTCTGCGAACGCGTCTACATCAAGAAAGAGATGCCTTGGATGTCCTGGGGCTAACCTTCAAGCTACATACATCTGGCGGGGAGTCCGGTCTACCTTCGGGTAGGCTGGGCTCCCCTTGTGGGTGTACCTATTCTTTTTATTTTAGTGGTGCTAGTAGTGTGTGGTAATTCTTCTACACTCGAACCCACTAACATAGGAGAATGCGATGTTGTTTAACATAATCGCGGTTGTGGTAGCATTCGTGCTGGGAGCTGGCTATGGTGCCATCTCTATGCAGCGATGGAACTCCAAAGAGGAGGCCAAGGCTAAGATCGGCCCAGTCGAACTCGTCGACCACTTCACGAATGTCATGGATGACGAGCGCCCGACGACAATCTCACCACGCAAGGTGATGGAAGTCGTCAATGGTGTCGGCTCCTGTCCAAATCCGAAATGTTCTCGGGTTGCTTGCGTTGGTGAAGTGGAAGCAGGAACTGAACTTCAGTGCCGGTGCGGAGCATTGTGCTTTGTCACGCTTCCTGCTCCACCAAAGCCAGCGGTGGAAGTGGTGAGGACATGGATCGAGGTAAAGGACTATACTGGTCCTGAGCGTCGTTCGTCACTACGCTTTGATGGAGAAGCACCAACTTCACCCATGGAGCGGCGTTGATCAGTACTGTACTACAGCTACATGAGGACGGACCCAATTGGGGGTCCGTCCTCTGGTCTTTTATTTTAGTGGTCAATGGCACACTATGTTGGTGTTGCCGACCTAACAGCAAGGAGAACCAATGACGTTGAAAGCATTCCCTAAGACCTGGGCAGCGATTTTCGCAATCTGCGTAATCACTTCCCTCACCTTCGGCTGCAACGCCAGTCACACCAAGACCATCGAGGTCATCCCGACGCTGCAGGCGGAAGCTCCCACATTCCCGTGGGACTTTCCGAGCCCCTGTGGACTCGACTCGGTCACCTGCGACAATGACCCTCTGGAGGTCAACATGGAGCAGGCCATGGTTGACTACATCGTCTGTGAGTACAAAACTCCAGAACCGATGTGTCTGGGAGATGAGCGCGGTTGCGACCTCTGGTCTGGCTGTGCTGATGAGTTGGCTGCGATGATCGCAGCAGGAGTAGCTGCTAACCGCTACTTCGCTACTCTGAGCCCAGAAGAGCAGGCACAGGAAGAAGGCCTGGCTCAGTATCTCGCTTGGACACTGGGAGGAACCCCTCAGGGGTACCCCCTGTCTGAGAGGGATATGACAGAGAATGGCTACATCAAGTAGTAGTCTACAACCCCGCACCTTCGGCTACCTGGTATCCAATCCAGGAGTCGTTGGTAGTGGTGGTCTTTTTATTTCTCTTCAGTGGTACATCATCCTGGTGTGCTGATGCATGACACCAACAAGGAGAAACGTCATGGCTGGAATGAAAGGAAACGATTGGGCGTGGTTGACAGATGACATCCACGAAAGTGGCCACGGAACGGACCTGTTCTCAGACATCAAGGGACAGACAACCAAATTCCTCAATGGTCGTACCGATCTACTGGAAGTGAACCCAGACTCCCTGGCTGTGGATGTGGTAGAGCACTACCTCAACGCGGCAGATGCTGCAGAGCCTGGAGTTGTCACTGGTGAGAATCAGGGCACGTTTGTCCGTACCGATGGCTTGGTTTGCAAGAAGTCCGTTCCTCACCTTAGTAGCAAGTTGGTGGGAAGCCTGGTTAACAGTAACCAGGAATGATGGTATAGCTTATAGGAGACTCAACTCTGAGTCCTCTGTTGGACATACTATCTACATCGCAGACCTCAGGAGGGGGAGAGCTTCGGCTCTCTCCCTCCATCTCTTTCTTCTTTTATTTCCTTTTAATTTAATGGTTAGTGCACGTATGAGATGTGTACGACCATCACCAAAACCAAGGAGGTATACCATGGGACTTTGTTTCCACGGTAGCCACTACTGGAGAACAGATAAGGCAGGTAAGCGTTTTCGCTACTGTGGTATCTGTCATGCAGTAGACATGCCCAAGAAGCGGAAGCCTCTGGTCGCTGTCGAGGTCACTCTTATGGAGTGCCCTTGCTGTGGGAAAGATGTTTCCGTGACAGAGGAGTCTCCTCTGAATGGGTGGAAGACATACCGTTGTGTGGAATGCAACGGTATGTTCTCTGCCTGCCCTCAATGTGGAAGCACTAGCGGCAATGTCGCTGAGCTTCCAGGGCGAGATCCCCACTGTCTGGATTGTTATGATCCAGAATGGGAAGAACGGAGGAGACGGCGATGAGAAAGCAACCACAGAGGCAACAGCTGCCCTTGTATGCTCCTCGTCCAGAACCACCTCCTCCTCCCAAGAAAGAGGAGAAGAAGGAGAAAGAGAAGCGTGGTGTAGCAATCATCGACTTCTCTATCTGAGGACATACATATCACTACTACACTGCTATAGGGGACGGACCTTCGGGTCCGTCCCCATCTCTTTTTATTTCTTTTACTTTTATGGCATGTCAATCCCGACTGTCTACCGTATGTGACTGCACGACACATGCGCGACTCTTAGTGCAATCAACCAAGGAGGTAATCATGTCGATAAACGATATGATTCCAGGAGGACCATCAGACGGTGAACCACCCGATGATGGTCTGAATAAACACCAGCAACGCTCGGCTGCGAACCGTGCGACACAGCTCCTTAACCGGGCTACGTCGTATATTCTCGGCTGGCTGATGTACATAGAACTCGCCAACTGCGAAGTGCGCAGTGACGAGTTCGAGAGGGTCCGCTGGGGCGGATCTGTGACCATGGCCGGTCTTCTGACGAGGACCATGGAAGCAGGGAAGCCTGTCGTCATCCATCTTAGGAATAAGGTGTATGACGCGGACGAGAAGAACGTGGAAGTGAGTGATGATGTCATTAAGGCCTTCCGTGAGAACGGTTGGGCTGTCGTGAAGGGTAAGCACCTGATTCCTATCAGTGTGCTTCATCAGCTCGCTAACGTGTTCCCTCGTGCGGTGGACGCGTTGGCCTATATCGGAGGACTTTGTGGTCCTCTGTGGGCGGGCACCCTTCTGAAGGACTGTACTGTAACGGTACGGACTATTCGGACGAAGGGTAAGCGGGCAGCAGGATGTGATGGGTCCGGTAGGATTCATCCAAAACATCCAGTGTTCGCAATGCTCAACATCGCCCCATCCGATGCGTGTGTCATCCAGATTCGTACACTGAATCCGGTGACTCGTATCTTCATGAAGGGTATCCTCGTCCCTGACGAGCGGTGCCTGGATGGAGATGGGAACCCTGATATCTGGGTCGATTGGCTCCAGATCAAGGGTACACACAAGGAAGAGGCGAAGGCCAACGCGAAGTCCTCTCAGGATCCCGTGTCTACCATGCAAGTAGACTTGGGCGTCATCAAGTTGTGGAACCGCAACGTCTGGTACTCGTTGAACTTCGAGGTCCTTGAATGGATCCGCAAGACCCCGGTTACCTGTCAGATCATTGATGCTATCCTCAGTGAAAACATCATGAGCTACATGGAACGCGGAGGATGGCGGGGTATCTTCCGATCCATGTGCCAGCAGGACGAGAACCTCGCCTTCATGGGCAAGGCACTCGAAATGCTCGACCTGTCACCGAAAGCGGTTCCCGACATCGCTAACCGTCTGGACAAGCAGGTTGGAGGCTTCCGATATCTCTGTGCCCAAGGCGCGGGGAAGAAGTCTCGATCCTGTGTGGCAGTCATTGACAATGGGGTTCCCCCCGGTCATGCTGTTATGCGTCCCCTGATGGTAGACGGCGAGTGGCGGTACACTCCTGGTACGGAAGCTGCTATCACTAGGTATCCTTTGGTGCTCCCGCAGTGCCTTAGGACTGTGAAGCTGATCAATCCAGCTCATGCTGGTCTCGATCATCTGCTGATCAGCGATAATCGTGGAGGAAGGCATGTCCCTATGTGGACTATCTACCTCAACGAAGTCGATCTGGTGGAGGGTCTCATGGGTGATGATGACGGAGACGTTATCATTATGGATGATGATCCTCGGGTTGTGACGCTGTTCAAGAACAGCATCACGTTCGAAGGCTTTACGAGGGACCATAGGTTCCTCATTGAGCCTGAAGAAGCCCGTGGCTTCTCGAAGTCCCAGATCCGAACGGATACTGAAGAAGGATTGGACATCATTGCCAAGAATGGTATGGGTGACGTTGGTAACCCTACCATCTGGCAGACGAAGTTCATGGAACTCGGTATCCCAAGGAACGCACTCGCCAGTGGTGTTCTCGTTCAAGAGAACATCGATGTCGGCAAGCGCGTGGTCCACTACACGGATATCCGTCTTGCTGCAGATCTGAGAAATTGGATCGCAGCTGATGACGGTACCGTGCGTCTCAGAGATGGGTGCAAGTTTGCATCTGACTCTGTGTACGTTCACTCTGATGGTTCCATTAACATGGACCGGATGAGTGAGTGGATGCGGGACACCAGTGGCAGGGCCAAGACTGAGGACCTGTTGCCGTGGCGAAAGACGGACAAGCGTCTTACCCTTAGCCAGTGTGCAGATATTCTGAAGCGTTATGATGGAGACATCAACAACGCCAAGACTCTGCTTACTCACTGTGCTATTAGGGCAAGTCTGCTTCTCCTGAAGGTGGATGCAATCAGTGAGCCAGAAGAGATCGTTGATCTCCCTGGTGTTCTTCCGAGGCTCGTTAGCGAGTCTCTTGGAGTTGAAGTGCGTGTTCCGTACATCAGCTACAAGGAGTACACTAAGACTCTTCTGAAGAGTTCTGGCCTGGAGGCGTATGGACACGAGCTTAAGCGTATCTGTACGCCTGGGAAGCATTCACATGCTGAGAGAGACGCCATGATCGAAGCGGCACGGGTCCTCCTTTGGGAAGACCTGAGACAGATGGCAAATCCTCGTAGTGAGAACTATGAGGTGGAGCTGACTGCCAAGCTGCTTCAGATCTGGGTACAGGAGACTACTCCTCACCCAGAGAAGAGGCATGGGCCGAACATCAAGAGAGCATTCCGTGCGATCTTGTGGCCAGGCTCACCTATCCTGAAGATTGTCGACCCTGATGGGAAGGGAATCGAAGGGGTTGGATGCCCGTTCATGACGGCTGATCGGCTGGATGCCACCATGCAGTACCTGCTCAAGCTCTGCAATACGCAGAGTGGAAGGGAGGAAATGCTGCAGGCCATTCCAACTGTCAATCCAAGCATCTTCGTGGCTACCCAGATTGGTATCCATCGTAGTGTGAAGCATGAAGCTGAGATGGGAATCCCTCTCAGTGAATGCCCACATTGCGTACGGGCCATTTCTGCTAAGGTCGTCTCGGAGCAGCGGAAGAAGACAGCGAGTGGACACAAGCAGGAGATCATTGATCTGTTTTACAAGGTCAAGAAGTCTCTTGGGTGGCCTGATTCGCCTGAGCGTTCGTAGCTGGTGATACTACATAAGGGTTTGGAGAGGGCTTTCGGGTCCTCTCCATTCCCTACCGAACTATAGGGGTGCCTCTTCGGAGGCACCCCACCTTTCGTTTGCCTCCTTTTATTTTAATGGCTCTTATGATGAGAGTCATCAACCAAGGAGGTTGCAATGCATTCAATGCACGCAACAGACAGTAACCTGAGTGTAGCTCAATACCTGAGCCTCTCACTCAGCGAACTGGGGATCTGGCTTCCCGCCAGGTTCCTGACCCGAGAGAGTGCGGAACTTCAACTGATGATGAGTCCTGATGAGGCCTTTGGCTTCTGGGCATCTGTCTTCGGATGGAAGAATCCTGCCAATGACGAGGGGGTCAAGGAGTGGCGACTGAATAAGGTCGCTACTCTCGTCAGCAAGCTGCAACGCCACTTCGTTCATAGCTACAGCCTGGGCTTGGTCCAGGTCGTAGAGCTGGACAGGAAGTGGTACCATGAGAACAATGACGTTGCACGTCTGTTCTTTGAGCAGGTGCAGCTGCGAGTCAAGCGACGTGGTGCCCAGTGGCACTGTGTCTCTTATGGCAGCAACAAGCAGAGACCTAGCAAGGCTTTCCACTGGTAGGATAGTCTGTACATCATAGTACTCATAAGGAGGGCCCTTCGGGGCCCTCCTTTTCTTCCCCTCCTTTTATTTCAATGGTAACTGACAACAACAAACCAAGGAGCAGAAGATGAGTAAAGGATTCGTTCCGTCAGAGTGGCTCATGTTTCTAGGAAGCATGCGTCCAAATCTCCCTTCACATGAATGGCAGTGTGCTGTCATGATTGGTGGGACTCTTGAAGAACCGAGACTGTGGTATGTCGAAAGGCAACTGATCAGTTTCTACTTCGGAGGTGGAAGCAACTCATTCCTGAGCAGTGACCAGATGAAGCAGTGCGTACGTAAGTACGGCATGGCTCAACTGTACCCACTTCACAGGGGAGAAGATGACCTCTACAGAGACTGGCAAGGGAAGGTAGTTCCTCTGGAGAGATAGAGGAACAATACATCGTAGAACTAGCGGGGCCCTTCGGGGCCCCGCACACCCCTTTTATTTCACTCCGTCCAACTACAACACCAGCCCACACCCTACTCCGTCACAGGGCAATAAATAAATAACCCTCCTGACGTCGGGCACTGAACGGACACACGCCAGGGATGTGTGGTCCATTCAACTCAGCGTGGGAGGTTCTCATGCGATAATTAGCAATTCCCCCTACTTAATTGTAGGGGGCTCCGTCCAGATGTGGCTCCGGTCTGGACGGGGAAATTAACGGGGCGCAAGAATATTATGATACTGGGGGTTGGTACAAGCAACCCCGCTGCATAGCAGTTCAAACTACTCACCGGTAAGTCCCTGACGGGCACGGACTTGTACATCCGAGTAGAAAGTAAATTAGGATAGTCTCCCAAAGGGCGGGGACTATCTTTTTTTATTCCCTCCTTACGTCGGGCGTCGAGTGAGCATCATTCCCTGGAGAAAATATGTTGCATCAAAGTGATCGGCCAGTAAGACCGATACGTGAAATACCCGTATATGGAATTGGGGCAGTAGCTGTTGAGCCGTGGCTCCTCAACTATATTAATTACCAGAACACCTCCCCTGTAACTATGGATAGAATTATCAGCGCAGGGATGTTCACAAGACTATGGGTACCTACACATGGAGAGTTCTGCTGTGGAGATATCCGCAACTGGACCAAGAAGATCGATGACCAGACCTGGTCTGATATAGAACTCTTAGCTATCCTATCAGTAAGTGATCTAAATCGCTGGTTAGCTATACCAAGAAGTGATGAGCTTGTCGACTTTGAAGCTCTTACAGCTGGAGTTGCCGAGCTACGCAACGAACTCGAATCTATCTGCTGTATTCTACGCATTGCAGGTAAAGGTGCAATCCTACAGGCTGCACTAGATGCTTCAGATGAAATAGCGAAGTCAGAACCACAACTCCTAACAGACCTAAAGGTCGTAGGACAAGGAGATGAGTTCTTACATGCAGTAGCATGGATCGAACCAGATGCCTGGTGGGGCGTGCTCCGGGGACCTTAGGGTCCCTTTTTATTTTCTCACTTCAAGATACAGAGCTTATAAATAAATAATACTCGCTTACACTCGTTACTAGATGCTGTCCACCAGGGATCTTTAGTCGGGCTAAGTATCGACCGAAAGAGCACTCTTAGCGCTAAGCTGCTTGTGATTCGCGTTCTTCGAAGACGCTACTGGTGGTCAGCTCTCCTTCAACCCCAACCCATGGACAGCCATGAATTTTGACGACACCCCATTGATTCCAGCTGGGACAATCCTAGAGTTCTGGGATGAGATTGTACGAATTGCAATGCCTGGACTTCGACGTAGGGTAGGATGTGTAGCTCTACAACATGTAAAAACACACATTCTCGAATTCCCTACCAATCAGAAACATCTCGTACTCACTCTGCGATTGATTACTTTCGACAAGTATGACAACTCAGAAGGTTGCCGCAGCGTCGAGAACATCAAAGAGCAAGAAGTGTTCCTCGCTCCTCTAGGACAAATCCTGAACATCGAGATGGATACCAACAGAGTCTGTCGGTATATTGAAGCTTGGGGCAATGTCATTACAGACATATCAAATGCCCCTACCTTGGATGACTGTTTCATAGCAGCCATGCCATCAAGTTTCACACACTTCAAGTCCCATCCAATGGATTTGAAAGGTGACTCCGTAGAAGCATATGAAGCTGCTCTACGACAACAGTCTCGTCTCGGTCGATACCTCCCCTAGTTCCAACAACTCCAATACCATAAGAGGTCAGTAATGGCTTCCCAAAATAAACCAGGTAGCTGCAACCATTGGGCTACAAGAACAATGGTAGCATCAAAAATCTACTGCAGTAAATGTGGTAAACACATAGCTACAAAAAGATGGGCACCCGATGGTTTATATTGGATTCAACCAGTAAAATAGGAAGGTGTCCCTTGGTCTAACTAGACCACAAGAATCTCCACTTCGGTGGAGGTTCTTTTTATTGAGCTTATAAATAAATAACCTTCCTTACGTCAGGCATCCAGTGGCATCACTTACTCTAATACAAAAGGAACCATTATGCCACGCAGAACGAAAGACGAGCAGAGAGACGAACCGAACGAAAGAAGGGCGAATAAATTCCGTCGGAGTCTTAGTGAAGTTCGACAGGCAACTGAATTCATCATTGAACATGCAGGCCGTGTAGGTCATGCTCTGGGTGACTTCGCTCGGAACGCCTCACGAGGCGACTGGGAACTCGAAGTAGAGAAAAGGTCTATGACCAATGGCATGTGCGTGAGCTTCACTCAAGACCGTCTTGAATATCTCAAGACACTGGGTGAACTCCCTGAAGGTCTCGCCCTGACACTAGCTATTGGAGAACTGTTCTCCGACCAGCATGTGGACTTGAGTTCAATTCCACAACTTCAGCCTGATGAGGGTCCAGAAGTCGCGACCCTACGAGCCAAGGCTCAGCTAGCTGAAGCTATCAGCAACAGTTACGGTGAGAACCGTGACCTGCTTATCAAGGCACTCGGCCTTGAAGGCTTCATGACTAGTGAAGATAAAGATGAATTCGAGGTGTAATGTGGATTGAACCACCACACATCAGAGCTACCAGTGCCCCACCATTAAGGTGGGGCACTTTTTTAAGCTCATAAATAAATAAAGTGGAGCCTCTGACGCGGCTCTGGGGCATGGTTCCCACAACACGGAGGCTTCAATGTATGAAGAACCAAAATGGATGGACCCAGACTACGAACCCTTACACGACCCTGATGTCGTTGGGTTCGATGGATTCTGTGACCCTCCAATATTTGTACCCCTAAAGGTACTTTCAATCGTAATAGGCTACAGCCTTGGATTACTAGCATTCAGTATCTTCCTACCAGCATGCCTTGGTATAATAGGTTTCTAGGAGCAGCATGGTACTCACATTCTACACCGCCCTTGGCATCAAGGCATTCGCTCTAGCATGCTACTTTTACTACGTACAATCCAAGCGTAGAGAAAAATCATAGCTCGTAGCCACATCAACCATAGAAGACGGGCTCACGCCCGTCTTTGAAACGGAGCCAGCTTCCGGCTCGCAAAACCAATGTCATTTTCCGGTGCATTGGCCTCTCGTTAAGAGAGAGATAGGAAGAAGCCAGTTCAGGCCAGTCCCTTATACCAATAGGGGCGACACTTGACTTGGTTGGTGAAGAGATTAAGGACAGTAGGATGTCTGAATACTCTTCATAAACATACTCAAGGAGTCTATAACCTACTATAGAAGTGCCATGGGTATCACACAGGGACTTATGGGTTCATCCTGTGAACGGGATTGTCTGAACAAAAAGACAAAAGTTCCACTGCAAACGTTGGTCCCTGGACTGACAAGAAACCACTCGTAAGAGGCAGAAGCCCCTACATCTGGTAGTCGCAAGACGAAAGATGCCTGAAAAGGAACCGACAGAGACATTCGTGGATGAAGAAGTCGGTATGGTTAGGTCGATGTACTGGCCAGTACAAGGAACCAAGCCAAGATTGCTTTTACGAGTACACTTCGGCTGGAAGAGATGGGTGTCAAAACCCTAAGCCAGCGGGGAAAGTAGTGAAGGGTGTAAACTACCCGTGGACACACTGAACGCCAACCAGCGGACAGGACACTACTAGAGAGGATAAGGTCCTAAAACTCTCCCCTTTTACTCCGTTCCTGAATAGATGTAAAACTCACACAGTACTTGTTGAGTTCAAGTCCTTCAATTACCGCCCTACAGTGGTGGCAATCATGTTAGAACGTCTCTACTAACCGAATATACTTGTCTACAGCAAACATGACAGAATTCAAGAACAGTACCATCGGTCCCGATCCTACAGTTGTGCTAAAGGATGTCTGGTGATCGACACTCAATGACCAAACGAGAGTGAAATAAGAACGAGGCTCGCCACTGCCCAGGGGCATGAACTACTAACGTAGGTCCTGGGCCCCTTTACTTTTATGGTATCATCTCCATGACCTTTAATTCATACAACTGCTCCTCCTTGGTTGGTTGTTGAATAGACGGCCCCGCACCCGTCTAACCCCTAGGGGCTCATCACTGCAAAGTGGTGGGCCCCTTTTTTATTCTTACTTCAGTACCAGCCCATAAATAAATAAATAATCATACCTCTCCTTACGTCGAGCTTTCACTGGCATTACGCAGTTAACCATAAGGTTAGCAATATAATGGATGGCCTTACGGCCATCTTTCGCAAGGTGTGGCACTAGCCCCATCAAAACCAGGACCACATGGTCCTATTCACGGAGGACAATCCGCATGGCTGCTGGAAAGTCTGATAACACTGCCCAAAAGGCAGGCCTCCCTTGGTACGGGAAGCTCATTCTGGGACTCGTTGGCACGGGCCTCATTGTGAAGTACACACCAATCGTCGAAATCATGTCGTTGTTTTTCTACGTCGTCATGGTTCCATTCCTCTTGCTTGCAAGTATTGGAGTGCTCAGTCAGGGTGCCATTGAAGGCGTCCTGGGTGGATTCTCTCGTACCATGGAAGCTCTCAACCAACGAGTGGCCGAGAAGGTCGCTAGCAAGGCCGCATAGGAGGGCCAAAACATGAGTGATACAGAAGAACGCACTGAAATCACAGTCGAAGGTGTGCAAGCATGCCTCGGAGATGGGTTCAATTGTCGCCCCTTCAGTGGTGGCAACATCCAAGTCTCATTCGCTCAACTGAGCGGTATGACTGGCGAGGATATCTGTCAGGGCCTCCTGGATGCCGCAAAGGCACTCAAGGCAGCTGGATACCCAGCATCAGTTCGAACTTCCTGGAAAAACAGGGAGAACGTCTGGGTCTCGTTTCCACACGTCTGGGTTAACCGCCCCAGGCCTGCAGAGGTAGCTCAGCAGGAGATGAGTGGAAGGATGGACAAGATCGAGGAAACCCTAGGGGTCCTCGCGAAGTACATCCAGCAGGGACAGCCTGAAGCAGCAGCTGCAACGGCACCTGACCCTGAGAATCCTCTCTAGGAATCTCAATACATCGCAAACAACAAAACAAATGGAAGTCACTTCGGTGGCTTCCATTTAATTTTGGATAAATACTGAATATAAATAATGGAGATAAATAAAACTCTATTAGACCAATGGGAACACGACCCTCCCCCCGACAGGGGGTATGTCCTCCCGTGACAGGGAGGATATAAGGTGGGATGAGGAGTACACAGTACGGAACAATTAAATATAGTCCTCAGGACCCTCTTTATGAAGAATTGATCCAAAACATCGAGTAAATGGATCCAAATAGACCTTTTTGAACAAAACACAGCAAAAACCGATAGGGAAGGCTCAGATCGAGCTAATTATCATAAAAACATGCCAAATACGACCAAACTGCAAACCCCCGACAGGGGGTAAGGCAATAATATGGCCTTTGTGGATATACGGCGGTCTAACGACCGCCTTCTCGTTGGTAGCCAATTCTTGGCTGCTGTAGTGGGGCAGTCATTAGCCTCCGTAATATAACCTCTGTTAATCCAGGACGAGTAGATAATGACACTGGAAAGTTGTCAACTCTGACGGTAGGTAATTTCATGAATGCCCGCCGTTAAGCGGAGGAACAAAAGGGAATTAAAGCTACAAAATCCTCCATCCTTTTTCACAAGCAAGGCCTGCTGCTTTGTCAGTAGTCGGTGCAAGCCCGACGCAATCCATTAACATACTACATCTAGTATGTACATGTAGTTCTACCTACTACATGTTGTGGTTGTGGTGCTTATAGGTGAGGAAAGGACGTCATACTAATACCAAGATCGGAGACTTTACCCAGTCTCAAGGGTACGATCAAGGTAACGAGCCAACCAATAAACTATACATAATAAATATCAATTGGGATATTTATCATCAATAAGGAGAGAAGTTCTCTAGATGTAAGAGATTAGTACTTATGTCGCCCAAAGATATACCCGTGTGCTACTAACGTGGCCGGGATACGTATGTATCTAAAGAGATAAGATATCGGGAAGGCATATATCGGGAGCAACTCAAATATATGTCTTCCCTTTTTTTAAATAAGGGTTGCATTAGAATTTGAATGAGTGTAGGATTTCCCTATCCGTACACATTCATGCTCATTCATGCTCATTCGTACACATCTGTACGCACTCTAATGCACACCCACATACCCCGTTTTCCTAAAACACTTTACCGCTTCCTGCGACAACCGTTGTAGGATTTCCCCGTGAAAACTAGTTATAGTACTCAGACTATTATATAGTAATTTCAACTACTTATCTTCACTATTCTGTGTGGGGTAGGTAGCTGAAAATAGT
>CEPZ01036991.1_pt1 | contig 12819 bp, 18 predicted proteins | sample 530461 | NCBI WGS metagenome assembly CEPZ01 (sample SAMEA2620106, study PRJEB7988) | marine metagenome | isolation source: saline water (ENVO:00002010), including | reverse complement strand
ATGTTAATGTAAATGATATTAGTGAGATGATAGGGAGGAAGAAAGGTTTTGTTACTAAGGGTGATGTGGTTGATGAGCATAGGACGGCAGGGGTGATTGTTAGGGATTGGCAGCAAGGGAGGTTGAAGTTGTAGATTGAAAGATTTAAATGGTTGTAAAAAAGAAGGCTAAGTTGAAGAAGAAAAAAGATTTGAGGAAGGGAAAGGATAAAATGGGTGGAGATGATCTGAAAATTGAAGCAGTGATATTTGATATTGGAGGGGTGTTGAGACTTCATCAAGGAATTGTTTTTAGGAATGAACATTTGTCAGGGATTCATGAGTATGTGGCTAAAAGATTGAAGGTTGAGGTGGATGACTGGTTTGATATGGTGCATTCTTATGCAGATGATGTTTGTGTGGGTAAGATGAAACGTGGGGAGTTTATGTCTTTGGTTTCTAAGAATGCTAGTTTTAATGCAAGTGATTTGGAAAAGGCTTTTAAAATGGCCTATAGTAAGTTGAGAAAAAGGAATTCTGAGTTGTATAGGTTTGCTCGTAATTTGAAGAAAAAGGGATTTGTTGTGGGTGTTTTGTCGAATCAATGGAATGTTACTAAGCCTTTTGAGGCTCCGGATAAGGATATGAGGGGTTTTGATCCGGTGATAATAAGTTGTGATGTTGGGTTGCAGAAACCGGATAAGAAGATTTATAGATTGTTGTTTGAGATGGTTAAAAAGATTAATGGAGGGATTAAAAAGTCGGAGATTGTTTTTATTGATAATATGGCAGGGAATATTGAGGCTGCGGAGAGGTTTGGGATTAAAGGGATTTTGTTTGAGAGTAATGAGCAGGTGATTGGGGAGTTGGATGGGATGGGGGTTGGAGTTTAGTCATAATAATCTTTAAATACGAAAAATTATATTTAATATTGGTGATAAGATGCAATTGTTATTTGAGGAAGTTTTTAGGAAGATATATGGGTTGAGTACTGATAAGTCTCCGGTGACGTTGAAGATAATTATTAGGTTGGTTTTGTTTTTGTTGGTTGTGGGAGTTTTTGGATTGTGTTTGTATTTGTTGGTTACTAAAAGATATATTGTTTTTGTGGTTGTGCTTGGGCTTGTTATGATTGGAGAGATTGCGCATTATTTGAGGAAGAATCGGGAGAAGGCTATGGTGGGTAAGTTGAATCAGAAAAAGGGAGAGAAGAAGAAAGTTAAGGAGATAGTTGGTCCTACTGTTGCTAAGAATAGGAGTTTGTTGGGGACTAAGAAGGTTAAGAATGATAAGTTGTTGAAGATTAGTGGGAGTAAGAATGAAGGGTTGTTGGGGAAGAGTGTTAAGAATAACAGATTGTTGAAGAAATAATTATTTATTCTGTCTTATTATTTTAACTATTATTATAAATACTGAGACTGATAAGCCAAACATTGTTAGTATCATATCGATTGTGTCTAATGCCCCTAAATATATTGATTTCATGAACAAGAACGAGATTATTAAAAAGTTGATTAGAGTTCCGATCCAATCTACTATTAGATCCTTGTTCATGTTGAAAGAATGAATCTGATTATCCCAAATATTATGGCTGTAATTGCAAATATACCTAGAATGATAGCTATGTAATTCAGAATATCATTGAGCCTCTTTTTCATAATCTGTTAAGTAATTATAAATATAAAAATCTTGTTATTTCTTAAATTTATTATTGACATAGTCGACGAGTTTTTTTCCTGTTAGTTGTATTGTTGCGGCTCCAGTTCTCATGAAGAATTCTTCGATTTTGTGGAAGGTTATGAAGACCGGGCTTCCAGCTTTTTGGCAGTCGACTTTTAGGATGTTTTTTTCTTCTATTTGGATTAGTTCGAAGTGCATGTAGGGTAGGTTCTGGTTTCCGATGTATTCTTTTATTAGATTTGTGAAATGTAGGTTGAATTTGTCGCTTGATTGGAAATGGTCGCGTTCTATTCCTAGGATTGAACCTGTGTCGGCTACTCCGATGAGTAGAGTCCCTCCCTCGGTGTTTAGGAAAGCGGCTATGGTTTTTAGGACTGTTTGTTCTATTCTCTTGTCTGGTTCTCCAGTATGTAAGTTGGTTCTTAAAGTTGATTTGAATTCTATTTTTTCATTTTCTCCTTTTTTGATTAGATCTATGACCTCTTCTGGAGAGTCGGTACGTTCGATGAATAGTCTTGGGTTTTTGCTTTTGAATCTGTCTACTAGTTTATCTAGTAAGGATATTTTTGCTCCTTTCATGTAGATTAATCCTGAGAGTGAGGCTAAGAGGGCTCCGCCTAGGACAAGAGTTAGGCTTATCATTGCGTAGTTATAATCTCCTATTGCGATTGATTGTCTGAGGAAAAGTTTTAGGTAGAACTTGGCTATTTCGGATAGGGTTCCTAAAGCTAGGGAGATGCTTATTGAGAATAGGATTATTAGAGGGTAGTTTGGTCTTATTCCGGAGTTTTTGTATAGGATTATCATTAATGCGAATCCTACGAATCCTATCGCTATTCCGAAGAAGATTTGTATAACTAGGCCTCGGAGCTCTCCTAAAAATAAGGAGGCTATGATAAAAAAGAAAAGCATGAAGTCGATTTCTCTTGGAAGTTCGATGTTTATTTTTCTTGAAAGTATTGGGATGAAGATTAGTATCAATAGTAAGAGGTTTATGAAGAGTATTCTCCAGAGATGAAAGTAGAGGGAGTAGGCGATGGATATTACGAGGATTATTCTGACTAGGTATGCGAAAGGGGTTTGGACCTTTGCGGCGTTTGCTTTTAGAAACTCTTTTAGGGACATCTTTTATTTGGAAGGGAGGTAAATAGAGGATTTAAGGTTTGTTGTGTTGAGAATGTATTGGGTAGTGTGGGGTGAATGTGGGAAAATGAATGTATTGGATAGGTTTATAAAATTCTGATTTCTTTTAATTATAAGATGGTGATATATTTAGCTGGAGATCATGCAGGGTTTCGTTTGAAGAGGAAGATTATTGATTATTTTATTGGTGAAGGTATTAAATATGATGATTTGGGGCCTTTGGATTATGATGAGAAGGATGATTATCCGGATTATGTTGTGCCTCTTGCTCGGAAGGTTGCTAAAGGTAAGAGGGGTAAGGATTTTGGGATTGCAGTTTGTGGGAGTGGGCAGGGTGAGGCTATTGCGGTGAATAAGATTAGAGGGGTTAGGTGTGCGTTGTATTATGGTGGGCCTGTTAAGATGGTTAAGTTGAGTAAGGAGCATAATGATGCTAATGTGTTGTCGTTGGGGGCTCGGTTTTTGAGTGAGAAGGAGGCGATTAGGGCTGTTGATATCTGGCTTAAGAGTAGGTTTGAAGGTGGTCGGCATCTTAGGAGATTGAAGAAGATAAGTGGGTTGGGAGGGAAGTAGATGCAGAGAATTATCCCTTCGATAATTGCGAAGAATCAGAAAGAGTTTGATGAGAGGTTTGATAAAGTTAAGAATCTAGGGAGTTGGTTTCAGTTGGATGTGATGGATGGAAAGTTTGTTGGAAATAAAAGTTTGAGGTTTGGGCTGAGTTTGGTTAAGGGGAAGAAATATGAAGTTCATTTGATGGTTAAGAATCCGTTGAGATGGGTTAAAGAAAACTGGGATAAGGCAGATAGAGTTGTTTTGCATGTTGAGAGTGATAATGTTTCTGAGGCTGTTGAGTTTGTTAGGAAAAAAAGGAGAAAAGTTGATTTGGCTTTGAATCCTCGGACGCCTATTAGTAAGATTGAAGAATTTGGTAGGATTGATGGAGTGGTTATAATGACTGTTAGCCCTGGGGAATATGGAGGTAGGTTTCTGGATAGTATGGTTAAGAAAGTTAGAGAAGTTAGGAAGAAATATCCTAGATTAAATATTGAGGCTGATGGGAGTGTTAATGAAAGGACTGTTAGGAGATTGTTTAGGGCTGGGGCGAATAGGTTTATTGTTGGTAGTTATTTGCAGAAGAGTGATAATGTTAGGAAAGATATAGATATATTGAAAAAGCTTATTAAGTGATGTTGATTGTCTAATTGGATAGATTTAAAATGGTGAGTGAAGTTAAAAAATTGGCAGAGGCTGCGGACGTTCTTCGTCGTGATTCTTTGGTTATGACTAGTAAGGCTGGAAGTGGGCATCCTACTACATGCATGTCTTGTGCTGAGATAATGGCTTGTTTGTTTTTTGATGAGATGAAGTACGATGTTAAGGATGCTGGGAATGTTGATAATGATGAGTTTGTTTTGAGTAAAGGGCATGCGGCGCCGATTTATTATTCTTGTTTGAAGCATGCTGGGGCTATAGATTATGACCTTAAGAGGCTTCGGGAGTTTGATAGTCCGTTGGAGGGGCATCCGATGCCTAATAGTTTGAAGTGGGCGAAGGTTGGAACTGGTAGTTTGGGGCAGGGGCTTTCGGTTGGATGTGGGATGGCTTTGGCAGGTAAATTTGATAAACGTGGATTTAGAACTTATGTATTGATGGGAGATAGTGAGTTGGCTGAAGGTAGCGTTTATGAGGCGCTTGGATTTGCGGAGTATTATAAGTTGAATAATTTAACGGCTATTGTGGATGTTAATAGGCTGGGTCAGAGTGGCGAGACGATGCATGGGCATGATATTGAAAGGTATGAAAAGATTTTTAGTGGGTTTGGATGGCATGTGCTTAGTGTTGATGGGCATGATGTTAAAGAATTGCTTCGGGCTTTTGGGAAGGCTCGCGAGGTTGAGAAACCTAGTGTGATATTGGCTAAGACGTTTAAGGGCAAGGGAGTTAGTTTTTTGGAAAATAAGGAAGGGTGGCATGGGAAGGCTCTTGATGATGAGAAGCTTGCTGTGGTTTTGAAGGAATTGTCTGGAGAGGTTTTTCCAGAGTTTGAAATTGATAAGCCTAAGACTGTTGTTAGGAAAAAGAAGTTTGAGAGTTTGAAGTTGAATATGTATAATAGGGAAGATGGGTTGATTGCTAGTAGGGAGGCTTATGGGAAGGCTCTTGCTAATTTGGCTTTGAATGATGATAGGATTTTGGCTATTGATGCGGAGACTGGTAACAGTACTTTTTCTGATAAGGTTAAGGAGAAAAGTGCTGGGCAGTTTATTCAATGTTTTATTGCTGAGCAGAACATGATTGGAGTTGCTAGTGGGTTGCATGTTAAGGGGTTTAAGGTTTTTCCATCGACGTTTGCTGCGTTTTTGACTAGGGCTTATGATCAGATTAGGATGGCTAATGTTTCTGGGACTGGGATGACTGTTTGCGGTTCACATGCAGGGGTTTCGATAGGGGCAGATGGGGCGAGTCAGATGGGATTGGAAGATATTGGGATGTTTAGGAGTTTGCTTAATAGTCATGTGTTTTATCCTAGTGATGCAGTTTCGTGTGATAGGATTGTTAATGCTTGTTCTCGGTTGAAGGGAATTAATTATATTAGAACAACTAGGGAGAAGACTCCTGTTCTTTATGGGAATGAGGAGAAGTTTCCTGTTGGAGAGTTTAAGGCTTTGCGTAAAAGTGAGAAGGATGAGGTTGTGTTGGTTGGTTGTGGGATTACGTTGCATGAGTGTTTGAAGGCTCATGATTTGCTTTTGGATAAAGGTGTTAAGAGTGCGGTTGTGGATTTGTATTGTGTTAAGCCGTTTGATCACTCAAGTTTTATTGAGTTTGTTAGGAAGCATGGTTCAAAAGTGGTTGTGGTGGAGGATCATCATTATGAAGGAGGAGTTGGTGAGATGTTGAAAAGTGGGTTGGTTGGTTCGGAGATTGAGGTTAAGCATTTGGCGGTGGGGAAGTTGCCACATTCGGGGATGGCGGAGGAGTTGTTAAGGGATATGGGAATTGATGGTGAGGGGATTGTTAATAGTGTGAGGGGGATGGTTGGGTAGAATGGTGAAGTTGTTTTTAGATAGTGCGATATTAGATGAGATAAAGGCTGTGAAGAAGATTGGGATATTGGATGGAGTGACTACTAATCCTAGTTTGATAAAGAAGTCGGTTGATAAATTGAAGGGAGAAGAGAGTAAAGGAGTTGATATTGAGAGTTATATTAAGGAGATGCTGGAGGTATGTGGGGAACGTCCGGTGAGTCTTGAGGTGATTGGTGTGAGTTTTGAGGAGATGGTTCGAGAGGGGAAGTTGTTGTATGAAAAGTTTGGAAAGTATGGTAATGTTTATGTGAAGATTCCTGTGAATACTTGTATGGAAGAGGAGTGTAGTATGGAAGGTGATGGGATTCGTGCGATTGCGGAATTGTCTAAGAATAATATTCCTGTTAATTGTACTTTGGTTTTTACGCCGGAGCAGGCTTTGCTTGCAGCTAAAGCTGGTGCAAAATTTGTTAGTCCATTTATGGGGAGGGAGGATGATTATATTAGAGAGATGAATCGGATTAAATTTGATAAGACAGATTATTTTCCTGCGAAGGGAATTAAGAAAGGAGAGAAGGTTTTGGATGATGATGGGATTGTTTCTGGAGTGGATTTGGTTGATGGGTGTGTTAAGATATTGAGTAAGAACAGATTTGAATGTGAGGTTTTGGCGGCAAGTATTAGAAGTACTAGGCAATTTAGGGAGGCGGTTAAAGTTGGTGCGGATATTGTGACATTACCTTATGGAGTTTTTATTGAATCGTTGGGGCATGCTAAGACAATTGAGGGAATGAAGAAATTTAGTGAGGATGTGGTTGAGGAGTATGCGGAGTTGTTGAGGGGGAGAAAATGAGTCAGGGTTCTAAAAGAAAAGATAAGATAAGTGAGATGAAGAATTATTATAAGATGCAATCGTTTAATTTGAAGAATATTCCTGATTTGGATATTTGTGTTTTGGGGGCCTTGGAGTTGTTTAATAGAGAGAAGATAAGTGGGATAAAGATTCCGTATAAGAGGCCGTTGGTTGTTGGGAGTGGGAATGCTGAGGCGACAGGAAGGATATTGTTTAATGATGGGGATGCTTTGTTTGCTAGTGAGAGTACATATGAAAATAAGTTGGATAATATTAAGGAAATTGATGGGGTTGTGATTGTTAGTGCTAGTGGTTCGAAACATGCTCCAATTATTGCTAGAGGATCTAGGAAATATAAGAAGAAAATTTCGTTGATGACTAATAATCCTAAATCTGAGACTAAGAAATATATTGAAGATAATAAATTGTCTGAGGAGTATGTTTTTCCGAAACAGAGGGAACCTTATACATATAATACTTCTACGTATTTGGGGATGATTTTGGGTAAGACTAAAGAAGATCCTGGGAATATTTATAATTTTATTAAAAGGGATATTGATAAGATAAGGTTTCCTGATTTTGGTAAGTATGATAAGTTTTTTTTGATTATTCCTCCTGAGTTGAGCATTGGGATTCATAGAATGATTCAGGTTAAGTTTATGGAGCTATTTGGGAGGAAAATTGCTAGAGATGTTGAGACAAGTGATCAGATAAAGCATGCGACGACTCTTGTGCCTTCGAAGGAGCTTTTTATTTCGTTTGGTGAGATGAATACACATTGGGGAGATGAAAAGGATAGGTTGTTTATTCCGTTGCCAAAAAATGCGAGTTATGGTGCGATGATGGCGATAAGTTATTATGTGATTGGGAAGATACAGAAGGCGCATCCGCCGTATTTTAAGAGGAATATTGGGGAGTATGTTAAGGATGCTTCGAGGGTTTTTGGTAGTGAGATTAAGGCGATTGTTGAGTAGATAGAAAGTTTAGAAATTGTTATAAAGGTTTATTGATTAGTGGGATTATGAAAATTATTAATAGTTCTCGTGAAGAGTTAGAGAAATTGGGGAGTGAATTTCTTTTTGATAAGCTTTCGGGAGTTTTGAAGGAGAAGGATCATGTGGTTTTTGGGGTTGTTGGAGGGAGGAGTGTTTCGGGGATTTTGAGTAAGTTGGGTGAGAAAGAGTTGGATTGGGGGAGGGTTCATGTTTTTTTTGTGGATGAGAGATTTGATTCTGTTGATAGTGATGTTAGTAATTTTAAGGTTGTGAGTGATAGTTTGGGGAAGGGCGTGGTTCATGGGTTTGATTATAAAAAGGAGTTGAGTGAATATTGGGATGAGTTTGTTAAGTTTGGTGGGAGGTTTGATGTTGTGTTGTTGAGTAGTGGAGAGGATGGGCATGTTGGGATGTTGTATCCTGAGCATTCGTCTGTTAGAGATGATGATGAAAGGTTTATTTTTATTGATGATTCGCCTAAATCTCCTTCGAAGAGAGTTGGGTTTACGCGTCGAGTGGTTGAAAAAGCTTCTTCAGGGGTGTTGGTGTTTTTGGGGGATGGGAAGAAAGAGGCTTTTGATAGATTTGAGGATGATTCTGTTTCGGTTGAAGGATGTCCTTGTAAATTGTTTAGGTGTATTGAGGATGGGTTGGTTTTGGTTGGGAGATAGAAATTATTTTCCTCTTAATATATATTCCTGAAATCTATGTAAAGTCCCGTTGACTTTGTCGAGCTGATCGGGCGATCTTTCGTAACTTGATCCATTACTAGTTTTTATAATTGTCCTATCTCCAATAATAAATTTGCTTCTATCCCAGAAAGGTAATTGAGATAATCCTTCCTCTGATTTAACTACTGGATTGAAATTCTTTTTTTGTTGAGTGTACAAACTAACTATTTCTGGAGCAGGTTCTCTTTCTGATCTAAGAGGGGTCATTATATAGGGTACAATGAAATCTGATATAATATTTTTTATCATAATTTTGTTGAATATTGGCACTTTATAAATTTTTGTAATGAGAGTTTGAGCAAAATGTTTAAAAGAACTTATTACTTGCTATTTTGAGGTGATATTATGAAAATAGGTTTTATAGGTTTAGGTAGGATGGGAGGGAATATGGTTCTTAATTTGATTGATCATGGTCATAAGGTTGTGGTTTATAATAGGACTGGTTCGATTACTAGGGGTTTTGTTCGTAAGGGAGCGGTTGGTTCGTATTCATATTCTGAGATGATGGGCAAACTTCCTAAGAAGAAAGTTGTTTGGATGATGGTTACGGCTTCGGTTGTGGATAAGGTTATTGATGATGTGTTGCCTTTGCTGAATCGAGGGGATGTTTTGATTGATGGAGGGAATAGTTATTTTAAGGAGTCTGTTCGTCGGGCTAAGAAGGTTGGTAAGAAAGGGGTTCATTATTTGGATGTGGGGACTTCGGGAGGGGTTGATGGGGCTCGGCATGGGGCTTGTATGATGGTTGGAGGTAATCGGAAAGTGTTTAGTGAGGTTGAAAAGTTGTTTAGGGATATGTGTGTTAAGGATGGTTATGGGTATATGGGGAAGAGGGGTAGTGGGCATTTTGTGAAGATGGTGCATAATGGGATTGAGTATGGGATGATGTCGGCGATTGGAGAGGGATTGGAAGCTGTTAGGAAATTTTCTAAAGGGTTTGGGACGGATCTTAAGGAGGTTAGGAAGGTTTATAGTCATGGGTCGATTATCGAGGGGAGGTTGATGGGGTGGGCTGATAAGGGGATGGGGCGGTCTTATTATCGGAGGATAAGTGGGAAGGTTCCTCGAGGGGAGACTGAGGGGGAGATGGAAGAGTTGGTTAAGATGGCAGATATGCCGGTGTTGAAGACTGCTGTTAGGGAGCGTAAAAAGACTCGGAAGAAGGCCTCGGAGTTTGGGAAGATAGTTAGTGTTATGAGGAATGAGTTTGGTGGGCATGGGTTTAGTGGGAAGGGGAAGTGAGACTAGATAATAATAATCTTTATATGTAGTTCTTTTATATTGAATAAAATGGATCAAGGAGATTTTTATTCTAATCTTGGGAATAATAAAGGTTTAATTGAAAAATTGGTAAGTGATGTCGTTGAATTTTCTGAAAGAGATACTTCCACTAAAGGATATTTTGCTAATTGTGGATTATATGCTGTTGGGAGCTCGATTACCCAATCTGATTATAAGGATATTGATATAACATTGGTTGGATTAGATTTTAATATGGTTTTTGAATTTGATAAAGTATATTTAGGTGATAGGGAGGAATTAATTAAGAGTGGGATGGTTGTTCCATTTGATGGTTCTTGTAATGATACTAATGAAATTGAGTTTAGATCTGGAGGGATTGATTATGTTAATGATAGAGGAAATAGTTGGTGCTTGTCTGAACGTAAAAAGGGTCATATTAAATTAAATAAATTGCCGAGAGAACTATTTGGGTTTTTATCAAGAAAAAAAGGGACTGTTTTTGATGATCTTGATTTATCTGCCAATAATCTGAATCCTTTGAGACCTTATACAGATCCGGGGAATTTTATTGGTTCAGAATGTCATTTTGGACCCATACATATGTTTATTCATGGGGAGAATTTATTTGTTAATCCCTGGAAATCTCATCAATTAGATTCTGGACTTGATTATGTTGAATTGCATGAATGGGAAAAAGCAGATTGTGTTGATCCGTTCCAGAGATTACGTCCATTTAGTGTAGGATATCCTAATTTTATTGATATAATGGGGGAAAATAGGGCTGAGATTGATAAGATGTAAATGACTCTTGAAGATTGAAATTTAATTTTTCCTAACACTCTTACAAAATTCATAAGCATCATCTTTTGGTTTATAGCCGACTAGTTTTTTTGTTTCTGTTAGGTTCATGTAGAGTTTTTTGTTATTAGAGGATCCGGATAGGATTCCGTATTTTACGGATTTTGGTGCGGTTATGCATTTGTGGATTAGTTGGGCTAGGTCTCTTTGGCTGATGATGTAGTCGAAGTTTTCTCGGGTTAGGCAGACTTTTTTTCTTAGGTCGTTTGAAACATAGGCTCCGATTCTTATGGCTAGGCATGAGAGGTTGTGGTTATTTGAGTAGATGTAGCATAGAGATTCGCCGAAGACTTTTGATGCTCCGTAGAATCCAGAGGGTTTTGGCGAGTGGTTTTCTTTTATTTTTTTGCCTAAGGGGTAGCCTCTGATGGCGTGGACGCTACTGGCGTAGATGACTCTTTGGACTTTTGCTTGTTTGGCAGCTTCGAAGACGTTGTAGGCTCCTACTATGTTTGGGTTTAGGATTTCTTGGAAGGTTGCCAAGGGGTTTGATTCGGCGGCTAGGTTGAGGACGATGTCGATGTTTTTCATTGCTCTTTTTAAGCTTGATATTTTTGAGAAATCTATCTTTACGGTTTTGTATCCTTTGATTTTTATTTTTCTTCTTGAGCCTATGATTAGGTCGTAGTGTTGTTTGTAGTTTTTTTCGTATTCTTCTAGAATTCCAGGGCCGACTCGACCTGTTGCGCCTAAGAATAGAACTTTCTTTTTTTTCATGGATCACCTTTTGTTTGTGATAATATATGGTTGGGAATATTTAAAGGTAATGTGGTTATTCTGAACATAGACTTAGTAACTTTGCGATTGGCCATGATGCATGTGCGACTGAAAATCCTTGGAAATCTCTTCCATTGCAGATTCCGTTTTCTATATGGACTACTCCTTTAGAGGTAGATATTTCCTGATAGCTGTCACTTAATTTTAATTCGTATGAGTCTCCTAACTTTCCTAATTTGAATATTCTTCTTAATCCTTCATCATTTTCTAATAACTTATTGGAGGGGATAAGTTTAATATTTTCTGGCAAAGGATATTCTAATGTAAACTGATCATTATCGGCATGTATTCTTGGAGCGAGGAGTGATTTATCTAAATATTCAAGGATATCTGAGCCGGTATTAAAGCAAGCTGCTCTGTCTTTGTAAGAATCTAAATTATGTTCGCTTATAAAATGGCTGCCCATCATATCCCAGACCTCTATCCATCTACCTCCATCTCCCAAATGTAAACAAATCCCCTCCCTTCCAAATTGAGAATAAGGGTAACAAGGAGTCATAGTGCTGACTCCCAATTCAATTATGTAGTTCTTTAGATTATTTAAGAGAAAAGGTTCTAATTCTTTCTTTTTTTGCTGGAATAATTTTTTGTATTCTATATCTTGGTTAGGGTATGTGTAGTCTATCCCTCTTGTGAAGTTGGGATATCCAAGTTCAAAATATTTACCTTTTCTTTCCATTTAATTAACGCGTTTAACCTGTTAAAAAACATTATTGTAATTGGAAAGTTTTAAAAGAGGATATTTGTTTGATATTGGATGGTAAATGAGATTAATTGTAAGGATTGTGGGAAATCGTTTGAGGTTGTTCCTAATGCTAGGTATCCTCGGAAGTATTGTGATAAGTGTAGTTTGGAGAGGAAAGAGGCTTATGCGAAGATTGGGGAGATTAAGTTTGAGGATTGTGAGGATTAGGGATAGATGCGCCATGGGAGAATCGAACTCCCGTCTTATCGTTGGCAACGATACGTTCTACCACTTAACTAATGGCGCATCTAAGAATATGAATAGGATGGTTAATAAGGTTTTTTGTTATTTGGTTTATATCTCCTTCCAGAAAAATCCGGCCTTACTATGAATGGCCTGCGTTGCAAAAGCAACGACAGGGAACACAAAAGCGGGATTCTGATAATCAGATTAAGGTAGTCCCTGCGACCTGTTTAATTGAGTTGATAGGAGTATATAAATTTATTCATTTACTAATTTGGTTATCTCAAATTCCCCGCAATAGCCGCGCTAAGTGCTGATGGGAAGGTGACTATTATTGTTCGTTTGATGGCTAAGATCCAATCTAGGGTCCATGGGGCTCTTTGGATTACGGTGAGGAGGAGGGCTACGATTAAGAATGAAATGATGTAGATGGTTATTATTCTTTTTAGTAAGTCTGTCCAGTAGAAGTGGGGGATGTTTCTTGAGAAGTTTCGGTAGACGAATATTGCGATGAAGAATAGGGAGATTATTAGGATGGCTACGATGTTCCACATTGGGAGTGTTTCGCCTAAGCGCCAGGTTTCTTCGGTGAATCCTATGGG
>CEPZ01073512.1_pt1 | contig 12829 bp, 17 predicted proteins | sample 530461 | NCBI WGS metagenome assembly CEPZ01 (sample SAMEA2620106, study PRJEB7988) | marine metagenome | isolation source: saline water (ENVO:00002010), including | reverse complement strand
AGCAGCATGACAGCTCAACAAAAAACACCGGCAGAAATCTACTTGGTACCAGACACTGAGCATGGACTTGTTTGGAGTCACGACCCCGCCCCGGGCGAGGGAATGAAAGCAGAGGAAGCAGTTAAGTACGTGCGCGCTGATTTAGCGCAGAGCAATGAAATGCTGGCTCGTAATTTAGTAGCGGTTACCTCTGAGCGAGACCAAGCCAAATATAAGCTGGCAGGCGTGCTGGATGAAATCAGCGACTTTTGCGCCAGCCTGGACGGGGCGCTGTTGGCGAACCAAAGTGCTGACGACCTGATAAAAGACATCAATCGCCGGTTAAGCGAGTACCACATTACTAATGCTGACTATGTGCTGGGCGAACACGTTAACCCGGTGCCTTTGGCGCTACCAATAAACCTGAAGGTAGCTAAGGCGATCAGCCAGGAGCTTTTTTATCAGGGCGTGAAATGGGGCGAGCAGCATATTCGCAATCAGAGTGTTGAAGGTCATTTACTGATAATGCGCAAAGAACTTCAGGAAGCAGAAGATGGCTGGATGAAAAACAGCACTGGCCGCAATTCTGTTCAAAACGAAATTGTTCAAGTGGTAGCCGTCGGTATTCAGGCGCTTATCAACTTAGATAAAGCGGGGTTGCTCTAATGCACAGACTATTAATACAGCTTGGCATAGACGCCAGGCTTTCACCGGCGCAGGCTGAAACACTAAGTGAAGCCCTCACCGAATGCGGAACTGCAAAAGCCGACTACCTCGACCTGCAGCGCCAGCACGAAGAACTGAAAACCATGCTGTTTAACGAGCGGCAGAATGCGAAGGAGCTGGCTGCGCAGGTTGAGCAGTTGCAAAGGACTACGTTTGACGTTGTTTGTGCTTCAGCAATTCTAGGTGTACCAATTCACGAAGAAGAAAGCCATAAATGCCTTGCCGCCCGTGATGCAGAGATTAAGGCACAGGCTATCCGCAGTTTTGTTTCTGACACCAATGAAGCAGGTCAACTTAGTTGGTCAGATGCTCAGTGGCTGGAAGATTGGCGCGATGAATGGTTAAGCCAGTCGGCTAAGGCAGGCAGCTAATGGCCTACGCAGACAAAACATCAGTTGGCACCAGTCAAAGCATCATCGAGATTGAACGCACGTTAACCCGATACGGCGCTGACCAGTTCATGTACGGCACTCAACCCGGCAAAGTTGCTGTCGGGTTTGTTATGGGTGGTCGTCAGGTTCGTATCGTCGTTCCTCTCCCAGAAAAGACAGATAAGCAGTTCTGGACTACCGAAACCGGTAAAAAACGCAGTGAAAGCGTAGCACTTAAAGAGTGGGAACAGGCGTGCCGCCAGCGGTACCGCGCTCTTGCTCTGGTGGTTAAAGCCAAGCTCGAAGCAGTTGAAGCTGGCATTACCACCTTTGAAGAGGAATTTATGGCGCACCTAGTGCTGCCCGGCGGCCAAACCGTTGGCCAGCGCCTGCTGCCTGAAATTAACGAAGCACAGCGCACCGGCAATCTGCCGCCGCTAATTCCGAACTTGGGGTGATGTATGGCACTAAACAACTTACACCAACCTGCGAAACACTGGCTTGCTGACGTAATAGAAAACTTCGGCAAGCAGATTGATGCTGATGAAGATCCAGTATTAGAGCTGGAAGTATTTGGCTCAAAGATAACAGTCCGGCTGGATAGCTTGCCAGGTGTATTCCAACGCGAAACGTTAGCTGTCATTGCCTTAGATAATCAGGAGGTATCGGAATGATATGCCCTACATGCAACGGTAAAGGCCATAACTTCGGACACTGCAACACCGGCCCTGATAGCTCACAGCATTACTGGGGCAATCTTAAGTGCTTCCGATGCAAAGGCACTGGCTCAGTACCAGATGAAATGAAGCAGTGGATTGCCGATGGCAAAGCAATGGTTAAAGCTCGCAGGGACAATGGTCTGACATTGATCGAAGCGGCCAAAGCACTTGGGATTTCATCAGCAGAACTTAGCGCTATGGAAAATGGACATAAGCCGTTTACGGCTAAGGCGGGTGCGTGATGGATGAATGGTTTAACCCTAAGCAGGATTTAGCACAGGAAAACAGACTGTGTGAAGTCGTAATGAAAAACGGTAAGCGGTATCAGGCTTATCTTTCAACAGCAAGAGGGTGGTTTAAAGCTGATGGTACGCCGCTGAATGGTAAATCAGCTATGGAAAAGTATCGCTATATAGAAGATTCGCCGGTAAAGCCTTGGGAAAGGCGTGCCAAGGCAGGTGTCGCATGAGCACAGAATATTTACCGAGAGTTGGCGAGAAGTGCCAATACAAAGAATACGGCAGCACTAAATGGTGCCTTTGTGAAGTGCTGGCTTATCACGAAAATAAGGTATGGATTAAAAATTACAGCGTTGGCAGCAACCCGGTAAAGCGGATTAATTCAGTTTTGTTCCAGCCGGTGGTTGAAACTGTTAACCAAAAGCCAGCCGTTATTAGCGAAAAACAAGCTGCAATCATCACCGATGAACTAATCCCGATGATTGTCGATGACATGATGCCGCTGTTAAAGCGTGTCATTGAGAAGCGCCTTAATCTGTTTGCCGCCGAGATTATCAATGTTAGAAATGGTGGTGCAGTATGAACCCTACCCCACAACTCAGCAAAAGCGGCATAGCGTACCGCCAGCAAAACGGTATTCCATTGGATAAACCAAAAGCAGGCAAAGGCCGTGGTGGTAACTATCAAATCACCGAGAACCAAGCCCGGGCGATATGGCAGGACTTGCAGCACTACATTGCTACATATCCGCCAAAATCCATTGATATCACCGGCACCATTGCAACGCATCATGGCGTTAGCAGAACGCTGGTAAATAACATTCGTCATGGCAGCAGCTGGAATAGTGTTACCGGGTTGCCGGTTAAAGAAAGAGATTAACAGGAGAATACCATGCAGTTAATTAAGCTACCTGAAGTACTAAAAATGGTACCTGTTGGTAAGACAACCTGGTACGGGTTAGTAAGCCGCAAAGAAGCGCCAGCACCTATTCAATTAGGTGCCAGATCTGTAGCCTGGGATAAAGAAGATATTGAAACGTGGATCATGAAACGTAAAGCAGTTAACGCTCCATTATTAACCGGCACAAATACGGCCAGCCTGAAACAATGATAACACAGGTGATAACACAGAAATCAAAAACAACCACCAAAGCCGCTAAATTAGCGGCTTTACGGTTCCTGTTGGGGCAGCCATCATTAAGTTCTAAGCCTTCCGTTAAAGCTCGCCAAAGTTCATCAAAGCCGCTAATATCAACAAGATCATGCTTGATCATGGTTCGTTTTAGTTCGGTATAGTTCAGTGCAAATCGGGGGTTTTGATAACACAGGAGATAACACAGCCGATCTGTGTTACTAAGCTGTGTTATCATTCGGGATAAAATGGCAAAAAAAACAACACCTTTAAGCGATACAGAAGTACGTTCTGCCAAGCCAAAAGACAAGCAGTATTCACTCTATGATGGTGATGGTTTGGAGCTGAGAATTTCACCTGCCGGCAATAAGCGCTGGATGTTCAGATATAAACGCCCACACCTTGGCAAGCCAAATGTTATCAAGCTCGGCAACTACCCTGAAACAGGCCTGGCAGCAGCACGTAAGATCCGCATTGAATATCGTGAGCTTCTTGATAGAAACATTGACCCGCAAACTCATGCAGAACAACAAAGCGAAGCAAAAAGGTTAGAGTTAAGCACTACCCTGCTCGATGTTGCCGAAAAATGGTTTGTCGTTAAGTTTTCCAAAGTTAGTGATCGGCACTCATTTAATATTCGTCGCAGCTTCGAGTCACATTTATTCCCAGACCTTGGTAAGTACCCTGTCACAGATTTGACGGCACCACTGGTTATCGAAACACTTAAGCCACTTGAGGCCGCCGATAAATCAGAAACGTTGTCACGGATTTGCCAGAGACTAAACGAACTGATGGTGTGGTGCGTCAACACCGGTATCATTCGCAACAACCCACTGGCCGGCATCAAGGCAGCATTCGTCAGCGCGAAGCCAGAGAAAATGCCGACAATAAAACCAGAACAGCTGCCAGAACTGATGAAGGCTTTGAGTTATGCACAAATCAGGATCCAGACACGTTGTTTGATTGAGTGGCAGCTGCATACCATGGTACGGCCAGCAGAAGCAGCCGGGGTGCGTTGGGAAGAGATAGACCGGGATGAAATGCTTTGGTGTATACCTGCCGAGCGAATGAAGCAGAAGCGCGAGCATAAAGTACCACTAACGGAGCAAACATTGGCCCTACTGGATTTTATGGCACCAATATCTGGCCGATCACCGTACATATTCCCAAGCGAGCGAAACCCGGGCAAACCATCCAGCTCAGAAACAGCCAACCGTGCATTGCAACGTATGGGCTATAAAGGCATATTGGTATCGCATGGTTTACGGGCGCTAGCCAGTACAACACTTAACGAACAGGGTTTTGACCACGACGTTATAGAGGCAGCATTGGCTCACCAGGATAAGAACCAAGTGCGTGCAGCATATAACCGGGCAACCTATCTTGAGCGACGTAGAAAGCTAATGGAATGGTGGAGCAATCACATTGATGAAGCGGCCACAGGTAAGATGGCGCTTGGCGGTAAGAAAGGACTTAAAGTTATATGAAGATCTTAGATTGGAAAATATTACTATCTTATCTTCTGGTATTAGCGTGTGGAATTCTTATTGGTTTCGATATAACAGGAACAGCAAGGACATACTCTAACATTCCCGCATGGCTAAGTGCTTCTGCCACTCTAGCCGCTGTTATTGTTGCTTTATATTCTAATAGATTAAATATCGAAAGAGATACTTATAAATTAAAATGTAAAGCAGTTGTGGAATATCAACCAATTCCAGGAAGAAATCTTGTCATGTCAGTTTCAGTAAACGTTGTGAATATAGGTCTTAGGCCAATCTCTTTAGATAATATTTCGTGGGTTAACTTCGAAGGAAATACAGTAAAAATTCCCTTTGTTGGCAATGACCCAATACAAGCAGGATGCAGACTTTCAGCAAAATTTCCAGGAGCATCCCTTGGTCTAATTGCTGACATTGTTAAGTTTAGAAATACCTTTGTCGTTACAGATGTTGTAGGTATAGAGCATAGAGTTGAATTTAGCGACACAGTATAGAGCGTTGTCATGGGGTGTCAGGGGTCGGAGGTTCAAATCCTCTCGTACCGACCATTATTTCCCAACATCAAAGCCCTGTTTATTCAGGGCTTTTTTGTTTCTGTCGGTTGTAAACATAGAGCTTGCCAGAATTGACCGCCCCAAATGCGCCCCAATTCCGCCCCAATATACAGTAATGCAAAATTTGCAAAGAACCGTTAAGCCTCAGCGGCAACAATTGCCTTTTCAGGTAATGGCATAAGCAGCGGCGCCAGCCCTTCAGATCTGCCGTTTAACCACCAGTCGGCGTTATCCAATGGGATGATCACCGGCATGCGGTGATGATACTGAGCCGCATACTGATTTGGTGTGGTTGTGAGTGTGACCACTGTTGGTTGTTCGTCATACACTCCGGCTGGCCAGTACAAACCGGCCATTAAAAGCGGCTTATGATCTGATCCAGTGAAATGGTATTTATGCTTGCGGTTATCTTCTTCCGTTCGCCATTCGTACCAGCCAGTGCAAGGCACCAGACAGCGTTGATGCTGGAACGCTGGCCGCCACAACCTGCTAGACGTCATTTTTTCTGCCTGGGCATTGATGAGTAGTTTGTCAGACCATTCAGGCTTAATACCCCAACGGCTGTTCAACTGCCCTTGCGGGACAATAGCCGCCAGCTCCTGCGTGGGCCGCAAGTCATGGTTAGTGTTAACACTGAGCTTGATGCCCAGTGCTTCACCCAAACCAATTACCAATGGATCATCTGTTACATTAAGCCGACCGCACATCACTCCTCCCAAATGTTTTCCACTGGCTGCCACTCCCAAGTATAGCCACCCTCTTCCAGGCATTTTTTCATGACGTCTAACTGATCATGCCAGAAGAACGGCAAAAAACTACCTGGAATACTATGTATCACAGTCCATAACCTGAACTTTTGAGTAGGGTTGTTTCTGGCCCTCTGAAAAGTGACCTCGTTAATACGCCTGCCGTCTTTGATGATATGTAGCATGCGACGCTGCGCTGACACCCATTTAGCCATAAATAATACTGTACAAATAAACAGTATTATTTATCAGAAAACACGGAATTACAAGTTTGAGAAACTAAGATGCGGATCGATGCAGCGTCAACTCAATCTCTACAGGTAGCCCGGGACCAGCAATCACTTTGCCTTTGGGGTAATCAGCAGAGAACAAAACAATTTGCGCCATGTAGATACCGGGCTGCAGCAATAACGCACCGTAGTTAACTGACACTTTATCACCAGACCATGTGCATTCAACACTGCGCCCTCCGGCAACACCTTCGATCTTCGATGCGCCAGCAGTATCAAAATCAAAGGGCTGACCAGCATCATCGTTAAAAGCAATTACCTCTGTGCTGTCACGGTCAATAAAAGCGTTGATGCTGATGGCCATATTAAACCGCCTCAGGTTCTGACAGTACAACCCGCATAGCTGGAATATTCACAGTGTCGTCTGTCTCGTTGGTAATATCCCTGTCAATAACATCCTGCACAAAATGCACTTTCTGACCGACAGTATCAACAAGTGCAACGCAGAGATCATCGGTGTCAGCAGCTGTAGCTGAAGGGTCAATATTGCTCTTACCGCTTACAGTAACAACCAGGCTTTCGCCATCGGCACTGAAGTTGAAATCCGCGATACTGATACTTGATTGAGCGATGATCTTACTCTGGAATGTTGCCCACGGCTCAGATTTTACCGGGTTCAATACCAGACAGATCTGGTTACAGTCGTCAGCTGCTTTCTGTGGGCCATAACGTTTCCAATCGGTACTTGTGTAAAACATATTTACCTCTGCTGAGATTAATTATTATCAGTGACAATTTGAGCCGACAGAAACCTGGTTAGCCGGGTTGCAGTTAACCTGGCCGTCGCTAAAGTCGCTGTAAGCTTTTGGGGGTTTATCGGAGCTGGGCCATTAGCATTACTCAGTAAATCTGCATAGCTTCTTTGTATTACCGATATTGAGTTAGCTTGCATCGCAATGCTAATTTGCAAACTGCTGGCGTAGGTTTTTAAATTTGAGTTCACTGCAGCTTGCTGCATTGAAACAGCCAGGTATAACACTTCTGCGTAAGCGCGTTGCATGGCAGGTCTAACCTGCAGCTCGTCTGTAATTTCCAACTGCTGTACATAACTGCGCAAAACCGACTGAGCAGCGTTTGTGCTCATAGCTGCAGAAACAGTCAGAGACAGCGCAGATTGTCGGCAACTGGCGTTAACAGCAGTAAACTCACTTTTGGTACTGACAGCTATTATTTGCGCAACTGCTCGCTGCTGACTGCTTATCGCTACCGGTTTGCTGGCGACAGTAACAGGCATTGCAGTAGCTACAGTTCGCTGTCTGGCGCTGATACCTGTTAGGTTGATTGTTTGTGAAGCTGATAGTACTGCAGCAAATGTTCTGGCAACTGCATCAGTGGTTACAGCATCCTGCGGTGTGGGCTCAACTGGTCCTGTTTCTTGTGGGAATGCTCCAACGCCATATGACGTAGACTTTAATCTGTAGTCTGCTGCCGCAACATCTTCGAGCTGTGTTGCACCAGTTGCACCTGTTATATCCCCAGTGCCGTCAGCAGTAACTATATTGTTTACAGTGCCGGAAAAACCAGCATTTACGTAGTCGACATAATTTGTCCTGCTTTGCGATCCAAGCGCAAGAATACTTTGTAGTGCTAATGTGCAAGCACTCCCAGGGCCTACGTAAACGCTCTCTTGTGAGCCTGTTCCGCTTGTATTTGTCGGCGCGATAGTCATGCGGTTAATCATGCCGATTATATCGAGGTTACCAGCGAGCGCCGCCAAATCCATGGCATTGTTGCTGGCCCGGGGGCTTAATACCAAATCTTCGATATCAAGCTCATACTGGCTATTTGCATTACCTGATACTAATGACAAATAAAGAGCTGAAGTTGAACCGTGATAAAATGGCGCAGTAGCAAAATTGCATCGTCTTATAGTTAACTTTCTGCGTTGGGTTGTTGGGTTATTAGCAGCAAACCTAAACGTTTTAATGTTGTAACCGCCGGTCGGTATTACGTAAATACCCTCTATTAGGAAATCAACATCACCTTGCTCTATGACACTCGACGAATGGGATATTCTTGCGCAATCTGACAGGTTTGCTCCGTTGTATGCCTGACCATCAGCGGCTACCAATCCAGCACCGTGTGGCCAGTCATCGGCGGCTATTTTGGTGAAGAGCAAAGCTCCGCCAGACTGAACTAAGCCATACACAACGCCAATCGTCATGGCTCCATAGTTGCTTTTTATCTCAGCTGCGCGCCACGCCTCAACGGTTGTATAATCGCCAGTCCCATCTGCTTTGATGATCGCATACTGAGGCATCGCTTAAACTCCAGTCACTAAAGGGGCCGGTCTAAATCTGGGCAATTCAGTGTGAGATTCCAGCACCCATTTGCAATGCTTCCAAAGGTCTGATGGCCTTAACGTATAAATGGTGTCAGGCCGATACAGGCCTGAAAGTGCGCCAACTTTCTCGCTGCAATTCAGCTTGTCAGGATCATCCAGATACAGCCCGATTATCTGGCCAAACGTAAGGCGGTCATCGTAGCCAACACGCTGTTCAACATATTGGAGCGCCAGCGAGTGTGCTTTCTCTAAGTCTTCACAAAGCATCTGGCCAACTGCCCACCACTTGTACCGGGCCTTAAACTGATCAAGGGTTGAGCACACAACGCCAATACCACCAACGCTTTCAATTACCTGCCCATAAGGCAAAACAATTGCGACATGGCTCCACATGCTGCGGCTCCATAACTGAATACCCAGACTGATTGCAGTCGTTGTCCCGCCAAAGCAAACGGTTAACCTGTCCATCAGATATCAATCTCTACAAACGGCAGATCAGCTGCCTTACTCATAACACGATGGCACTAAATGTAGGCTTTGTTGCTTACTTTAATGCCTCGACCTAGCACAGTGACAAATGTGTCTGACGCTTTCTGGTTACTGTTTTTGTTACAGCGCACACTTTGCGAAGTGATCTTTTAAATTGAGGTATTTATATATGCATCGAATTCTACCGATTCGAACTCAAGTCTAAAAAGCGCTCCAATACGCGACAAGCCACGGTTAAGCCGTTCAGCCGAAATTACGTAGTTCCCGGACTTTTCGAATACACCGTTGATAGTCAAAATTCCTTCAGAAATATTGGCTATAAATCGGACATCATCTACTGGTGTGCTTGCATCAACAATCCTCTCAACCATGATCATCATCTGACTATCTGGCAGTGCTACGTTTGCTGTTAAAACCCACACAGCGCCAATTGGCACCCAATGAATACTGCCGACTAGCATTCCTGAAGAAACATTGACGTTCGTGACCTGTAAAACAGGTAGCGGTACTGGAGAATCATGTATTTCTGGCGGATTAAAAATGCCATCCTGGTAGATGTAGCCTAATTTGACATCATTAAAGTCACCTATTTCTATTAAGTGTGGGTCTGAAACAGGCTCAGATAGGTCGGACACAGCAACAACATGCCTAATTCCATCAACATCTTTTACCTGAGCATAAAAATATCTATTAGACATATTCAATCACCTGCCAGTCTGCTGAGCCAGTACCCGTAATGGTAATTTGTGTAGGTGAGCTTAACTTTGCTTTGATACTAACCACTTGTGAACTTGAGCCCCCACCGCCAAAAGTATTTGACCAACTACCACTTATACTGACAAAGGATTTGGCCATGTCGACTGCAGATATCGTGACGGTTCCAGCACTGGCTGTTCCGCGTTGGACAGATTTTATAATGCTTTCTACATTAGGTGATGTGCCAGAATCAGCACTAACTGCCTTATTCGCCAACAGTAATTCGGTCAAAGTACTTTGAGAGTCAAATGCAGCAATTCTGGCAGAAAGAGCATTGTCCAAGTCTGCACGGTTCAATATCAAGCCTTCTGCTGCTTTAGTTAATAGCAATAACTCTTCCAGAGACTCCGAGCCAGTTAATCCATCTATTCGAGCCTGTACCTGGCTTATTAAATTGGTGTTTACTATTGTCATTTATAATCCTGCTAATGCGAGTGTTTTAACGTAAGCCAGTTCGGCTGGTGTAACCGTTGACTGCTCCAAATTTGCAACAGCCTGGCTGACGGCATCGATATCCTGGCTTAAATTATCTATCGACGAAGCATTTGCGCTGATAACAGTACCCTGAGTAGCCACAGTATCAGCCAATGCATTTACTGCAGATGTTTCGGCTTTGTCGGCCAGTGCCGCCGATAAGCTATTTAAAGCGCTGTCATGTGCTGCCAGCGCACCGCTTAACCCGGTTACCTCATTAATTGCCAACGGCCTTTGCCATTTGCGCCACTGCTCAGCAGTTGGGTCGTAAATGATAAAGTCACCGGTTACCAAGGCCATTCCGCCCGGGGCCCCAGCAGAAGATATACGGTATAACGCTGAGCCATTTTCAGGCACGGGAGGCCAGGCGTTCGCCGCCGCACTGTAGTCGCCGTTGAAGCTGAGCGAACCGGTTACAGTACCAGCCGCGGCTTGTGCTATTACTGCCCACTCTTCTGCTTTGAGTGCATGGTGTTTTGCGCTGTACTGGCCAGCTTGCACCTCGGTGTTTAAAGGGTTCTCCGCCCAGGCCTGTGCCAATGTCGCTTTATCGGTTGCAATGGTTTCGCTATTACCTGCGGCCGTGGCAGCGGCTGTAGCCTCTGCTGCTTTATCGGTGGCAATAGTTTCACTGTTACCCGCGGCGGTGGCTGATGCTTGTGCCTCAGTTGCTTTTGTTGTTGCAACAGTTTCGCTATTACCTGCGGCCGTGGCAGCTGCTGTAGCTTCAGCCGCCTTATTCGTAGCAACAGACTCACTGTTAGCTGCAGCACTGGCCGATGTACTGGCTTCTGCTGCCTTAGTGGTCGCAATATTTTCACTACTTTCGGCGGCAGCTGCGGCAGCTGTTGCCTCTGCGGCTTTGTTAGTAGCTACAGTTTCACTATTACCTGCTGCAGTGGCCGCTGCAATTGCAACACCTTCACTATCTTCAGCTGCAGCTGCAGAACTACTGGCATCATTGGCAGCCGTTACTGCAGTCTGCAAGTTTTGGTCAACGATGCTTTGCTGCGCAGCAACATCCGCTGTCAGATCCTGTACAGCAGTTTGCAGACCGGCGAAAAGCGTTGCTGCATCTTCCAGTTGCCCGATTAGTGTCAGCGATTGTTGGGTAAGATACTGGTAAGGCGTAACTGTCACAGTCACGCCATTTACGTCAATATCGATTGTTTCATCTAAGGAAGTGAACACATCGGCAAAGACAGCGGTTAATGCGGTGGCATCGTCTGCTATTTCCCTTGCCCGGCGAATTGCGTCTCTGAGGCCTTCGATAGTATTGAAAGCAGTAAGCTGGCCCTCTGTTACCGTTGGATATGCCCAGTTGTTGCGAAGCGTAATAGTACTGTTACCGTTAACGTCTGCGGCTGTGCCTGACACGCCTTCAGCGAAGTTAAAGTGTGTTCCGTCAGAGGCGACAATAACCACTGCAGTACCTGGTGCAACAAATGACGCATTGATCCCACCAGTAAGACTTACAGTTTTACTTCCAGCAGCAACGCTGACAGAAGCTGATATTAAGAAGGCTGACATAATTACCCTATTTTGTTCTCGAAAGACTTTATGGTCAGGTTTACTGAAATGTTTGCACTGGGTGTTACACCACCGGTCTGGACCAGCACTGCGCTGTAACTTCTGCCCCCTACCGCCGTAGACGTATCAACAAACACCATTTGATCAAACACACGGTAAAGGGTTTGGTTAAATTCAGACTCGTAATCGCCAGATGCAGAGAACGAAGCAGAACTAAGTACCGTACTGCCGCGTTTCAGATCCAGCCTGAAATGCCCTAACTGCCCGGGTGTCGCGCCGGCTGTTCTGAACGATACTGATGCAGTTGCTGTCAGCTCAACGGGTTTGCCATTACTGTTATGTGTCGGTGCTGTAGCCGTTGCCGGTATAGACGAAGAATTAGTGGCACCAAGACGGCTTTCAATTATCTGTCCACTAAAGAAGTCGCCTTTTATGAATCCTTGGCCATTAGCTTTGATCCAGAAAAGGCCATTGGCATCTGTTTTATCACCCGAGCCAGCCCAGATAAGATAAGTTCCATCGTTACCTACATCGACGCGGATCCCGGTACCTTCGCTGGTAACTATTTTCCCTTGAACACTGGCATTACGTAATGTCACAGTGCCGCTGGTATCAACAGCAAACAGCGCATTTGCCAGGTTCTTTGTGCCAGTGCCATACCAAAACGGCCAGGTACCGGTGCCCATCTCCGCCCGGTAGCCACTGTTGGCGGTTTTAAAATTAGCGGCTATCAGATCGCCGTTATATACCCAACGCGCCGTACCGGTGTCGTAATACATCTGCACTACGCCAGCGGTGTTAGTTAACCGCATGGTGTCGGCACGAAATTCCAGCGTGTTTGTCGCACCGTCTACAACAATTCCGTTTACCCGGGCCACGCCACCAGACACGGTTGTAACACCGAAGTACGCCCGTGCATGTGCTTCACCGGCTTTAGACACCGTTGTACTTAATATAAGTTCTGCCTGAGCCTGGCTGTTGCTGCCAGCGACGGCAACACGCAAACCGGCCAGCGCGCTCGCATTACCGGCGGCATCGG
>CEPZ01009733.1_pt1 | contig 12842 bp, 16 predicted proteins | sample 530461 | NCBI WGS metagenome assembly CEPZ01 (sample SAMEA2620106, study PRJEB7988) | marine metagenome | isolation source: saline water (ENVO:00002010), including | reverse complement strand
TCTGCTTAGAAGGCAGATGCTCTGTCCAGTTGAGCTATCGGGGCAATCTGCTTATTTTTTCTTTTTCTGTTTTTTAATTGATTCGTGCCAGGGATTTATAAACGGCGCGGGTGCTCGTTTTTTTTGCGTTTTTGGTATATCTTCTTTTCTGCGAGGAATCAAGTGCACATGGGCGTGAAATACGGTCTGCCCTGCCGATTCACCGCAGTTCCAGCCAATATTAAATCCCGTTATAGAGCTATCTTCCTTAACCATCTTTTTTTGTTGCCACGTTAATAGTTCATCAATACTTTCTCGTTCGGCGCGTTCTAGCCCAAAATAATTACTCGTATGTCTTCGAGGTATAATGAGAGTATGAAATTTGGTAATAGGATACATATCTAAAAACGCTATTGCATATTCATTGGAATCTAAAATCTCATTAACTAGAGCAAGAGTACAAAAGAGACAATTCGTTTCTTTTGTCATTTGTTTATTTTTCTTGGGTCATCCAGTGGTCTACCATGTCTTCAACCAAACCTTCAAACGAAAATTCAGCCTCCCAGTTGAGTGTTTTGCGAGCCTTAGAGTTATCTCCTTTAAGTCTTGCTAATTCTTCTGGCCTCATAAATTTGGGATTTTGAACAATATAATTTTCATAATTTAAGTTAACTTTTTCAAAAGCTGCTTTACAAAAATCTCTAACAGAATGGGTTTCTCCCGATGATATTACAAACTCATCTGGCTCATGGTGTTGCAAAATTGCATGCATGGCTCTTACATAATCTTTTGAATGACCCCAATCTCTATATGAATCTAAATTTCCAAGCTCAAGCTTATCTTGAAGGCCTTTTTTAATTCTGACAGCAGCTTGAGCTATTTTTGCCGTAACAAAATTAGATCCTCTACGCGGACTTTCGTGGTTGAATAAGATTCCGCTTGTGGCAAACAGATTGTAGGCGTTTTTGTAATTCCTCACAATACAGTATGTAGCAAGCTTAGAGCACCCATAGGGGCTAACTGGTTTCATATCAGTAGTTTCTCGTTGGTAGCCATCTGGATCAATTTGATTTCCAAACATTTCTGAAGAGCTTGCTTGGTAAAATTTTGCCTTTGGGCAAATGGCTCTGTACGCCTCTAGGAGATTTAATGCGCCGACCACATTAGTCTTAATCGTGAATTGTGGCATGTCGTAACTTATTCTTACGTGGCTTTGGGCTGCTAGATTGTAAATTTCGTCAGGCTTGATTAACGCTAAAAGTTTATAAAGGCTCGAGGGGTCTAAAAGATCTCCATAGTCAATTTTTAAGCTGGGGTTGCTTATTAGGTGATCAATTCTTTCTGTTTGATTTTCTGCGGTAGAATGCCTTCTGACAATTCCATAAACCTCATAGCCGATTCCTAATAAATATTCCGCCAAATAGCTACCGTCTTGACCAGAAATTCCTGTTATAAATGCTTTTTTCATTGATTATATATTAAGAATCTTGCGGGTTTCGTCTACATCTTTTTGCCTTATTTTAATCGAAGGCCTGTTATTTCAAAAAATACCATTGGTTTCATGCTTGCGTTTGAAGACCAATGTAGCATTTTATGTTTCCATTCATATACATCGCCCTTTCTCCACTGATGAGTTATGGTATTTCCTGCTCCTAAACATTGCCCCCATTCCCAATTTGTCAAAAATGTTAAATATCTTTTAATATTGTGCCATTCATACTGTACCTCTGGGTAATCTTTACTCATATATTTTTGTAAAAAACTATACGTGTCGTCATGTACGGGCATGCATTGACCTGGCTCAACTATAACTGCGCACGCGTGATGATTAGTAATGCCATATATATTTGATACAATTTTTTCTAATTCTAAAAATTTATCATTTATAAACTCTATAAAATAATCTGACGACTTATAACCTATTTCTCTCATATGAGCAATACGCGCGCCAATAATTTCATTTTCTACTTTTTCTGTAGTATTGCCTATGTGAACCCTTTTTATTCCTCCTTCTTCATAAGGTGATTCAATTATTCTAGAAACCTTATCTTCAGTCTCTTTTTGCAATTCTATTTGATTTACTTTGAATAGCTCTGTTGTCTCTCGCCATTTATCATAATGCCAACCTGGAGAAACTTTATTAAATTCAAATTTTGATTTCATCTGCGTCTCCTAATAATCTTGATATACAAACTCTTCGCCATTCTGTCCCTCTGTCATAATCTCCAAACTTTGGATGATTCTTGTATGTTATTCCAAATAGCACCGAATCACTTGGTTCTATATCTAATTCTTTACATATTTTTATTTGTTTTTCTCTAAAAGTGTTTTGATTATAATCAATGGTAAAATTTTCACACAATTCATATCCAACACCAGCGGCTATTTTTGCCACACAATGAAACTGATTATACAATACACATCCATCATCTTCATTAATCTTTCTACATCTTATTCCTATGCGCAGCCTTTCTGCTCCATAAAAAGCCTTGCTCAAACTAAAAGCTACCGTGTCAATACAGGCCCTATCTAAATCAAAATCTAAATCCCTAACAATACAATAATATGCCGCATCAATAAATACAGGTACGCCAAGTTTATCGCATTCATCCAACAAAGTTTCTGTCTTCGGATGTTTAGCTCCCAAATCGCTGAATGGGACAGATATAATTAGCGCGTCCCCCTTCCTTAGTTCATCTTCCTCAAGATATGCCCAATTAAAATAATTTTTCCAAGATACTTTATGATAAGCATAGTCTCCTTTTAGGCATCTAAGTCTTTTATTGTGGTGTTTTTGATACCAAAAATCAAATGCCTGTGATGTCCCGTGCACAAAATCTACTTGATTAAATTTATCCAAGCCACGCAAGCTATTAAGTTGGCTTTGTTGTACCCATTCATAATATCTTTCTACAAATTTAGGAACTATATTTTCATCATAGAGGTATTTTGAATTAACAGTTTTGTTAAGAAAATCTATAGACTTTTTATCTGGTATTGGCCTAGAATTTCTACCTTTGCGCTCCCAGAAATCTTCTAATTTAATTTTCATTGTGGCCATGGAGGAGGAGGAGGATCAACCCTGAAAGTGTCAGATTCATAATCTTTGCCGCCACGAAGCCCTTCGGAAAATACTATAAACTCATTACCTTCGGGTCCTATTTTCAATGTGTGTATTTCATTTGGTCCCGTAGATATTATATCACCTCGTACAGCTAACACCATCTTTACTTTTTCATTTGAATCAACTGGTCGATACCAATACTCTAAAGAACCCTTAGTCATAAGCATATGTTGGGTTGTTTCTTTATGATAGTGATTCCCTCTTATGACATTTGGTTTGGATGATACTCTAGCCACATGATTTATATTCTCATTATAGAATACATCAACTATTGAACCTCTTTCGTCCTCGTGGAGTTCAAGTTCTGTTCCCTCTGTATTATTTATGTTTCTTTTTATCATTTATTTAATTTCGATAAACCTAATATTTGGATTAATATTTTTTAATATATCTTTTAATATATGTGATATGTTCCAAGATAAAATTAAAATATATGGCTGTTTATAACTAAGTAACATATCATCATCAACAATAGGAATTCTAGTTAAAGGTGTATATTTTCCTTGTTTATGTTTTGATGAATCGGTTATATATCTTATAACTGTATTGTCTAGATTATAAAAATTTAGAAATGTATTGGCTTTTGCGGCAGCTCCCACCCCTATTATGGGGTTTTCTCCATCTATGTCCAATGAATATAATTTCTTAAGAAATTTATTTCTAGATGTAACAATATCCTGCATAAACTTTTTATACATATTAGTATCAAATAAACCCGCTTTTATTTCTTTATCTATAAAATTAGACACTGCCGAAGAAATTGCTTTAGGCTTTTTGCTTGCGTAAACTCGAATAGAACCACCATGATAATCTACTAATTCAACATCCTCTACTTCTAATCCAGCTGGCCTAAGTAATTCGCGTGCAGATTTTACCGTGAAATAACTTACATGCTCATGATATATTTGGTCGAATCTTCCATCTACTATTGTATTATACCAATAAGGAACTTCAAAAATAAAAGTGCCATTATCATTTAATATATTTTCTACACCAGCTGCAAAATCTATTGGGTCATTCGCATGATTAAAAACATTATTGGCTACAACCAAATCAGCTTTACCTAGCTTTTTAATTTCTTCACTCTTTTCCCTGTTAAAAATAAGAGGAACTGTATCGACCCCTCTGTTGCTCGCAATTTTAGCCATTTTTATTGATGGGTCAACACCTAGTACGTCGAAACCTCTTTTTAGATATTGTTCAGCTAGGTAACCATCATTGGAGCCAATTTCAACTATCCTGCATTCTTTTTTTAAATCTAAGCGCTCAGAAGTTTGAAGCGCAAATAAATCCCAATGGTCTCTGGAATACTTAGAATTAGCAGAAGTATAAGAATAGTCATAAAGGTTATATCTTTCGTCAGCGCTTGTTTCCGAGCCCAATTTAATGTGCCCTGTCTTTTCGTCTAAAAAACATTCTAAGGGGTATACTGGTTCTGACATTCCTAACTGATTTTTTGATATAAAAGTATCAGCAAATGGATGCATTCCTAAATCAATAATTTTTTTCATTATTTGACTGCTCTCATATTTAGCATCATTTGTCTGCCAGTTTCAAAATCCATGTGTGGTAGGTGAGCGGCTGAATAATCATCATAGTCTGTATCTACGAACGGTTCAAATTCCTTCCAATTATATTTTTCAATCTGAGAAAATCCTGCCGAACTTAATCCTTGAGACAGAAGTTTAAAGTCATAACACATACCATGTAAATCTTCACCATCATCTTGACTGCTACAAAGAAACCCATATAATTTTGTTATATCTCTATTTTCTAAATATTCATCACATACAGCCTCAAAATCTGGTACACTCACGTATACCTCTCCTCCTGGCTTTAATAATTTATACCAATAATCTAGTACATCTGTCCAGCTAGTATATCTAAAAAAAGCTAAATTTCTGTTCAAGCCAAAATGTTCCAACATGCCACAACTATATATTAAATCAACTGAATTTTCATCGTACGGTAATTTCATTACATCAGATATTAAATCAACTGTTTTATATTTTTGAATGTCCACATTAATATATCCTGGAATATGTCTTTTCCCGCAGCCTAAGTGTAATTTCATATTATTTCTTGTTTATCTGATTCAACACCATAATATGGGCCTGTTTTAAGTTCATAAATAATTGTGTCTTCTTCTAAAACTTCAAGTGAGTGACCTCCTCTAAATAGCACTACAACATCGCCTTTTTTTATTTCTGTTTCATGCAAAAAAGAATCATCTACGTCGTAAAAGGTGCCTTTTATGCATCCACTCAATACAATCCAAGCTTCTTGCGTTATATTGGTTTTTCTATCAATCGGTAGATGTTTATGAGCTTTTGCTTTTAATCCTTTTTCTAGTTTTCTGCCAGACACTTGTAGAAACTCTTCATCGGGGCACAAATCTGTTCTATATTTTGATATATTGCTGTATCTCATTAATGATAATATTAATTTCTCAGGATTAACTTTTGAATATATTTTTTCGAACACTTGATTTTTTTATATTATTGTCCCTATTGTATTAGATTTCAACTAAAAATTCTTCTGTACGCAGACATCTCCCAAGATTTTCTGCAAGCTCAAATTGTGAAAATTTATCTAAAGTTTTATAAAGTAAATAATTTGGATTCAATTTAGTGGATTGAAGAATTTTCTTTATAGCGGCGTCCCTGTGGCTATTGGGCGTCCAGATCACGCACGGAACAGTTGGGTATATTCTTCTAAAGTCAAGAGGCATAGCTGGGGGCCACTTCCATTTTTTATCGCCTTCTGTTTCTGGGAGATCCGTTGTAGTGCTTGTCCCCTGTTTTCCGTCGAAAGGGGGACCCCACATACCGAGAAAATTCCAGTGCCACCCGTCTTCGTCTGTTATATTTTTTTGAGCTCTAATCAAATCTATGCGTTTATATAGGTCTCTACTGCCGATTGCCATTGGTTGCCATTTTTGTTCGATGGGAGTAAAGAATGGCAAGTCTGTTGTTTTAATTCTATGTGGTCCAGTAGCCATGTTGTTTTTCTTTTGAAATTTATATTCTTCTTGCGAGAAAAAATTTATCATAGATCTATCCCTGCCAAAATGATCTAATATTTTGATATAGTCGCTTATTATATCTCCTTTTATTGAAAATTGATTGTCTTCGGCCAGCATAACGAAGAAATCGCCACTAAAAGATTTAATGCATGGGCGCCAAGCTCTGCCCCAACAATACGCTCCAGAAATCGAAGAGTCAATATCTATGAACTTTAGGGTCTTTTCTACTGTAACGCCTGGGTGTTTTTTAATGTTGGTTTTTTCACCATCGAAGTTTACGAAAAAATCGTTAAAATTAATTTCCTCGAACCAGTCTCGTATTTTTTTATTACCACTAGACTCGACGAGCATAATTTCAATGCTTGGATATTCATTACAAACTACAAATGATTTTAAAAAATTTTGAAGTAATGGCCAATATTCAAAAACTCCACTATGTATGGCAATTGATAGTTGGGGGATCATTTTTAATTTTTTCTTATTAAGCAGTGAAAATAACAATGATTATTCTCAGCAACAAGAGAACACTGATTACCGCATTCTTTTAAAAAAGATCTAACACCTTCTTCTTCAAAAGAGTTACAATCGGCGGAAGTTAAGTCGTTGTCAGTTAAATTAAATCCAATAAATAAATATCCGTTTGGCTTCACAATGTCCAACCAGCTAAAAAAAATCTTGGTCGGGTCTAGGGCGTGATCAATTGAATTTGAAAAAACAATATCCCAACTATTTTCCCATTCTCTGGGTAAAGAATTAAAATCTAAAACATAGTCCGCGTTAGACTTAGGGGAAATATCTGCCGAATATACTTCTTTTAAGTTTAATTCTTTTTTAAAACAGTCTCTTTCATGGTTATTTCTCGTGCCCAAGCAAATCATGTTGTTATTAGGGTTGATGTGGGGGAGAAGGGTCTTTGACATAGATTGATAGTATTCAATACCGCGAGTTTTTTCCGCTTTAAGTGCATGCCTTACTATTTGAGCTTCTCTGTAGTGAGAAGAAATCCAATTTTCTGTATCTTTGTTTAGATACAGACCATTACTTTCGAGTTTATTTATCACAATTAATCTTCGTTTTTGATAATATTTATCAATAATCTAGCTTCTTTCGCTGGAACGTCGTCATATTTTTGCCAATTCTTAGCGTTGTCATTTCTGTAAAGCTCTAGCGTCCACAATTCGCGTAACTTATCCTTAAAGCCATCAAAGGAAACACATTTGAGTTTACTTAATGCGAGGCTCTCTAGGACTCCATTAGGCGTTAACTTCTTTAGCGGCTCGACTTCATCTGTCTCTGGGTGCTGAGGAAGTCCGTTAGACTTGTCGATCTCGTCGTCACCGACGATATGAACATTGAGGAAATTCCTGACACATCGAACAAACGCGCGATTTGCGGCGATTGTCTCTAGAAATTTAGTAGCAAAACTGCTTGTGTTTTCAGTTGTGGCATTTGCGATGTCCTCGAACTGCGTGCTTGCTGGAAGATAATCCGACTCTTGCGAGGGGTTTTCAAAATTGGGAACCCAGCTTATTTCGCATTTAATTGCAACATGGTCTTTCTCGCATTTAATTACGTTGTATCTCACGGAATTGTATCCTCTAAGCTTGGCTAATTCTTTGATTCCTGCAAGCTTAATTAAAAGCTGGTTGTCTTGGAGTCCGTCAACTGATCTTGGTGCTGGTTTGTTTCTCGCTTCGAACCAAGATTTGTTTGGAAACAAATGCTTGGAGTCAACCATTGCTCTCCAGTTTACCGAGCCGTCTTCATTGAATTTATGGTCTACAGACTGTAATAGACCGAGGGAATTGCGAGAATATTTAGTTTTCTTGCTGATGTCTTTTATTTGCTTTTGGACAGATGCAAATGAAATATTCGGTTGATCTTCGTGCAGAAGTTCTCCCATTTGCGGGTCGCTCAAATCTCCCGTGCCAGTGAACCCAAACGAAGTTCCTTCTACGGTTACAGGCATGCCCTCTTCGAGCTGCTCAAGCACTACTGTGCCATGCGGGTTTTCTTTTTCCTCTGGTTTTGCGTTTTTTCTTGGTCTTCCTCGTTTTGCCATATAGGTATTATGGCATGCTTAAATGAAAAAGTCAAGAAAAAAATCAAGCATCAACACAGCCGCTCAAAAGCCCGCCTTGTTGTGCCTGAACACTGGGATTAGTTTTAAGGTAGTCATAAATCGCTGGACGAATATCTCCACTAGTCGCAGTGTTAGTGCTCAAAATGCCAGTCCAATTCAGGGGAGTTTCTGTATTTTGAATGCAGGTGGCCAAATTAAAAGTATAGGACACTAGGGGTGAGCTTGAATCTCTGTAATCTTTGTTATGGAAACCTTCTAGTCTCACTGCTAGAGATGGTGTCCCCGTCGATGGTAAATGTGAGTGAAGATTCCATATAACCTCATTAATCCTCCAATAAGAAGCTACTGCGCCGTTGCTTAGTGTTTTATTTACCTGTAATGCCATGTCTTTTTATATTACACTTTTTTTTCATAAATTCTAAGATAATCTTGCTCTTCCCAAAACCTGGAGTCATTTATTATTTTGTGATCTTCTCCTTTGTATTCCCTGTCTGTAAAAAAATCATATTTATTTAGGTACTTTTTACCGTTTGACAACAGTAATTTGTTGCTTTTGCAGTATAAATCACCCGAAAAAACAAACGATTTGTTCGCTTTTTTGAGATCCTCAAATGTTGGCTCTTTTTTCAGTATAATTTTATTATCAAAATATTTCATTCTTAGCTTGCCTAGAGCTCTTTCATTTTTTGTGAATAAATCGCAGGGAACTTTTAAATTTTTTAATATATTTAAATATTTTTGATTCAAATCCATGCAAACTTCCTGCTGGAAGCCAACAATATTGTTTTTGATGGCATTCAGATAATTTAAATCAATAATTTTATTGGTAAAAATATTAACTTTCCTGCTGGAGCCCCAGCTTAGCATATTTTGAAGATCAAAGTGATAATCCATTCTTAAATTAATAATCAAGCCTGGGTCAAAGGATCTTGGCGGAGAAAAATTAGGGACAGCTTCCAATATATTGGTGGTGTAGAGGTTTCCAATGAATTTTGTTTCTATCTCTGAGGTTGGTTTTATATCTAAAAGTTTTAAAATACTATAAGCTATATCCTCTGGATGGATCAAGTTAATTGTTCGGGGGTTTTCGTCCGCCAAAAACGTTGGCTTATTCCCGTTTCTGTGGCTCTCGAGAATTATATGTTTTGATTTGTCTCCCCAGTAGGGTTTTGCTATATCCGCGAAAGTCCCTCCATACATAGCAACAACTGGAACGTTGAATGATGCGGCGACATCCAAGAGAAAATCGTTTGTGCTGCAATGCAGCAAAGATTTTCTTAACAAATAAGCGTTTTGTTTAATTGTGGTTCGACCCCTTAAATCGTAGGTTGATGGAATTAGCTCGTCTTTTACATCGCCAATTTGAATAATGGCTATTTTCCGATCATTTAGATAAGGTTTTATTTCTGTTATAATATCTGGCCACATTCCATACACGCGGGACTTAATCTCTGAGCCGTTTTCCAATACTATATATTTGTCAAAAGATAAGGGATAATAGCTAGTTTCAATAAACGGCTTGTCAATCTTGACGCCAGTTGATAATGCGAGTTGTTCTATTAAGTGCATTGCAATTCGAAATCAGTTTTATCCTTACAGTTATGAACATAACCAATAAATTTTTGGGTTGCTGTGTGTGGAAAATACGCTACCTCAAAATAGCCCTTATGGTCTCCCCTGCCCTCCAGGGTAAACATATTGTCCAATTGGTCTGCATACGGCACAACTTTATGCACGTATGGGTTGCCGTCTAAAATTTCATGATGAACTTGATTAGAAATAAAATATATATTATGATCTGGGTAGAGTCTTTTAATTGAAGGAAGCAAAGATGTCAACATAAAAACATCCTTGTGTGCTCCTGGTAAAACCACAGCAATCCTTTTACCTTCGTCGTCTTTATCAAGCACATCTTCGAAATTGGGTATTTGTTCTTTTTCGACTTCATCGCTTGCGACTTTTTTAAAATAACTTAATATCTCTTTTCTTTTTCCTCCCTTGGATAATTCCTGCATCCAATACTTATGGCCGTCATCGGCTTCATCAACATCTCTCTTGAGTATGTTTTTATATAAATCAATGAGCCACTCTTCATTTTTTTCTATCTCTGGCGGATTATAACGTGGATTGGATAATATTTTTTTAAAATTAAAATCCCAGTCAATTTCAGGCATACTATCAATAATTTTTTCAAATTTTTTACCAACAACGCTAATACTAAAATTATCAATAACAAATTTTCTAGCTTTTTTCCCTAATTGCTCTCTTTCGTATTGAGGCATGTCAAAAACCTTTTGTAATTGCGTGCAAATACTTTCTGGAAAAGTGCTTGCCTTGATAAATTGAGTACCAGGTTCTCTATATTCTGCCCAATCAAGCGGAAAGCCGCCGCTGTCTTCCGAACAAGAGTCTTCTCCGCAACTATAGTTAGTATTAAGGGTTACGAGTTCGGTTAACTTTGCTTCTTGGATGGGTATTTCTTGTCCGCCACTAGTGAATGGATGACAATAAGCATCCATGAAATTATAAATTAGATTTAATTGTTCTTCTGTAACTCCGTGTTTTACGTTGACAGTTTCTTGGGTTTTTTCGCCGCTACAAAACCTACAATCCTCTTTGTGGTGGGTGAACTTTTTAATTTCAAACTCAGAACAAGATTTGCAATAGAAGGTCGTTAGTATTTTATCGGACGGTATGTCTTTCTCTTTCAGAAGCCGTGGAATGTCCCATCCTTCGCCCCAGCTTGTATGGAACAGCAATTTGGCTTTTGACCCTGGGTGCTTTTCGATGAATAGTTTGTAGCCCTCTAATAAATTGGGTACGCTTTTTCTGAGTTGATTCCTAAAAACAAAACCTATAAGGAACTCGTCCTCCGCAATGTTTTGTTTTTTTCTTAGCTGTAATCTATCATTGTCGGGCAGCCTGAAAAAATGCTCGGGGTCTAGAACTCCCCTCATTAGGCCAACATGCTTATGGCCAAGCCTATTCATTTCTTTGACTGCAAAATTAGCCCAAACATAATAATTCTTGACTTTTGATGCAGCACTAACCGCTTCTGGGAGAAGGGGTAAGCTGTCCAGAGTAGTCCAAATCATGCAATTAATTTTGTTCCACCATTTTTTATTCCAATAATTACTGAATCCCCAAATGTCTTCAATGCCAACATATATATCTGGTTTTTCTTGTTTGATTATTTCGTCTACCATTTCTGCCCCATATCCTGCTGCACGGGCAAGGTTTGGGTCTTTGTTCAACTGGTGAATGCGTTCGGGGTCATTTGGCAGAGACCCGTAACACTTCCACGGTAAAAATTTAGTTTCTGGCGCATCCCAGGCTAGTCCATTCGCAAATTCCACAATTTCATACTTATCAAGGTTGTATAAATATTGTAGTAAATTTTTGGTATGCTTGCCGAACCCAGTAAAAGCGCGAGAAAAGTTACTGTGAATTACTATCTTCTTTTTTTTCACTTATTTTAGTTTTCTTGTGAGCCGTCAGCGCGTTTATTGGCTTGATATTCTTGTTGCTTGCGAAGTCTGGTTTCGTAAAGCTTTGTTAATGAGAGGGTTAAGAAAACTTTAAGCATGGTGACCTCTCCTGGGTCAAGGGGAATCTTGTAAACTTGATTCCCGTTTCTTATTAAACTTAAACCAAAAGCTGGGACTGTTGCGAACTTATCTTCATATTTTTGAGTTTTAGGATTTTTAAATGAGACTTTTCTCTTTTTGTCCCAAGGCGATACTTTGATTGATGTCTTATTGTCATCAAAGTCGTGGTAACTGGAATAATCGTGGCGATTTTCAAAAGCAGAAATAAATTCTCCGCATTCTACTTCGTTCAGTTTGATTGTTAAATTTTTATCGGGATTATTTCTATTTTCGGAAAAGCTGCCGATTTTCTTATTGTTGTCCCAAGAGTGTTGTTGTATTGCGTTAACATAGACAACTGGGTCTTTGCTCTTCATGTCTACCCCGAACCTGAAGCTGCAGGCGCATCCAGCGTTTTTGGGATTAGGCTTGTAAATTTGTAAGCTCATATTGAACAATATTAAGCTTAATATAGTGTTTTTCTACTAATCTTTTCCGATTTTAGGCAACTCTTTCATTTTGTCTCTTACGGCTCTTTGTTCGTCATAACCTTCTTCTCCGCCTTTATGCAAATAGGGAAAACCTCCGTTTATAGGAAGCTTTTTTTCTATTACTAATAATTTTAATCTATCATTTGGAACTATCATTTTAGTTCCGCGATCTGTCATGTAGAAAATAGTCTTCAAAAATCCGACTCTTACTATTCTGGCTTGTCGGCCACTTATGTATAAGACGTCGTCATTGCAAAAATCTTTCCCAACGCATACTAAAAGGCCTTCTGCTGCTTTATGTATCGCGTCTTTAAAGAGAATGCCTAAAAAGGCTATAAGGATAAACCACCCATAAGAGCCCATTATGTGCTCTACTTGGTGCTTGAATTCGGGGGATACTAGTTGTTGCTCCACTCATATTATTACACTCTTAACAGGCTTATTTATCCCTTTTTCTCCATTCATCATACTGGCGACGCCTCTCGTTTTTGTCTATATCTGACTTAATTATGCTTTGGCCAGATTGCAATGACTCAAGCCTTTTCATGATATA
>CEPZ01040033.1_pt1 | contig 12848 bp, 13 predicted proteins | sample 530461 | NCBI WGS metagenome assembly CEPZ01 (sample SAMEA2620106, study PRJEB7988) | marine metagenome | isolation source: saline water (ENVO:00002010), including | reverse complement strand
ACTGGAAGAAAAGGAATTAAGGGAGTTGCTAATGCAATTAATCAACAACAGACTCCTACACAACAGATTCCAGAGGGATATGAAACAGTAACAAGAAGAGACAAGTCTTTTTCTAGAAAAATCCCTCAAAGAAACTCAACAAAACAACAGGTAATGAATAGGGTCAATAATCCCCTGGGTCCATGGGGGGATATAGCAAATAAAGCGCAAACGGCTAATTGGGACAGAACTCACCTAAACGAAGAAGGTGTACCTCGCTCAATAGCAAGACCAAACAGGGGTATGTCAACAAAACCAACGCAAAAGTTTGCACCAAAACCAAACCCAAGAGGAAGTACAATACAGAGACCCCCACAGAGCTATTATGCATGATAAAATATCAAAATGGCTTAACGAAGGCATCAAATCAGGCTTTATTAAAGAAAGCTTTAATGAGCCTTTAATTGAAGAGTTTAATGAGAAAAATTTTCCTAATATATTTATAGACCCTGAAGGTAATAAATTTAACCTTATGGGCGGCGGAGATAGGGGGCAAAAGAAGCTTGTTAGCGAACTAGAAGCTCAGCACGGAGAGGGGTCAGGGATAGCTCACGGACTTCTTGCACAAAAAATTTATTATTTAAATAAAGACAATATTATTGAAATAAAAAATGAGCCTGCGTACGTTTTAGAATTCAAAGACACAAAAGCAGAAAAAAGAATTACTGTTGCAATGAAAGACAAAAACGGTGTTCCAAGAAAAATATCCTTTAATCTTGAAGATATTGCTGATGATATATCTGGACTTAGAAGGTCAAGAATGAAAGAAGCAGTTACTACAATAAATAAGGTATTAAGCGATCATAATAAAGCAATAGAAAAGATGACAGACAGAGGTGGGGTTCAAACTCTTCCATTAAGGTTTAATGCTGCAATAGGTAAGATAGATAAAAGACTTTCTGATTTAGAATCTCAATTTCAACATTTTTCGCAAATTGCATCTGAAGAACATCGCACTCCACAGATATCTGAGATGGAAGAAAAAGCAACAAAAGGTCTTGCATCTCTAGATGAACATATTTTCGCAAACACAAAAAACGTTGTAACCGCACTATTGAATATGTATGCCGGAAAAGAACAACAGCTTATTGACGACATTAATAATGGAAAGTTTTCTCAAGTTCCTGATATCGCAATGTCACAGGCAAAAAGATATGCACAGTCTATTGTTGAGAAATATCAAGAAAAACAAAGAAAAGATCAAGAAAGAGATTTGGCAAGAGAAGAAAGGCAAGAAGACATAGATGTGGACGTTGATATGCCAGATACTCCTTTTCCAGAGTTAACAACTGAAGACGTTCCAATGTATACTCCAGAAAAAGCGACAGGATTTAGATCCGATTCAGCCAGATCAAGCCAAGCTCGAAGGGTTCTAAAAACGATTCAAAGAGATATCTCTGAACTAAAATCAGTTAAAGATGCAGCACAAGGTCTTCAGGGCTTTATTGCAAACTTATCTAGTGCAACAGAAGATGACCTATCTCAATTGTCTAGACAGTATTTGTCTGATCCAGCCAATAAGTTTGATGTAGATTCTATGAAAGATTTTGTAAGCTCTTCTAAATCATTTTTTAGAAGATATCAAACAAATGTATGGTCTGATGATGGACTGCCAGATAAATCTAAATTAGGTAGAATAGGTTTTAGTGGAGTCGCAAATTTCCTTATAGCATTAGATCTGAAAAAAGTAACCACATCGTTTGATATTATAATGTCATCGTATGCTGGCTCTAACTTCTAATAAAAATAGTTACCATATGAGCTTATAGGAAAAAAATAGATATTATCGTAAACAATTAATACTATGACGACTAATTGGTATAAAATAGCTCAAGACATGGGTATGCCTCCACCTCTACCTCCACCTCTACCTCCACCTCCAATGGGAATGCCAGGCGCTCCGATGGAAGCTGTTTCTCCCACAGGGGCTCTAGGGGAGCCAGAGGAGAGCGTACAGGAGGTTATACGTAAAGCCAATAAGCTGCTTAAGTTCTTCATGGAAGAGGATAAGGAGAGCTCTAAGGACGCTCTGATGCGAGTTAGTAGGTTTCTTGGATCTAAATATAGTCCAAAGCTATGGATTGTTGATTATACAAAGAATCCTCCAGAAATTACCGATTACGATGGTATACCGCTTGGGGACTGGGAACAACAACAAATAGCAAAAGAGGATGAAGGAAAATCCAGCGGTGGATTACTTTAAAATAATTTATGAATTGGTATAAAAAACAACTAGACAAAATAGCGAACTCATGCCTCTCAAACACATCAGATGATCTATTCAGGTTATCTGAAATTCTAGAGAATGATTTTAATATATTTTTATCTAAAAATGAAATAAAAGATGTACTTACAAAAAGCGCATTTTCAGCAGAAGACGCTGCATTAAAAATATCTCAAGAGTTGTCTGGAAATGATAGAACTAAACTAATAGCTCTTTTAAATAGATATTCTCAACTTTAAATTAATACCATCTAGTCACAAAAACCAGTCGAATCAACGATCTCTTCGTCAAAAATCCTCATATAATAACACCATAATAATGTATTACTTTTGCTGCCACCATGAATATATGGCTGTAAGCTTTCATCAATAATTAAACCATTTGGATCTAATGGATCTGACGTCCACGGATAACTATCAATATACTCATTATTGTATCCTAATCCATTACTTGGAGTTGGAGACGATGGGGTTGTATAATAATTATCATAATCAGACTCATTGTATATTCCATATTCCCAAAAGTAGAAATTATAACTATCTATATGGTGATCAATCCTATTTATAAATTTCTTAAGCTGACTACTGGGAATAACCATTAGATGACTATTAGAGGATTCATTTCTGACCTTATGGTTAACTAAGGGGAACATTTTACATAAATAAGGGCTGTTTTCTATCGCTTTTTGACAGTATTCTAAATGCATATCTATAAAATCGTTTAGATCGTCGTCACTATACGAGTCTAGCTCTCCCCACCTTGGAAATAATTCAACTTGTAAATAATCGGTGTACCTAAGAAGAGAGTTGTCTACAATTGCCGCTTCATATGCTTTTTGTATTAAATAATCATCCTCTCCTATTATATCTATATCTGAATCATCTCCGTAAAAATTAGTTCTAAACGAATACAGCCCAACGGTTGATCCTATATTGTGTTCAAAGGTTTCTGAATAATCTCCATTAATTAACGCAGATCTAAGGACTTTCAATCTTAGAGATATCGCCTGAACACATTCCTGAAAAAGATCTGATGTCCATGTTGTTGTGGACCATTCGGTTGTTGTAGCAACCTCAGCATTAAAGAGGCTCTCATCTCTTAATTTATATAAGTAATGCAGTGGCATGAAATCTGGAGGCATATAGAAATATATATGGGGATGAGACGTATCTACACTACTATATAAATAAGGGTCTGTAGAGTCTAAGTTTAATTGATATTCAAGATCTACCCTTAGATCTTCTTCTGTTTTAGATAAGAATCCGTCTAAAGTCACTTGTTCCTTATCTCTAAATATATCAGAAGCTTGCAAACTTCTTGTTCTTCCATAAGACTGGTTGATCATGCCGTCTGTACCATCTTCTGTGCTGCTTTTAATTACAAATTTATAGTCGATTAGTGGTGCAAGATCCATAAAATCACTTACAGTATCTTCAATAAATACATCTTCATAATTAAAATGTCTTGTTATTCTGTCAATATTTGAAGCTGGTTTTATCTCACTAATATACCAATATCTTAAAGGTGTGTTATTGTCACTATCTTGTGCGTTCATAGAGTTGTAAGTAAATACCTGAAATAGTTTTTTTTCTGTAGAACTTAAATTCCATTCTGTAAAATTTAAGGCAATGAAACATTCAATTTCGTCATTATTATCATTTTGCCATCGGCAAGGAGATACACTGTCGACAGCTGAATCATTATATGATTTATATATCCCTATTTTATTTGGTCCGTCGCCTTCATACCATTCTGTTTTATCAAGGATGAGGTAAAAGCTAGTTACTTCATCAATAGGCTCAACATCATTTTCAAAGTACTTTGATCTCAATGCTATATTAGTATCATCATATATGGTTGCTGACAAAACGTCGTATTCGTCTATATCAAAAATGTCTGCCCGTTTCGGATGAGGTCTTTCTGGAATATGACCAAGACTTAAAACTCTATATTCTTCCTGATGACTCCTGGGGGTATCTATCTTTCCGCGATTAAAATGATAATCTTTTACTCCCGATGACCATCTAAATGGAAGTTTATTTCCAAGTCCATCAATAACATAGTTTCTTGGGTCTTCAGTGTCAAATCCACCTAAAATACTTGACTCATTATCTATTCCTGAATTTGTATATGAGCATATCATCATATCTGGATATATTTCCTTTAAAGACTTACCCGTTAGAAGCACGGGTTCTGGGGAATATTTTTTAACTTTATTGCTCAATATCACATATTTAAGATCTTTAAATGTTGTATTCTCTTTCAACCCATTATTATATACATTAAACTCTACTGACAAACTACTGTTGACGCTTGGAACATACATGGAGAAAGGTATAATCTGATTCCTGATAGAATGTTTTTGAAAATCGCTAACTGGATCGGCAATCAACGTATCGTAATATATTGAATATTCATCAATTGGATATGAAATTGTTTCATTGCCATCAACCACTATGTCAAAAGACAGCCCAATTCCGTTGTGAGGTGTTGCTGATGGCTCTAAATCACCATCACAAAAAAAGGCACTACCACTGTTTGTTAATACATCTTCACTAAGTGGAGATCCAGACAGTATAGTATTGCCATATATAGATACAGAATATCCAAATTCATCTGCCTGATCTCTATCATCTGGGTCTATAGCCTCTATTTCATCCCAATTTCCGATACTAATTCTTTCATATACCCATACTGCACCTCTTCTCAGATCTGGTCCAGTAAGTCCTGGATATCTCATTGCTCCAATAGCGACAATTCCGTCGTATATAGAGACACTCCATCCAAAATAATCAACCGCATCACTGGTGCTTGAAAGCAATTCTGTCCCTACCCATAATCCTGTGCACATATCTTTCTCGTAAACATAAGCACTACCAGCAAATGTAGATGCAGCATCATGATCATGTACGGGTGAACCAACAACGAATATGTCTTTATACAAAGATACACTATGTCCAAATTGACCTGCGTGCGTACTGTCGTTCGCCGTGATGATTTGAGATTCCACCCATGACGATCCATCGTAGTCAAATACATATACAGCTCCCGAGTTTATAAGAGGTGGAGATGACTGGTCTTTAGTGTGTGATCCAACAACAATGGTTGTATCATATACAGATACAGATGCTCCGAAATTTGCAGAAGCTTCATAGTCACTTGCAAATAGCTGTTGACTTTGTGTCCACAATGATCCATCATAATTAAAAACATATATACATCCCGCCAATTCTGCTCCAGCTTCGTCGTTCCCGGTTGCCCCAATCACAAGAGTATTATTGTGACATGAAATTGGGCTCCTTTCACTATCAGACCCAAAATAATCAAATGCAATAGGGTTGTCTGCTTTTATTTTTTGAACCTGTGACCATGTAGATGATTCTTTTTTAAAGAAATAAACAGCACCTTCTTTTGAGTTTGAGGTATCTGAAGACCCAATAAAAATCATATCTTCATAAATAAATACAGAGCCCCCAAAAAGATCGTTTGCAGAGCCGTCGCTGGCACTTATTTTTTGAACATAATTCCAATCACTTCCGTCATGTTCGTATATATATGCAGAACCAGAAAGAAATCCATTATCTTGGTCGCGAGGAGAGCCTATTACTGCAAAAGATCCATAAATAGATACAGATGATCCAAATCTATCAAAATCATCTTCATCAAACGCAGTGACCTGAGATATAGACGAACTAAAATTAGAACTTATTTTATTATTAAAAGTATTTACCTCGTCGTGAGATATTTGACCCAATATAAAGTACTCATTATCATCTGTTTCTATATTGTCAGAAAGAAGTAAGGACGAGTTTGTGCATTCATACAAAGGAAAAGAACTATCGCTATTAAATATTTCTGAATCATTAAAAACATCTGTTCTTAATCCAAAAATTTTGGGATAATAGATATTCCCCTTATCAAATACTGCCGCATCAGGTGATGAGTGTTTTAAATTTATATTGGTTTCGACGCTTACAGAAATGTTATTAAATAAGACCTTTGGTCTATTAGTATCGGAGTTTTCTAAATCCATTCCAGATTCATCAGAATAAACAAAATTTTCATTGTCATATAGTCGCAATGTAGAAGTGGATGGACTTGGATTTACTATAGAGTAATTTCCCATAATAGACCACTGTGAAATTGACCCTACTACCTCATCAGGTTGTATTTTATAAGACGTTTTAATTGTATCTGAATATACCGAGTCCTCTCTATAGAAATAGTGATAGTCCTCCTTAAGATCTGTTATATCTATAGCTAAAAACTGTACATAATATACTGATGAATTATTATTAACTCCATTTGCTTTAGTTTCAAAATATATAGGAGAATTAGAGTTAGCATAAAAAACTTTAAACCAAGACCCATAATTTCCTGAGTTACTTAAATCTTCATACCCTGTTCCATTCGCTCTGGTGTTTTTTAGACTAAATTCCCCATCAGGAAAAGTAGATCCTAGTCCATCTAGTATTCTATAGCTGTATGGCTCCTCTTCATCTCCGCCTACAAAAAAATTACATTGAACAAAATATTTTCTTCCATACGTTAATTCTGGAGAAGATAGTACCGATATGTATTCTGTAGAATCAATCACATGACCCTGCGTCAATCTATACTCATCAACGATTGGCTCTAATGATGTGTGTTTTATGTCTAAGTAGATATAATCTAATGAGTCGCTAATATAAGGGTCTTGGTTTGTCATTTATTGCTAATCTATAAAATTGGTTCGATCAGACAATTGAACTATAAATTCATTTTCTTTGTTTCCGTCTATATTGTATAAACAAAATATATTATAGACAAATAAATCTGTTCCGGAATATGAATTTTGAATTCCACCGCCATGAATTGTTCCATCGCTTGTTCTAAAATCTATTGTAGTTTCATATGTTGATGAGTTCCTAACTATAAGTTTTCCTTTAATGAACATTGAATCTTCCGAATCCGAAGAAAAATTTAAAAATATACGATTATGATAATCCAATCCATAAGGATAAGTCAAAGGCTCCTCTTGAGACAAAAAGAGATATGAAAATTCATGCATATTAAAAAATACATCACTATGGTCATATACTGACTGTTTTTCTAATGAAAACCTAGTTCCTCCAAGTAGTGCATTTTGCATTACTCCGTGACCTAAGTCTAAGTTGATCTGATTTCTCGAAAGAGATATTCCACTCCATGTTCCTTTACCGTCAAAAATATTTACTGGAGATGTGTCATCTATTCCCTCTCCATTGTTGCCTATATGAAGAAGGTCTTTGTAACTACTCCCTGGAGTTCTGTTTTTAAGGGATTTTGAAAAATTAAGTATTGGATTGTTGGGATTTGTTGGTGTTGCCATAGCTCTTCCTTAAAAGTAATTTGAATATAGAGATTTGTTAATTTTAATTAAGTTTTGTGCGAATACCTCTATACAGTTATATTGTATAAAAAAAAGGATAATCTTTTATGAATAATACAAATATACCCAATCAAGAGAGATCGCACCCTGCATTTAACGTCCACAGGGTGTTGAACAAGGGCTTTATAAGACTTATTGACTGCATGCCAAACCCATGTGATCCAAACTTTATATCGGCTGATGACGCAATCTGTCAAATGGCTAGAGTATCATATGGCACAGGAACCGAAAAAAAAAGAAATAATGATGGATTAATTAACTATCTAATGGAGCATCGACATACGAGTCCATTTGAGGGAGTTGTTTTTAAGTTTCACGTAAAGATGCCCATCTTTGTGGCTCGACAGTGGTTTAGGCACAGAACTGCCTCTGCTAATGAAATTTCAGCCAGATACAGTGTTTTATCTGATGATTTCTATATTCCAGAAGAAAGTAGATGTCAAGGGCAAGATATTAATATGAAGCAGGGAAGCAAAGGGGCACTTGAAGATGGTGCGAAAATTATAAGCATGATAAATGTAGATTCTCAAGAATCGTATTTTAATTATGAAGAACTTTTAAAAATGGGATTATCAAGAGAACTTGCAAGGTCTGTTCTTCCTGTAAATATATATACAGAAATGTATTGGATGATGAATTTACATAATTTATTGCATTTTGTTAAGCTAAGAATATCTTCTCATGCTCAATATGAAATAAGAGTTTATGCAGAGAAGATTAAAGAAATTATTAAAGAAGTTGCGCCAGCAACACTATTGGCGTGGGAGACTCATATTGAAAATGGAATCAACCTCTCTTCTGTAGATGCAGAATTTCTTAGAGAGTTTTCAAATATAGATCTAGGTGGAATAAAATCTAAGATGGAAGAGCTTGGGTGGAGTGTAAGGAAAATAGAATCTACACTAGAAAAACTACATAAATTATTTTAAGTTCCAGTTTTTCTTATACCCTTCTTGTCTTATTGCCTCTGCAACTGCCTCCATTCGTTTGCGTATTCCTCTTCTATTTAATTTTATCGCATCTCTATATTCATTGGAGTTTAAAAATTCATCTGCAGCTTCTTCGAATTTTCCTTCCGCAAGAAGTCTTCTAGTTTTGGGAGAATAACCCCAACTTCCCCTATATGTTGCTGATATGATATTCTTTTGAAGATTGGACGAATAAGAATCAAAATTGTCCCCAGTTAAATTACGGGCACGGTCTACATAATTTGGCAAATCAGCCTGAAATAGTGTCTGGGCTTCTTTTTTTGTCACACTTCCTTGTCCTCGATAGAATTGATCATAATTTTTATGAGGTAAAGCCTTACTAAAAGCAGATCTACTTCTTTTAGAGCCATCAAGTCTATGACCTATTCCTATAGTATAATATTCTTCGTTGGGAAGCATCTTTGGAGATCCAAGAAAACCCTCCCATTTTTGAATAAATGAAGAAACTTCATTTTTTTTGTCTTCGTCTCCGAAGTTCGGGTCTATTTTTGCAATCTCTTCAATAAACAGTTCATTAGACATCTCCTGCTGCGCCGCCTGTTCTATAGTGATTTCTTTATCCTGAACCTGATTATATAGTGGAGGATTAACTCTATGAAGAGCTGTCATTAAAACTGAAGCAGCTAGAGCCCCAAACGCCCCTCCAAGAATCTTGTCTGATATGCTTCCAGCAATTTTTACTTCTAATTGTGTTTCTTTTAGCCCCAAGTACCAATTGTGATTGTTCTGATATGTGTATTTTAATAGTTGCATACAAGGTATTTACTTTTGTTTTGAGAAATATCCTATTGCAAGGAGTTATATGCGATGAATAAAAAAGAATTAGATTGGGGTGTTTTTGAAGAAGCAACATCATATGCAGAGAATATTATAGAAGAAATTCTTTACGGACTTAACGATCCTACACATGTCATATCAGGCGAATCTAGGGCTGTATATGAAGAATTAGACACGTTTAAGTGGTTTGAAGATAAGCCCTTAACAGACCAGAAAAATAAATCATTTTATGTCAAATTAATATCCATGCAACAATATAGGCATATGATGTGGAAGAAATCCCACAAAAATAATTGTAATAAAAAAACACTTTCTAAGTGGGATAAAGTTATGGGGACTGTTCGATAGCAAAAAGAGAAAAACTCTTAATGCAAACAAAAAAAGTTTTATTTTATGGGGACGTCTCTAGTTATGGATATAATATATCTCATTTATTACTATCAAATAAGATAAAACATAATTTTGTGTATACTCTTGATTATTATATACTTGATATTGAATCAGTAAGGGAAATTATTGGTCCAGAAGAAATTATATATTATTTGAAAAATTTTAGGTATGTGTTTGACTTATATAGTTAGTTTATTTTTTATAAGCGTTATATCCTCAATTGGAATGTCAATTGTGTTTGTAGAAAAAAGATATGATTTTCCTATCAGAAAACTCAACATTATCTTTAGGAGAAAAATTAGGAAGATAAACCCAAAACTATCAACCTTGGGATTGTGTACTGTATGTTTCTCTTTTTGGGCTGCTTTGCTATCGGATATTTTCCTGTTAGTGTATTCAAATTTTAGCTACTTCCTGTGGCCACTTACTGGATTTGCATCTTCTGGCATCGTGTGGTTAATAATTTCTTACTTAAACATAATAGATAATGGTGACCAATAAATGAAAATATTTTACATATTAATACTAACTTTAATTATATCTGGATGCAGTGGTTCAAAATTGACTAATAGACAAGTATCTTCTAATGAACACACTTCGATTAATATTAGTAGAAATTACAATTTACAGGATGACAATAAATACAAAAGTGTATTGCCTTCATTAAAAAAGTCTACAACAACAGCCGCAAGAAAAATAAAAGCAGAAGAAAACAACCCAGAAAACAACCCACCTAAAGCTGATGATATCAATTCAAGCAATAAAAATAAAACACCAATAATTGTTCCAATAATGTCTTTTGTAATAATAATCGGATTATATCTATATGTAAGTAAATTAAATAAAAAATAATGAAAAAATTAGAAGAAGAAACCAGACCATTTTGGAAGCAATTAATGCTATCCAAGAATCAAGAGAATTATAAGCAAACAGAAAAATACATTAGTGCTCGAAATGAACTGGCTGAATTTTATTATCCAATAGTGAAGAAGCTAGCAATTTTACTTAATAAAAAACATGGAGATTATTCAACGGACGATTTAAACAGCTTCGGATCAATAGGATTGCTAGATGCTATAGAAAAATTTGACCCACTGAAAGATATTAAATTTGAAACATTTGCGACATATAGAATATTCGGGTCAATGTATGATCAGGTTAGAGATGACAATTGGATACCAAGACTAAGTAAACAAAGACACTCTATAGTCGACGATATTCAAAAAAGGTTTTTATCCACACATGGAAGATCTCCCACAGACGAAGAGCTAATCGAGGAGATAAAAAATAAAACAGATCAAAATCCATTAAGAGTTTTAAAAGAAAAGCACCTTAAGCTACTATATTCGATAAACAACACTCCAACTGACGTTGACGGTGACGTTGATTTTTATCAAATTGATCCGGGTCTCACTCCAGATAAAATTGTTATTAATGATAGCTTTAAGCTGTGGTTTGATTCTATAGATCTCAGATCTATAGAGAAGGATATAATTTATCTTGTTTATAAAAAAGGATATACACTTAAGGAAACATCTGCAATGCTGGGGATATCCAATGCAAAAACATGCTCTACTCACAAGAAAGCTTTAATAAAGATAAAGCAAGTTTTCATCGAAGAACCAGAAAAATTACGAGACTTTTTGATATCATGAGGAATTCTTATGGAAATCAGTTATTAATTAACAAGGTTTTAGTATTGAATAAATGCTGGTTTCCAATAGGAACTTTTTCATTAAAAAATGCTTTCTGTAAACTATTAAGCAAAAGAGTAAGAGCACTAAATCATATTACTTACAATGTATGTAATTTTTATGAATGGTTTTCTACAAACTCAAGTGGCTTTAATTATATAAAAACAAGTAGTGGCTGGATCGCCGTCCCTGAAATTGTAATATCATCATATTATGAAAAGGTTCCAAAATTCAAGGCAAGTGCATCTAGGAAAAATATATTAAAAAGAGACAAATATACATGTCAATATAGTGGAAAAAAACTACCTGAATATGAAGCAACAATAGACCATGTTGTGCCAAAATCCAAAGGAGGGAAAAATAGTTGGCAAAACTGCGTTACATCGTCTTTTTCAATTAATAATAAAAAATCAGATAAATTTCTTGAAGAAACTGACCTGAGGTTAATGTCTGAGCCTGGTTTTCCGAAAAATAATTTATTATTTCAATTGCCTTGCAGTTTCAGCGTACCCGACTCTTGGAAGGTTTTTCTATTTAAGAAGAAAAACAAAGTATGATAAGAAGAACAACAGTAAGACCGTCAGGTGTGCGATTTAGGAAATCAATCTCTCAGTGGAGAAATAATCTTAATGGGTTTCCTGCCTTTATACTTGGTAATGCCCCATCTTTGAACGACTTTGATTTGTCAAAATTAAATAATTTTTTCACCATCGGTATAAATAGAGCCATATACAAAATAGATCCAACAATCCTTTTTTGGCAAGATCAGGATGTTTATAATTACGAAAAACATCTAATTGATAAAAGTAAGGCAATAAAGGTTTGTCGAGATGTGTCAGATCCCATGGGGAAGTTCTTCCACTTTAAATTAAAGAGAGGTTTTTATAAGAGGTCAAATAATCCGGCAATTCTACAAGGAAGAGGTTCTAGTGGTCCTTTGGCTGTTCAGTTCGCTGCAGCACTAGGGTGTAAGCCTATTTACCTAATAGGAATGGACTGCTTAACTAGAGATGGAGACACTGACTTTTACGGAAAGAATATATTTTGGAGGAAACATACAAGGAAAAACTGCATCACAGGTCTGAAATGGATTAATGGAACATTCTCAGATATTGGAGTTTTTAATTTAAGTAAACGAAAAGATATCAATTACGATAAAATAATCATAGAGAACAAAAAACACAAGAAGAGCAGAGACTTTTATCTTAAAAAATTGTTTTCATGACGATAATCCAAATAAAGTGAACATTAATAGAATAAGAAACTCCCTTAGGGGTATACCATCTGTAATATTTGGATGTAAAAAGACAGACAAAAAAATCGAT
>CEPZ01016642.1_pt1 | contig 12856 bp, 17 predicted proteins | sample 530461 | NCBI WGS metagenome assembly CEPZ01 (sample SAMEA2620106, study PRJEB7988) | marine metagenome | isolation source: saline water (ENVO:00002010), including | reverse complement strand
ATTTCAGGAAGTTCAAAATCATATTTATGAAGTTTTTTCTCAGTCTTCCCATGAGGAACAGGAATTTGATCAGGTTCCATAGGATGAGTTATATGTTCTTGTTGACCAATATTCCCACTAGATTGTTTAACTTCTTTTTTACTTTCTTCTTCATCCACATTTATTTTTTCTGTTTCCTTCTCAGGTTCAACAATACCTTTTTCCAATAATAATTCGTTTTCTAGTTCCTGAAGTTCCTGTTTTTTCTCTTCTAACATATTACTTATTTGTGAAATAACTTTAAATTCAAGATCTTCTTTATCTTTAGACTTATGTGAAAACATAGTTTCAGACTTTTTCTTTAATTCTTTTATTTTTTCTTCAATTCTTAAAATAGTTTTTTCATTTTGTGGTTTAGACAAATCAACCATATTTTGTAGTTTAGTTTCCATATCTGAAATTTTGTTTGTTAAAACTGAAAGCCTTTCTTTTTTCAAGATTTGTGCTTCTTTGTCTAATGCAAATCTTTTTTCACGTTCATGTAAAACAGAATTAAGCTTTTTTTCTAAATAATTAATTTTATCTTTTAATACATTAACTTTAAGTTCTTTAATTTCAATACTGGAAATCTCACCTTTAATTTTTTTATGATCAATTATTAGATCCATCCTTTCTTTTAGATAATTAAGTGCTTTATTAATATGGTTAACTTTTAATGCTTCATGAGATTCTTTAGAAGATAATAAAATATTAACTTTTTTTTTAATATCTTCAACATTATTTTTAAGATTATTTATTTCTGCCATACTTGCACCAGCACTTGGTTGAGAAAGATTATCAATATCTAAACTACCAGATTTATTGTTTTTTATAGATTGTAAAAACTTTCCTAACTTTTTATTATCTAGTTTCATATTATTACTTTTTTATCATATTTATTTTGAATATTATTATTTTTCTACCTACCAAATAAGCTCAGACTTTTTTTAGGTTTTTTTAATGGTTGAGGCATTTCTGGTGGTGGTGGAGGTGGTAAATTCATACTTGGTATATGATGTTGTCTTTGAGGAGGTGGCATTGGTGGATGCATTTGAGGCATTTGCCTTGAACCTTGTGGAAACATAGGCCTTTGTTGTTGTGGCATCATAGGTCTTTGTTGCTGAGCTACCATTGGCCTTGGTACCATGGGACGTGGAGGTAATGGACCAGGTAAAGGTTGTAATTTCTTTAATGTTTGTACAATTTCCATAATACCTTGAGAGATCTTATTATTTTGATTAATAACTTGTCTTAACATATCAATAATTTGCCCATGGTCTAAATCAGAGCTTTGATCAGTTATCACTTGTTCAGAAGCTTTATTTAAAGCACTTGCAAAAGAATCTAATTTAGAGTTAAGATCACCGATAGAACTTACTAATTCTTGATTATTTTCCATATTACCACCTACTTTTTTTTATTATGTATGGTTTATAGAATTATTCTATATAAAGCTTTTGGAAATATGGGCTTCATTCAAAATATCTGTCTGTGCCATTGTTTGCTATTGTTTACTTGTAAACAATGGCAAAGGCCAGACGTAGTTTTACGAATAAAATGAGTAAAACGAAGTAGGATTTTTGGATGAAGCCAATATCACATATTATTAGCCATTTCCAAAGCTTCTGGCACACCAACATCAATAAAATAATAATTCTTATTATCAAAAGCAGATCCAAACACAGGTTTGTTTTCAATCCAATATAATAAAAAATTCAGCATTGCACCATATGTTTTATCTTTTGCTAATATTAGTTTCATATCATCTTTAACATCTTTCTTAAATATAAAAATACCAGCACAACACAAACTAGATTTAGGATGTTCAGGTTTTTCATCAAAAGCAATGATTTTTTTATTTTCATCTAATGTGATTACACCCAACCTTTTAGCTTTTTCTAAGCCAACATCAAATAAAATCATAACACTAGAATCTTTAGATTTATACAAATCATATGGTCTTAATAAATCAAAATTAGAAAAATTATCACCATATATTAACATAAAATCATCATCAATCATGTCTAAAGCTAAATTAATGTCTGCAAGTGTTCCAAGTCTGTTCTCATTAGATGTTGTACCATCATTAATTAAAGTAATTTTGATTTTATAATTAGATTTATCTACCCATTTTTGAAAATTATCATAAAACTTTGCATTTGTTATAATAATTATTTCATCTATATCAATTTTTGAAACTTTTTCAAGAATATTTTCCAATAAAGGTCTACCTTTTATACTTAACAAAGACTTAGCTGTATTTTCACTTAACTCTCCAAGCCTTGTTCCATATCCAGCACACAATATAATACATTTCATAATAAAATAGAAAAATTAATGATTTATAAGCTTTATCATATTATATAACTATAACACATAAACCTTTAAAAAACAGACCTATATCCCCAATATATATGACAGTAACACAAGGAATTGACCACAGACTTTTACCATTAACAAGATCACAAGCATCTTTAATAATTAAAAATGGAATTCTTGTATTTACAAAAGATCAATCAAATCTAAGCAAAATATATGAACCTGAAGATATTGATATATGTCAAGTAAGACCACCAGAATTAAGCAATAACATGCAAGACATATATAATATTAGATTAAAAGAAGCATTTCCTAATGATTTAAAACGTAATGGTGGTTTGATTGGATTATCAAGACCTGAAACAAGGGGAAAATTAATCTTACCATTATATCCTACAAGTTTTTCTATGTTTAAATGTACATTACCATGGAATGATATATATGATCCACAACTTGAACCAGGATTAATGCATATTCCATTTACAATAGATCATGTTGTAATAACACAAGATAATCATTTTATTTTTTATAAACGTAAAGATAATAGAGCAACTTGGAAAAATTGTTTTGGAGCTCCTTTTAATTTTAGGCATGATTTTGATAAAGATTTTGGATCTGAAACAGTATTACATGAATTAACACATGGAGATACTCTTTATGATCAAGCAAGAGATGGAATTGTAAGAGAACTTAATCCATATAAACCAGGAATTGATTCTAAACATAGTGATACACTTTTAGAACAAATCATAGATTCAGATGAAGTACAAGTTAAAGCAATAACTAGCTTAACATTACATGCAGATACATATGATTGTAGTTGGCACTCAGGTTCTTTTTCAATAATATTAATAGATGCTGGAGAATATTTAGAAAAAAGAAATGAACATGATTTTACAGCAGGCAGACCTGAAAAGTTCTATTCAGTTGAATATACACCAGACAATATGATTAGGTTCTTAAACGAAAACCAAGGAACAAATGATGGAAATAAATTAGCAACAACATTTGAAGGTTCAATTATCATGGCATGTGTACAAAGCTTTGGTACAGATTTTCTTAAGAAATTGAATTATGAAGTTAGCTTCTAAAATACAATATAATCACTTAACTTTATAAACCTAAATACACCTCCTATATACATGATTAAGATATCACAAGGTGCAGAAGCATCCATATATAGGGAAGAAGATATTATTGTTAAACATAGAACTATTAAATCTTATAGAAACAAAGATATAGATAATAAACTAAGAAAACACAGAACAAGAAGAGAAGCAAAAGTTCTTAAAAAATTAGAAACATTAGGATTTCCTGCTCCAAAAATCATTAAAGACATTGATGAAATCAGTATGAAGATTGAAATGGAACATATTAATGGTGAAAAATTAAGAGACTTCTTACACAAGAACCATAAAGAATTAAGCAATGAAATCGGTAAAAAGATTGCAATCTTGCACAATAATGACATTATACATGGAGATCTTACAACATCTAATATGATTGTTGATGAAGAAATATATTTAATTGATTTTGGTCTAAGCTTTTTTTCAACCAAACCTGAAGACAAAGCAGTTGACCTACATCTTTTGAAAAGAGCTTTAGAATCTAAACACCACATGATATTTGAAGAATGTTTTAATGAAATAATAAAAGCTTATAAAGAACATTATCTTGATCATGAAAAAGTACTTAACAGATTAGAACAAGTTGAAAAAAGAGGAAGGAATAAACATAAGGGGTGAAACAATGGATTGCATATTTTGTAAAATAATCAAAGGAGAAGTACCATGTTCAAAAGTATATGAAGATGATGATGTTTTAGCATTTTTGGACATTTCACCAAATAATAAAGGTCATACTTTAGTTATACCAAAACAACACCATGAAACAATTCTAGACATTCCTGATGAATTATTAAAAAAAGTAATTATGTTAGTAAAAAAAGTATCAATTGTATTAAAAAAAGATTCTGATGGTATAAATATATTACAAAATAATTATAAACCAGGTGGACAATTAGTACCACATATCCATTTCCATATCATACCAAGGTTTGAAAATGATAACCATAAATTTGAATGGAGCCATATTAAGTATGAAGATGGAGAAGTGGAACAATATAGACAGAAAATAGAAAACCTTTTAAAATAAGTTCTTTTTTTCATATTCACATGGCGGTATAACTCAGTCTGGTTAGAGTGCTACGCTCATAAGATTTTGAGCGATGATCCTTAGGGAAATGATTACGCCCAACTAACTGAGTGACGTAGATGTCCCGAGTTCAAAATTACTATGGAAATCTCGGTACCGCCATTTTTATTTTAAAAACAAAGAAAAAAAAGAATTCTATAAAACATTAGCAATCTTAGTTAAAATATCAATTGCATCTAATCTTACATATAGATAAAACAATGCTATAAAAAACACACCAACTAATCCAATCATAATAGCTATCAAATAATTTTTCTGCTTTAACAACTTATTTTGTTGTGCTTGCAGCCTTTGAGAATAAGATATTTCATACACTTTTCCTTTATCATCAACATATTTCATTCTACCACCTTTTTTATTTGTTTTATATAAATATAATATATAAGCAGATATTATCTCTATTTAAAGATTATTATACTTGTGTATATATGTCCAATAAATAGTAAAATTTCCGACATATTTATATATACCTTTATTATAAATAACAAATATGTTTAAATTATTCAAACACAAAAAAGGGGTATCACCATTAGTAGCAACTATTTTTCTAATGGCTCTTGCAGTAGGTGTAGGAGCTGTAATAATGCAGTTTTCTGAAGACTTAGTTGGGACAGAAACAGTAGCAGCATGTTCAGAAGATTTCACATTAGTTATTACTAAAGTATGTATGAGAACAGCAAGCACATTTGAATTTACAGCAGAAAATACAGGAGATTATGATATGGCTGGACTTAGAATTGAAGTACAAGGAATGGGTGGCCAAGGTACAATAAGGGAATATCCAGAAATTATAGCAGAAAATGGTAAAATGAAGAAAAAGATTAATTTCCCTGTTAAACTGCAAGCAGTACAGTTTGTACCTTTAGTTAAACAAAACGAAGAAATACATCGATGTAATAACAGATTAAGAATCTTTACAAAAGATGATATTAAAGGTTGTTGATTTTTGTATTTTATTTTAAAATTATACTAAAGTTTTAAATACTAACTTCTACAGATATCAAAATATGAAAATAAAAATCAACACAAACAAAACCCTAGAACAAAATGCATCAGAATACTATGAAAGAGTTAAAAAACTAAAAAGAAAACTAGAAGGTGCAACAAAAGCATTAAGTAGAAGTAATGTTAAGCTAAATAAGTTAGAAAAAAAAGATATTGAAGTACAAGAAAAGAAAAAACAGTCTGCTAAAAAAAAATCAATAAAGAGAGAATGGTTTGAGAAATTCCATTGGTTCCATTCTTCTTCAGATTTATTAGTAATAGGTGGGAAAGATGCAACATCTAATGAAATCGTTGTCAAAAAACATGTTGAAAAAGGAGATTTAGTGTTTCATACAGAAATGTCTGGTTCACCTTTTTTTGTTATAAAAAGTAATAAGAAAAAAATTGATGACAAAACAATAAAAGAAACAGCTCAAGCAACAGTATCATATTCCAAAGCATGGAAACTTGGTTTAAGTATTAGTGATGTGTTTTATGTTAAACCTAACCAAGTTACAAAGGAAACAAAATCAGGTGAATTTGTTGCAAGAGGAGCATTCATGATATATGGTAAAAAAGAATTCTTAAAACCAAAGTTAGAAATAGCAATTGGTATAACCAAAGAAAACAAAGTTATAGGTGGACCAATTTCTGCAATTAAAAAACATTCTGAAAAACATATTATAGTTGTCCCAGGAAAACATAAGAAATCTGACACTGCTAAGAAGATTAAGTCTAAGATTGGTGGTAGTGTTGATGAGATAAGTAGGTTTTTGCCAGCTGGTGGCTGTGGTTTAAAATAATAAAGTGAACCCGCCCGGACTTTCGTAATAATATGATTTCGAACCGGGGTCAACCGGTATCTTCTGTAAAAACAGCCGAAGCCGGTTGCACTATTTACCTGATCCTAAGATCTCCAGGCTATGCTACGGGTCCATTATACTTAATAATAACAAAATAAACACAAAACTATAAAAACCTTTACATAAAAAAAGAAATCCAGCAAAGTTGAAAACTTTCTGGAACTCAAAAATCTATGATTTTCGAGTAAAAATAAAAACTTACTTCTTCAGTAATACTATCTCAATTGTTGAAACTCTTACTTGTTTACCTTCTTTGTTTTGAAATTCTTCTGAATCAATATTTATCTCTTTAGTTTCTACTTGGCCAGTTAAGAACCGTTTAGTTGCTACTTCTGCAATATCTACTGCTCTTGATATAAATTTACCACGAGCCTTTACAAGAACTTCACTTGCTCCTTTTGTTGTAAACTGCATAACTACACCTGTTACATAGTTCATAAAAGGTCTACCACCAACAAAGATTGTGTTATCTGTTCCTACCATAGTTAATCCCTCCAAATACTTAACTATTTTTCTTTAGTCTTGTTATGTAGCCTGCAATTATATTCCGAAGCTTTTTAGAAGGAATATCTGCAAACTTTGCTACTAATTTCTTGTTTTCTTCGAATGTCTTTTGAAATTCTTCAGAGTGTTTACTAAACAAATCTTTTGTTACTCTTTTTATCAATTGTGTTTTTATTCTTCCCATTTAATCTCAACACCCTTATTTATGTCAGAATTCAAAGAATTCTGATTATGATCATGAATATTTTATTCATGACATAATAGGATAGTAAACAATCTTTATAAAGGTTACTCTTTAACTTGAATACATCCTGAAGATGCAGTATGGGCTTCACAAGCTCTACATCCAATGCATGCATCTGGATTTTTAACTATAATTTTATTATTTTCTAAAGCAAAAACATCTACAGGACAAATTTCCATAACACTATTTAATTCTTTTTCCTGTTCTTTAGTTTTAACTTTACTATAATCAATAATAGGTTTAGGCACTTTTATCACTTGTTTTTTTATTTACTGTAATAGGTTCTGTTTCTACTTCTTTATTTTTAGATTTAATTATTTCTAAAGACCTAACTTCAGCAATTCTAATAGGAGATAACTTTTTCAAATGTTTTTTTAATGTACTTTGTATTCTAAAACTCATTAAATCTTTAATTATATTAGAAAAATCATTTTTAGCAAAATAATCAACTAAAAATCTTTCAGCTTTTTTCATAACAGCTGTTTTTGCTGACCTTTTACATTTAAAAGTTGCTAATATCAAAGATTTAATTTTAAGATTCACATTATCTTTAGTTTTAAGATAAAAAGTCCATTCCATTTTATCTTGATTTCTTCTAACTAATCTTTTAACAGCAGAAGGAATTAATTGATATTTAGTAAGATTTGTCATTGCTTTATTATCTTTTATACTTTGAACAGAGAAAGTAACAACTGTATTTTGTTTTTTCATATCACCTGTTAAGTCCATTAAATTTGCTCTTACTGTTTTTCCTATTAAAGCATTTGATTCAGGAACTAAACTTTTACCAAGAATTGTTTCATTAAAAGACTTTGGTGCTAATATATAGTACCAGTTCTTTTTTTTAACTTTAGTTAATACTCTAGATTTAGCCTTTTTAAGCATAGCTCTTTGAGCTGTTTGCTTTTTCTGTTTTTTTATTTGTTTTTTTGCTTCTCTCTTAGCTTTTGACATGTTGAAAACTCCTTGTTTGTCAGAGAACAGAGCTCTCTGATCATGCTCAGAAATGTCTTACATTTCTGACATTTAACATCCAAAAATGATTTATAACATTTTTGATATGCTATATATGGAGTTTCAACGTGTATTTAAAAAGGTTACTATAAATATAGAAACGTTTATATAGATAGTTTCCAAAATAAATACTTATGGGAGACATAATCAATGGTCCTAGACCAATTCCAATATTAAGATATACAGGAGTATTTGACTATGACGGAATCTATAATCTTATAGTTACATGGTTTAGTGATAATAAATATAGGTTTTGGGAAGCAAAACACGAATTTAAACCAACTCCAGATGGAAAAGAGCTTAAAATACATTGGCAAGCAGACAAAAAAGTAACAGGATATCTTAAATATATGATTAAAATAGAACTAGTTATGTTTGATATGAAAAAAGTTGAGATTATGGAAAATAATATTAAAAAGCAAAGATATAAAGGAAGATTTGAATTAAAGATTAAAGGTGAAGCAGAACTAGATTATGAAGGAAGATGGGAAACATCTGAGTTTAATGAAAAATTAAGAAAATTCATGCATAAGTATTTATTAAAATATTATATTATGTTTAAAGTATGGGATCCATTTTATTATAAAGTTCATGGATTATTAACAAAAATAAAGATATTTTTAAATATGGAAACAACTGAAAGTGCTTATTAAGGTGAAAGGAATATGTCTCAAAATTGCAATTTTGAGGCTATGAACGTAACGGAGTGAAGTGAATATGGCTGAAACAAAATATGTATTAAAAGGACTGGTAGTTAAATATAATGGATTGTTTAACATAAAAGCATTTTACAAATTCTTAGACAAATTTTTCAAAGATTATGGTTATGATAAGAATGAAAAAGTTAATGAAGAAAAAACACATAAAGGTGGAAAAGACATTTTCTTAAAATTAGAACCATTTAGAATAGTATCTGATTATGCTAAGAATTTTATTGAAGTCAAAGTTTCTATGAAAGATATTAAAGAAGTAGAAATTGTTAAAGATGATAAAAAAATTAAAATGAATGATGGTACAATTACTATTGATATAAGTTGTTATCTAAAGACTGATTTAGAAGGTAGATGGGAACAGAAACCAATCTTTGTATTCTTAAGAACTTTGATTGATAAGTTTGTTTATAAGTTTTATTTAGGTAATATGGAAGCAGACCTAGCAAAAGACACAAAAGAGTTATATCATTCAATTAAGTCTTTCTTGAATCTGTATAAGTATTGAATAACTTCATTCAAAATATCCGTCTGCGCCATTGTTTGCTATTATTTACAAAGTAAATAATGGCAAAGGCCAGATGAAGTTTTGCTGAATTTTAATGAGGCAAAACGGAATAGGATTTTTGGATGGAGTAGTTTTAAACAAAAGGTTTTTAAATACATTCTTAGTAATTCTTACTAGACCAGACATTTTGTGAGGGTTATCAGATAAGTTAGTTCTTTCTGATCCTTTGAGCGAAGTCTGGTCAATTCGAAATCTTGATTTTGAATACTCGAAAAATCGTAGATTTTGAGACTTAACGCGCAGGACTTAAGCTTTTTTATGGACACTCATCTGTAAATGAGATATCCTGTCCCTTAGTGGGTCCGTGGGTTCGAACAAGTTCACTGACGTTCGTTGCTTTCGACGTTATGAACATCGAAAGGCCCATCCCTCACATTTTCTTTTATATTCTCTAAACAATAAAAATATATAAATAACAACAGAATAATAAAATCTATGAATCTACTATTCTTAGGTAAACCAGGAAGTGGGAAAGGAACTCAAGCTAATTTATTAAGGAGAACTGAACAATTAATTCATGTTTCTACTGGTGATATGTTAAGAGAAGCAAAAAAAAAGAAAACAGAATTAGGACTAGAAGCATATAAATACTGGAAAAATGGTGGTTATGTACCAGACGATATGATGATTAAACTAATGGAAGAACAAATAACACCTATTTTACAATTAGAAAAATATTTGGGTGATGGTTACCCAAGAACAATTCCACAAGCAGAAGCCTTTGATAATTTAGTTAAAAGGTTAGGAGTGGAACTTGATAAAGTAATATTATTAAGAATATCTGATAAAGAATGTAGAGAAAGAATGCTTAATAGACTCTATTGTAAAAAATGTAAAATAAGTTATAATACAAGTCATGAACAATTTTTTGAATCTATTGAAGGAAAATGTAATTATTGTTTAAAAGATTTAAAAAGAAGAGAAGATGATTCACCTGAAAATTTAGATAATAGATTAATAATATATAAAAATGATGTTTCACCATTGGAAAATTATTATTTGCAACAAAGTAAACTAATAAGAATTAATGCAAACAGACAACCTTTTAAAATTCACAGAACATTAAGAAAACGTCTTGGACTATTATCAAAATAACAAACTTTAAAAACTAATTCTCCATAAATAATAAATATGAAAATAATCTTACTAGGACCTCAAGGTTCTGGAAAAGGAACTCAAGCAAAGTTATTAAAAAAGGAAATAAAATTACCACATATTTCTGTAGGTGCTTTGTTTAGAAAGATTTCTAAAAAAAAGACAAGTATATTAGGAAAAAAACTAAGGAATTATATGAACAAAGGTTTACTTGTACCAAATAAAATAACAACAAAAATTCTAAAGCAAAGATTAGAAAAAAAAGATTGTAAAAAAGGTTTTATTTTAGATGGATGCCCTAGATCTTTAATTCAAGCAAAAGAATTAGACAAAATAACAAACATTGACAAAGTATTTTATATACACATAACTGATACTTTAGCTGTAAAAAGACTTAGTAATAGATGGCAATGTCAAAAGTGCGGAGCAATATATGGAATTGATGTAAAACCTAAAAAAAAAGGAGTTTGTGATAAATGTAAAGTTGAATTATATCAAAGACAAGATGACAAACCAAAAGCTATTAAAGAAAGATTACGTGAATTTCATCAAATGATAAAACCAATTCTTAAACATTACAAAAAGATTACTATAAAGATGGATGGTTCTTTGCCTGTTAATAAATTATTGTCTCAAATTAAAAAAGAAGTTAAGAAGATTAAGTAAACATTTGTTTTATAACTTCAGTTGCATAACAACCTTTCTGCAATCTGAATAATATTTTTATATAAAATTTATTTTTATTTAATTTATCTTGAAGAATTGGACCAATACTAAGGTCTTCAGCAAAAACAAAAAGATCTCTTTCTGCACCTTCTTGGCTTAGATGAGGTAATGATTTGATTATAAAATCTCTTTGTGTAACTTGTTCTTTAGACAGAATATTATCATAAATTGTTTCTAATTCATAAGGAATGTCAGAACCAAAACCTAAGATTGTTATTGGAATATTTTCCATATCATAAATATCTTTATCACCAATATATTGTTTAGCACAATCATTCCACATAAAAGATTGATATGCATGAACAAATAATTTCAATAATTTATCAGGTACTAATTTAAGTGCACCAACATAATCATTTTTTTTCCCACCTAAATAATCATGAAATTCATTATTTAACTTATTATTAGTAGAACTTATTAATTCAATTGCTAATTTAAAATCACCTTTTATAATAGCTTTTCCAACATCAGCATTATTCTTAGAAAATCTTTGTTCACCAAAAAAATTAATGATTTTTACTTTATCAAATTCTCTATACTTTACTTCAAAATCTTTGGCTTGTTTTTGTGTTAAGTTTCTGACAAAAATACCAAACTCATTTCCTATTAAATCACCCAAGAACAATGGATTTTTTGAATATCCTTTAAACACTAACTGTCTATCTAATATTTTAAACTTACTTAGTTTATTTTGATATTTTCTTTCAACTGTTATTAATTGAGTTGTCATTGCATTTTTATCTTTATTTCCAGCATAACCTATTTGTCTTGGTTTTATTTTTAAGAACTTAGCTATTCTTTGTATTACATCTATTGTATTATATCCTATCTTATCTAGAATAAAGACTGCATAAGGACCATCTTTAACACATTTTAGATTATTAATTTCCTTTACAATAAAATCTGATGGTTTTTGTTTGATTTTGTACATATTTGTATAAGAAATTAAGAAAGATATTTAAAATATACTCTTATTTCCTATATTCAAGCACCCGTAGCATAGTTAGGATAATGCATCAGCCTCCTATTATTAGAAGTAAGCTGAGGATCGAGAGTTCGAAATAAATTACGGAAGTCTCTCCGGGTGCGCTTTATTATCTAGGAATCTTACTTTCTTGAAACTTCAGCAACTCATCAACAAAACTAATATTCTTTTGTTTTAATCTATCTAAGAAATTAACAAACACTTTAGCAGTTACCAAAGCATCTGACATAGCTCTGTGTTCAGTTGTTTCAGATATACCTAAATGATTAGACACAGAGGATAGTTTCTTGCTTGGTAATACAGGCAACAATCTACGTGCTAATCTACAAGTACATAATTTATCATTAAGCATTGTATAATTATGATGTAATTGTGCATTATGATTAAGAAAATTATAATCAAAAGTTGCATAATGTCCAATAAAACATTTATTTCCTAAAAAATTAAAAAATTCAGGCAATACTTCATTAACTCTAGGTGCATCTTTAACCATATCATTATCAATACCAGTAATCCTTGTTATAAAACCTGGAATACGAACTTCGGGATTAACTAAAGTCTCAAACCTATCAATTATTTCAGAATTTCTCAGTTTTAAAGCACCAATTTCAG
>CEPZ01088412.1_pt1 | contig 12865 bp, 6 predicted proteins | sample 530461 | NCBI WGS metagenome assembly CEPZ01 (sample SAMEA2620106, study PRJEB7988) | marine metagenome | isolation source: saline water (ENVO:00002010), including | reverse complement strand
AGCATCGGCAGTTTCATCTGCAGGAGTTTCATATACAGGAGTTTCATCTACAGGAGTTTCATATACAGGATCATCATCATCATGTATTTGACCGCCCTGCAAGTCCGTGCCGTAGTCAGAATCGGCAAATTCTATTTCTTCATCTGCTTCCTCAACCTCAATCTCCGCTTCGTCATCGGAATCGGCAAAAATTTCCTCTCTTGATGGAGTACTTTCTTGTACTTTGGGTCTTCTGATTTCTGCCGTAGCTTGTGCTATTGTGCCACCTTTCCCGACCGCTGCTGTCACGGCAGCGACTTCAGCAGCCATGGGCTCGATAGGCCGTACTCCGGCATAACCGGGATTTTTCATCGCATCTAAGAAGCTTTGGACCTCCAAGGGGGTAGCATTCCGATTGAAACCCCAATTAAACAACTCGGCTGTCATGCTTAGGGGGCCTTTCTTTTCCCCTTTATAGATGCCATTGAGGAATGCTTGATACACCCGCGTAAATTCACTCCGACCCTCTGCCCGGTTAAGTGTTTTTGTTTTTCTGCCGTACCTCGAAGTCGCCCAAACACGAAGGTCCTTTTCATCAGCGGTAGCCTCGCGCTCAGGAATGGTCTCAGCCTCCCCCAATTCACATAGAATTCTGTCAATCTCACTCTCTTCATGGGAAGGGTTCTGGTGTATCTGTGAGGGGCGCACCCTCCGTATTTTTTTACGCCGTACCAATCTTCTCATCGTACCTTCCTTCTTCTACGTTTCTTTCTGCGTTTTGGATTTTCCTTCGGTTTATCTTCCAGTGCCAGCACTGTCCATCCTAACACTTGTTTCTTCTTCTGAGCAGTAGTTAGATTGTCGGGATCCTTAACATAAATGGTTCCAGACTTTCCTGTCTGCTCAGCCATCCCCCTGAACAGGGTTTCAAACTCATCCAGAAATGTGCTTGTGGCTCCATCCCAAGGCTGATCCTGATATAACCCTTCCTCTCCCTTCCCTCCGCGAAAAATAGTCCCAAGATTTTCCGTTTTGCCCGAAAGCAACAGCATGACTTGGTGCCCTAAAAGCTCGAAGTTTTTATCCCTATAGGCTGCCGACATGGAGTCTTCCATATGGGCAAAATCAAGATTATAGACAAGGTCGATTTTACCGTTCTTCACTTGGGGCTGGACAATCCAATTGTTAGCCGCAATAAACAGATTAGCTAAAAGAATAAAAATGAAATTCTCTTTCTCATCGTAGAGAGGGATACTCCCCTCCCTCTCATACTGGGCCGCTTGACCCGGAAGAGAGAGTGATTGGAGACTTAGGCGTATTTCATCGGAAATCAATCCATTAAGAATGAATTGTGTTCGTGGCATTGTCTTTTGATACTCCGAAACAAGCCTCCCTACACTCTCCAAACTCCACACCTTCACATATCTGCCTCCTTGATAAAGGCCTTTTGCGCCAGTGAGAAGAGTTTTCTTCCAGTGTTCACTTCCCTTCGAGTGGTCAACTGCAGCCAAAACCCCCATAATGCGTTCTAAGACCTCAAAACGATTGATATAAGGATCTCCGTAGATTGTCTCAAATGGAGGTCCTTTTAGGTTCTCCGAAAAAACAGTGGCTGCTGAGTAGTAAGAAGAATCGGTTGGGGGGATTTCAATGTTGAAAACCGCTAATTCTGCGCGTATAAGAGGAAAGACATATTCGGCAGTTCTCTCCGGAGGCCGATTGAACTTCGAACCCCTGTACATATATTCAGGCAGGCCGATTTCTCCGACATAGCGCTCATCATAAAGAAATTCAACCCTATTCTTCGCACGATCAAACATTGCTTTTACTCTTAAACCCTCCTGTTCAGGGGAACGGTTTACCAAATCCAAGTCAATGTCTGGAGTGAGGGCAAGAACCGCATCAACAGCCGATCCTCTATGCTGTGTCCAAAAAGCATCAAAAACACCCGTATAAAGATTTTTTGCGTTTTCGGCAATAGCAGCACTGAATTTGTCAACTTCCATCCATTTCGAAACTACTCCAACGGGCAATCCTTTCGGCCCCACTGGGCGATCCCACTCTACAAAAGCCTCCCAATAAACGGGCCCAAACCCCCTTACTTCTTTTACTGCAATCTTCCACCTTCTGGCGTTGTGATCAAACCACGTCAAAGGCCCTAAAGGTTGTCCCTTGGCGTTAAACTTCTTTCTCCTTTGTGCTTTGAGTTCTTCGCGGATAGCCCCTTCAACTTCTCGGGCCCGCCACGTTCGCTGGGGCGTATCCCAATCGCGCCGACCATAAGGATACCCTCTCATGCTTCTTTTATAGTGTGCTCTTAATTCGGCGCGCTCTGTGGGGGTGGATGTTCCTTCCATGGCTCTTTTTGCTGCAGGACGATTGTTGGTCCGCATAAAGTGTACGGCTCTGTGGTTTCTCTCAGGATTTGAATAGCGCGCCACCTGCCATTTCTCCACCTCCGCAATTTCATTCGCTGAGGGCTCTCCCCTATTAAGAGGCGAATTCCCCTTGGCCTTATTCATCCGGTCAGGGAATTGCGCTGCTACAATGTCATCGGTAAGGCCCAAAGAGGCGATATAGTCTTCGTAGAAATGGTCAAAAGGGTTAATAAAATAGGGAATGACAGGATAGTATTCCGCAGTGTGAGGTTTTGACAGGTCTGGATCTCTCATCCCATACTTTTGTATGATTTCTTGCTGTTCTTTGGTGTACATCGCTCGGGGCAGTCGGGTGTCTACCTTCGCTACAAGGCCATCGTCGTAAACAGCATAAAGAGTGAAAGACCGTAGATGCTTGTATTTCTGCGCATCCTCCACCTTCTTTTTCTTCTCTTCTGCACTCAACTTCTCAGAGGCAAACATCCCTTCAAGCGATTTTGGGATTAGAGCACCTAATGTAGGAACCTCGTTAACATCAAAGGGGAGGCTCACCCGCTTATTTAGTTTTCCAGTAGAGAGGGCCCACCATTTAGCAAAATACTCCCTTCCGCCCCCAAGACGTAGAGGGGCATTCATCGGGATGCGTAATGCATTTAATCTATAAGCCGGATCCACCTTCACCCCAAAATGAGAGGCAATAATCGGGGATAAACAAGAAGGGATGCGTAGTTCATGGATCACTTTAAGCCCTTCTGAGGACTTTGACCCGGAGTCTTCTTCCATGCCCTCTAAGGTTGGAAGCCCCTCAATAGTAGGAGAGAAAGCAAAAAGCCACATCCTGTCTTCTTTCCAGTCGGCTTTGTGAGCAAGCCAGAACTGGCTATCACCCTTCACCATCAAAGCGCGGGCAACGCTACGTTTGGGTTTATTCATCGCCTTCAAAATCGAGGTCACATCTACCTCATCGAACAACTTAAAGCCCAAATTGCGGGCATACACCTGTCTTCCGTTAACCAAGAAGAAGCCCGTCTCTCCAAATTGAAGGTTTCCGTCCGAATACCCGAAACCTAAATTCTTTTTCCCTTCAAGAACAGCCTCCTTGAATTGTTGACCAACTTTAGGGTCCTCTAAAAGCACTGTAGAAGCGGTCAAAAAAGGGCGTAATTCTGTCTTCTTTTCTTCGGATTTCTCGGGCTCTTCAGAATAGGTTTCCTCCCATCCTGTAAGTCCGCACTTTCCCGTATATAACAGGATAGGAGCAATGTCCCTGAATTGAGGGTATACCGCCTCTTCGCCCTGCCACAAAAAGGTGTCCTTACCCTTACCGCGTGCAACTCTCCCCTCTACCACTCCCATCCACCCAATCAGCTTGCCTCCACTTACAACGCCCTCTGAAGGAACTAAACGACCCGCCTGATCGACCTGAATCTTCTGCTGTACCTTGGCTACCATTTGAAGCGGGTCCATTTCACCAAGCGCGCGGCCCTCAGCCTTCACTTCAAGAGCCATGCGTCTTTTCGGGCTATCTGGAACCCCAAATACCTCGAACGATACTCCCGGCAAATTTTCTGACAGGAGAAAAGCGTTTAATTCGTCCACAATCTCTTCGAGCCGGTCGATGAAATACCCGTCCTGCTCAGTGAATTTTCGCATCTGCACAAAATCCAACACAAAGACCTTATGTCTTCCCTCGAATCGAGGTGTTTCGGCAATTGATCTAATTGCGTCGAAGAAGGCTATCGTATCAAAATCTCCGAACCCATAAGTCTCTTTCAAACTGGGGAACTGACCCAAAAGCGTTTCACTTTTTGTATTCTTCAGCGTTGTGTTGGCTCTCCGAAAGTCTCTTTCAAGCTTTGCGATCTGATGGAGATTCCACGACTGAGCCTCATACCTTTCCGAGTCATCAAGAGCGATAACATTCAAAAAGTATGTGGGAAGTGCAAAGGGGCTATCTCCCCTTTCTGCCTCGGTACGGGAACGATGATACTTCTTCTTTATTGCCGTCAGGCTCCCCAAGCCCGATACGATGTCTTTTGCATCCTGTACCCGAGAGGGCACTAACATGTTCAAGTAATGCTCGGAATTATACGGCTGATAAAGACGAGTAAGCAGATAATCTCCATCCGCCATGGGTCTCGGATTGCTTACACAAACAAGTCTGACATCGGGAAGAACATAGTCCAACCCATCATAGCCTTCGACTTGGGGGCCTGATCTTCTCGCGTCAGGATCCCATGTAGTAGCCAAGGGCTTAGCACACGATGGCGCATCCTCTATTAGGCCTGTTCGCCATAATTCCATAAGAACACTGTTGCTGCTCAATGGAAGTGTTTTTGCTTGTGCTGGTCTACTGGCAGGAGATAGGCCCGTCTGTATCCGCTTGGGAAAGGGCTGAACAATAAAGAGATCGGCATCCTTGTATTCTGCACGCAGGCTCATTATCTGCGGTCTCATCTCACTTACATTTAATCCCGAATAGAGAGAGGCTTTATCATATACTTTCGGCACAACCGTTGGATAGCCCCCCGGCTCCACATTGTAGATAAAAGAGTCCGGAGAGAACAGATACAGGCTTCGCGGAGGAAAATTGCCATGAGAAGGGCTTGCAGCCAAAACCTGCTTTATAGGAGTTCGAGATAATTCATTATAAAAGTTGTAAATCGCTTTTTGGAAGGCTGCGGCATCGTCGTAAACACGCAAACCAGCTTCTCGAACTGAACTCGGGCTGACAACATCATATTTGGTTTTTGCTGCGGCACCGGCAAAAAGGGCACATTTAAGAGCTTTAGCGGTAGCAAGTTTTCCTTCGTGACTCTTTTCTCGGGGAACCTCAATAACTGAAAGGGCGCGATTGACCCGCTTTCCTTCGGACCCTGCAAGATACACAAACCCAATGAATCCCCCCACTTCGGTATGCTCCATCTCCATGATCAAAGGGTGCGATCCTTTCGAGCCCCTCCGGGGAATCCTGTACAGCGCTACGGCCAAAGAGCCCCCCGACACAGGAACGGCAAGATTGCCTGCGAAGAACTCCGGATTTATGTGTCCGCTCTTGCCTTCAGCCCATTGCTGAAGAGCCGCCTGAACGACCCCTCTATCCTCATAGGAAGGAAGAGAGTCTATAAAAGCAGTTACCATCGGCGGAAAGCTGAGGCCGTTATCTACAGTTATATTTACATCACTCCGATCATGGATCAATACAATGGCATTATTGGACCCTCCCTTGAAAGGACTCCCCTTTAATACCACAGGGTATTCATGGGATTCAGGCGGCTTCGGGGCATAATACTCAGAATCAGGTACGGAGACAGGCTTCTTCTTCTTCTCCCTCACATCTACAAACTGCGCCCTTATTTTCTCCAAAAGCCGACCTAAAACATTTTTACCCAATACATCCAAAGAGGATGGAGGTGCGATTATTTTTCGTGGGTATGTAGCCCTGAGCTTGGCAATTAATTCCGGTTGGCCTTTTATTCTTACGGGACTCCATGCAGGGGGAGTGAATTTCAGCCTTAAAAGCTTAGAAAGCAAGTTCTGTGCTTCTTTCTGTCCCTTTGTGGTTTTGGTGTCAATGAAGGGAGGCGAAGCCATTCTGTCCCTATATGCGTCTTCAACGCTTTTATAGGTGCCCCCGAAAGACTGGGTTTTTGAGACCCTTTGCTCCACCATTTTATCATCCAGAGTTCGGACTCTTTTAGTGGTCGTTGTTATGGCCTGCCAGTTGTATTTTATACCACGGGGAATAGGAAATGAATTAGAGAGAAATTCATAATCCCCCGTAAACGAATCAATAGGTCCTGTTTCTTCGCCGTTTCCGTTTCCGCCGCCGCTGCCGTTGCCAGATCGAGGAATAGGCTTTGGATCTTTCCATGTGAAAATGACATTGCGCGGTAATTGCGCAGCCTCAATTAACGGTTCGATCTCTTTTTCGAAGTCGAATCCCGCCAGATCGCCACCAATCTTCGTAAGAAGGAATTCCAAGTGAGGATGCTCATTTGCAAATATAGCAAGACCTTCAAGTTGGCGCTGGATTTGGGATAGGGGAATCGAAGGGTGATGTGTTTTTGTGAGATCCTTAGTGATGATCGCATAGCTCTGGCCCTGCAGCCCCCTCGCCTGTCCCCCTATGGCTCCGAACTTCTGTTTAGCTGTACGAGCCGCTCCTGCTCCATGCCTGCCTTGCGTGTTGCTCCCAAAAACAAAGATTTGGTAAGGTTCAAGTTTGTCTACCCAAAATCCCTTTTCGGATCGAGCGGAACCCTTGTCGCCCGGACTGCGTAACTCAGAAAAAGCCCTTGTAAGTATCTGCTTGACCCGGGCAAACATCGGTTTACGAACTGCTTCTCGATTGCCTGCAACATACAGTGTGCGGGGTTGTTTAGCCCGAAGAAAATCCACTGTTTGCTGAACAGCGCCTGCATCATCTGGATCTATATAGACAAACCTGTCGTTTTCACCCGCCCCCCCACCAAGGAATTTGATAGTCTGAAGTGTTCCCCCACTCTGTTGATCCCGAGTATAGATAATGGCTCTATCCGAATCCGCTGCATTCTTCTTATTGCGTGCAGGGTAGTTCTTTACAGCATTCTCTTGAAGCCCAAAAGTTTTGGCGACCTTTCTCCCAAAGGCCGGACTTCCGCTTGTGAGCCCCTTCCATGTTTGCCCCGTCTCAGTCCTAAAGCCCTTCGTCATCCACCCGCCAGTAGAAATGCCCAACTCAGCCGCAGCCTCCAAAGCTGCCAGATCCGCCCCCGTCTGTCCGCCTGATATGACTTTTTCTGGCCCGGTATATCCGTCCGCATTTTTCCGTGGATGCCTTTCATTCAAAAGGTGGGCAAGTGCTCTTGCTTGGTTGTTTTCGGTGGATGCAAATTGGTCAGTTAGGACTTTACCTTTAGCCTTTATGGAAAGCTCCCTTAACAACTCTGGACTTGCATCTGCCCAAGTTTTCCACAGAGAAAGGTAAGTCCCCCAGTAATCAAAGTTCGGGTCTCGCGCAGGCTTACCCTTACCTGTTCCTTTGGCGGCTTGGTAAGCCTTCTCAATTGTGGTTCCATCGGGAAGCTTGGCATAAAATGCAGAGAATCTACGGTCTCCCCGAGAGGATACTTCATATCCATTAGGATCATGTCTTTCCCACTTCCAACCCCCGTTAGGCCCATCGGCATTGTGACGAACCGAAACTCTTTTTTTGCGTACACGACTCCGACGACGTTTCATTTCTTACCCTTCACCCTTTCCAGTAGAAATTCGGATACCAAAGTGGTAATAACCCCTACCGCGCCAGCAAAGATTGCGCCTCTAATTTGCTCTTTCATATGAGGGCTTATTCCTGTTGGGAGTCCCCATAATCCCTCCCGCTTACCAAAGAAGGATTTACTCGCACCCCCTCCTGATTTCTGACGCAATGCGCGCTCTTCCATTCCAATAGACGTTCCCACTGCAAGCGCCATTGGGTTGACCCCAAAAGCTCCATAGGCAGGAGCCAAAAGCTCTGGCAGTTCATGGTCGTCAGAATCCACAACGTCCCATCCCAATGGAACCCCTCGTATCGTCGGTTCGGCGTAATACCACGTCTTTGGGCCGAATGGTCGATCCCCCACCATGGAATAGATATGGGCATACCGCGCATCTTTGCGAAATCTGTCTCCGTGAATGTACCGTTTTTTCTTTCCTGAGGCATCGGGACCAGAAATCACCAGTTTCCATGGCATCCGTATGCTCTCATAAAAAGAATTGAGCACGATAACCATGTCATCGCAGTCGCCGTACCCTACTTTCAACGTATAGAGGGGATCTTGCAGCCTTTCTCCCGGTTCATTAACATAATAGATGTTGTCTTGAACCCACTTCAGAAGCACAGCGGCTTGTTTCACATAATCCCGAGGCGCTACTCCTGCTTGCCATAGAATAGAAACTGCCTTGGTTGCGATCTTGGGATCACGTCCATAACTACGAATAATGTCGGCTATTATATCCAGTCTTTGGGGCTCATTTAGGTTCCCCCAATTGGCAAGATGATAGACCTTAGGGGCCTCATTTGGAAGTAACTGCATAACCCACTTGTATAGTAATAAGGTATAAGAAGAGATTCACTTCTTCTTATACCTTATTCAGGCTGATTTTGCTATCCACCTTTTAGATCGCTTCTTCGGCTTGTTTTGGGGTAGGCTCCACCACCCCCTCTTCTTCTTCGGACTCTTCTTCGTCCTCCAAACCAAGACTTTCTTTCACACCATTCCAAATTTCAGCAATCTCTTCGCTTTCTTCTGGCGGGGAAATGAAGACCTCTTCGATGTCTGTAAAGAATTGCTCGGTACGATCTTCAAGTAGAGCATATTGAGCTTCAACCTGTATCTGCACAGCCAGTAGATGAGCCTCTCTCTTTTCTTCTTCGATAGAAGCAAGGGTTTGTTGAATCAAGCCTTGTTTTACAATCTGCAGCGCAGCCCATTTGGGGTTTATATACTGCCGTTCCACTGTTATTTTGATCCATCCTTCGGGAATTTCCAATTCAGTGTCGGGTGCAGGTAAGCCAGAAATGGCGCAAGTAAGTTCTTCGTACATTAGTTCTCCAAAGGGTTGGGGTATTCAATAAAGTCTGAGATTTGATAGAAAACAATAGAAGAAACTTGGGTGATGTTTTCTGCAATTCGGCGTGCAAACTGCTCCACTGTATCTCCTTTATGTTCAGCGACAGACCACGCACTGACTGCTGGCTCTTCTCCGCTATCAATTGCATCCAAAAGCCAATCATACACTGAAGTGGTCAAGCCCTTTCCTTTTCCAAGTTGCCATTCTTTTTGCAGGTAGGAGTGAAGAAGAACGCCACGCTTGGAGGTGCTTGCATTTCGCAAGTATTGCCCCCTATCGGGTTGCTCGCCTTCGGAATCAAAGTTCTGAAGCCACGTCACCATTAAATGATGAAATGCATTGCATTCTTCATCGCTTTGAAATTCATCTGCATCTGCACTCTCTTCTTCGACACTTTCCTCCGCCGAAGAATCCTCGTCCCCCCATGTCTCTGGAAAGGGGGATGGGTTGGGAAAGGGTTCCTTGGTTGTCTGGATGACACGAGTCGCTTTGTTCCTTGAATGCTTCATATCCTCCTTCAGAATGCCTAAAAGGCCTCCAATGGCAGTTTTCCACAAACCGCACCACTCTACGAATTCTTCTGTTTCCATTTCGATTTTCATCTTGTTTCCTCATTTGTAATAAGATCTGTTCCGTCTCCATAAGGGACATCTTCTGGAACCATTCCAGATTCTTTCATAGCGCCAATAATCTGAACGGCAAAATGCGGATCTGCACCAGCCTCCAGCACTGCCCGATAAACCGTGACTGCTTTGATGTAGTGATAGATAGACACTTCGTTTACAATCGCTTGGGTAATAAGCTCAACCCATTGTTCTTGGGCCGATGCTGTCATTTTACGCACAAGCGCTCTTAGTGCTTTTCGGGCATTCCGCTGCGCCTTCATTCCCAATCCAGCAGACAATGCCACCTTCATGGTAGAGGGCCCTTCCGCGTGAGTGGGGGCCCCCACAGACGGAATCGGGTGACTTTGAGCCGCGCCCATCATTTCTTCGGGCATCGGTTGAGGCTGTCCGACCGGAACTTGTTGCTGCATTTGTTGTTGGCGCATCTGTTGTAGCATCATTTGCTGACGGGCATAATCAGGGGGAAGCATGTTTTGCTGGCCCGGCAAAGCTCCGCGTCGTGGCTGTTGCCCTCTCCCCATTCCCGACTTCAAAAGCTCTGATGCAACACCCATTACTTTCGGAAGGTTGTCCAACCACCCGGAAGAGGCTTCTGCGCTCATCGGAGGAGCAAAAAGACGACCGACTACATCCATAGGCTCCAATCCTATGTCCTGTAATAGCCCTTTAGCCTTTGGAATCAAAGAACTCCAACCCTGATGTTCGCCTTGAAGTCGAGACATGGATAGCATTCGTTCAGCATGTTCTCGATCCCTCTCACGCGAAAGCTCCATCTCCTTCATCATAATTTGATGCTGACGTTGCTGTTCCCGGTCTTTAATTTCTCGAAGCTCCCTCTCTTGACGTTCTCGCCTTTCTCCCGACTCCCTCTGCTGCTCTCGTTCCAGCATGGCCATTTGGAGCATCCTCTCTGAGTGTTCTCGGTCTTTCCCGGATTGAGACTCTAACTGCTTCAGGCGGATGCTCAGATCTTCCTTCCCTCGATTTTCCCTATCTACTCTCTCTAAGGCATCACGGTTATCCCGACGCTCTCTTTCTTCTCGCTCCATCTGCATCCGCCGATCCCACTGAAGTTGATCTGTCTTCATCTTCAATAGCATTTCATTGCGATCTCTTTCCAGACGAGCCAAGAAATCCTGCCTTTCTCGTTCCACCTTGGTTTCGTTATAGTTTCGATCCCGTTCATACCGACCTTCTTCATCTTTCAGTCGGCGGACATAATCTTCTTTTTCGGCAGTTTGTTTACGGTCATAATCTTCTTTTTCCCGCCGCCGCTCTGAAATCAATTGCTCGCGCTCATAGCGACGAGTTTCTTCGACCTCCTTGAAACGAGCTTCTAATTGCTGTTGTTCTCGACGCAAGCGATCTTCATACTCCAGCCGCTCTTGTTGCCGCTTCATCTCCATCTCGGAACGATCTCGCTCGGCCCTCACACGTTCTTGTTCTATCCTGTGTTCATCGCTTTTACGCTGAATGTCGGACTGGTGAGACATCATGGTCTGTTGCTGACTGAAAACCGAAGTCAGAGTGGTCAAGAGCAGTTGAGATTGCTCATTCTGCATTCTAAGAGCACGTTCCGCTCTATTGGACTCATCAGAAAGCATTCGTTCTGTCAGAACCTGCACTCCTTGGGCTGCATTGGTAGCCAAGGCCACTCGTTCTTCCGCTCTTTCTGAGTCCCTTTCTCGCATCCTCTCCCTTTCATCTTCCAGAGAGCGCTCCAACACTTCATTCTTTCGGTCAGCAGCCACCATCATTCGGTCGAACATACGAGTCATTTCTGAGGCTACCGTAGCACCTTCGTCAACCAACTCATATTCACTGCCCAGCCCACCGAGCGCCCTTTCTTCTTCTTGAACCCGTCTCAGTTTTTGGAGGCTCGCGTGATGCTCAGAAATAAACAAGGTCTTCTCTTGTCCCATTTCCCGCCCATTCAGATCAATAGGCCTGATTTTGAATTGACCTTTCTTTTCCCCTCGACGCGGCATCGCGTTGTAGAATTCTTCGACAAAATCCTCTTCTGTAGCCATTGCGTCGATCACACCTAATCCGACAGGAACACCGTTCTCCCAGCGCCATACACGCAGTTGGTGGCAAGCAGGAAATTGGGATGCTTGGGAATAAAGTCGAGGAGATGTCGCTCGTCCAAATCCTTCGGAGCCATAGCCGCCTCCCCCCAATTGGGGCTCTTGTTCTAATTGAACGACGGAAGGATCGTTGAACTGATCTCCAGCTTCAAAACCGGATTCAAATTCTCCCCCGCCAAAAGGGTCTTCTTCGTTGCCGAGAAAAGCACTCAAAAGCTCTTCACCTTTAGAGGACGGTGCCGCGCTGAGCGAAGGCAGAGGCCTTGCAAACTCTTCTATCCCTCCAGCGTTGCCCAGCGCAGAGTAGTCTTTCTGGTCAAATGCGTGATGATTCCCTTCTGCTTCTTCCGCCTCTTCTTCCGAATCCTCACCTAACTCATCAAATTCGTCATCTGATCCCATTGGTGGAAGTGCAAGGGCCGCAAATGGATCTTCCCGGGGCTCATCTATTTCAGGCAATGGATCTTCTATCTGTTGTTCATCCTTTTGTTCCTGTGTTTCCCCGGCTTCCTCCAGTTCTTCAGAACTGATTTCTTCTTTTTCCTTCATTTGCGGATCGAGCATGAGTAAGACTCCTTTTTCATTTTGGTTCGAACGGAATATAATCGCTTTATTCTCTGCGGGCAGGCATGATGAATAAAAAGAGGTTAATATATTTTTATGAAACGCAAGATTGACATCTGGAATCGAAGCCTACCGACCGCTTCAGAAGAATCTCAAGAGTATGCACGTCGTAGGAGGTTATCCCCCGAGGGTGACAGAAAAAACTTAGAACCGATTCGAAAAGAAGCTCGAAAAAACCTCCCTCCACCTCCAGAAATTCCAACCCCGGATTCCACCACTCCGTCTCCTTTAATTTCGCCCACTATACACGACGGCGAGGAACTGGTGGACTTATCCGAAATCGACCTTCCCGACCGGGTGAGTAGATACAAAGGTCTCAAACAAAAACAAATCCGCCGAAGAAACCTTTCCATATCCGTGAGCGAGGAAGAATACGACCTCCTTAGAAAAGGAGCAGTACGAGCAGGTATGGGATTTTCCGCATGGGCTCGACAAGTGCTATTTAATTCCCTACGACGTAAAGTGCCCAAGCGTCCCACGAACTAAACATCACTCCGAATTATCGCGCATGGGGGCAATTTGGTCAGCATCACTCCGACTAATTGCGCATGAGAGCGGAAAAAAATAAAAAAAG
>CEPZ01009572.1_pt1 | contig 12902 bp, 22 predicted proteins | sample 530461 | NCBI WGS metagenome assembly CEPZ01 (sample SAMEA2620106, study PRJEB7988) | marine metagenome | isolation source: saline water (ENVO:00002010), including | reverse complement strand
GTAAAACGCTTGTGGGGTGGCGTACGCACGTCCCAGGGTCCACCACTTAATACCTGTCGGAGACAGAGTTTGTCCACCCCACACTTTCTTTTATTATGAGAATATATTATGAGTAATAGTGAACGCTTAAGTCAAACAGCCGCCAGTATTGGTGGCGGTAAGGGTATATTTGGTCAAGATGCATTAGGCCATGAAGTGGGTGTGAAAGAGGCAGTAAGGAAATTGATTCCTATTCTACAAGAAGAATATCCAAATCTAAAATTCATATGGAAAAAGAAAATCACAAAAAGAGAGCTTGTTTCTAAAGTTAAACCAAAAGCATCTTATTATTCAGAAAGCGAAAGTTCTTTTGTTAGTCCTGATGGTGGAGTATTATTTGTTGAATATAAAGGAAAAGAATATCCTATTCTCATATCTGAAGCGAAGAAACAAGGAACACTTTTTTTCAACGAAGATGGTACATTGAGAAAGAAGTTGACTAAAAAACAGAAGAAACTTGCTTTGAGTGGAAAAGAACAAGGAAGAGGTAATGCAATAGAACGTGCTTATAAGAATGTAGAGGAGTTCAAATTGTATTGTGAAGATTTGGATTACTTCCCATACATTCTCTTTGCTTGTGGTAAAGATTTTGAGTGTGGGTCATCTATTCTGGATCGTCTTGATGCAATGACTAGGTATGAGCCTAGAAACATAAATTATGTTGCAGATTCTAAGCAGAAGGTTACTGCATATGTTCAAAAGGAATATTTTACTGCAAATGAGATGTTTGAAAATATATATGATGTTGCAAAAACATCATTAAAATGTATAGGTGTTTGATGAAAGAGAAAAAAGGTAAAAATTTTAGTGCTAATAATCGAGGCCAACGTAAGAAGTCTGATTTTTATGAAACTCCTTATAGTATAACTAGGCACCTTTTAGAAGTAGAATTATTTGACACCTCGTTAAGCGTCTGTGAACCGGCTTGTGGAAACAATGCAATTGTTAAAATATTAAAGGAACGATGGAATGAAGTCACTGCTTATGATGTTGAAGTAGATTTTCTAACTGAAACCAGAAGCTATGATTATATTATAACTAACCCCCCATTTTCTATTGCATATGAGTTTGTTCTTCAGGCGAAGAAAATAGCTACTAAAAAGTTTGCTTTTCTTTTACCACTTTCATACTTACATGGTAAAAAACGATATGATGATATCTATATGGATAAGGAATATGGTTTGAAAACGGTATATGTTTTTACTCGTTATCCAATGTTAGGTGAGTCGTTAAGAGAAGATGGAAAATATAATACTGGCATGATGGTGTATGCTTGGTATATTTTTGAGAATCATTATAATGAAGGACCAATAATTAAATGGATAGATAATAATTCAGATGTGTTAAGTAAAAAAGATAAATAACCACTTGACATTTAGCTTACATTATGAGATAATAATTACATGGCAAAAATAAATTATGCGTTCAGTGAAGATAAAGTTATTCGTGATCTACAAAAATATGTAGATGGTACTTATGATAAGCATTATGCTCAACGACAATATCAAGCTACACAATTCATAGAAGATTGTGGTCACGGTGAAGGATTTTGTATGGGTAATATTTTAAAGTATGCCCAACGATACGGACGTAAGGGCGGCAAAAATCGTGCTGACCTTATGAAAATTTTACATTATGGAATAATCATGCTACATATACATGATACGGAGAGTGAAGATGAAGCTAAGTAAAAACACGGTAGAAATTCTAAAGAATTTTTCTCAAATTAATCAAAACATTTTGGTAAAGTCTGGTAGTAGTCTAAGGACTATGTCCACTATGAAAAACATTTTAGGTGAAGCTTCTATTACAGAAGATTTTCCAAAAGAGTTTGGAATCTATGACCTTAATGAGTTTCTTGGTGTAGTCAGTTTGGTAAATGATGCTGACATAGAGTTTGGTGATAATTATCTTACTGTTAATGGTGGTAAAACAAAGATCAGATATTTTTATTCAGATCCTTCTATTCTTACAACACCACCCGACACTTTTAATGCTCCGGAATGTGATGTGTCATTTAAAATTTCTCAAGAAACTTTGGAGAATGTATTGAAGGCATCAGCTGTAATGCAATTACCTGATGTAGTTGTTGTGCCTGGTAAGATTACATCTACTGATCTAAAAAATACAACATCTAATAATTATAATGTTGATATTGATACTCTAAACAATCCAGATTTTAAGTTTCATTTCAAAGCGGATAATTTGACCAAAATAAAGGCCGGTGATTATACATTTAGTGCTTCAACAGAAGCTGGTGTAAGTAATTGGTATGGTCAAGAAGCAAATTACTGGATCGCCATGGAGGCAACCACCGACTAGGAGAAAGGTTATGAAGCAGCAGTCAGGTTTCACCTTAATCGAGTTGATGATAGTTGTTGCTATCATCGGAATATTAGCAACCATTGCCACACCACAATATGGAAACTATGTGGCACGAGCACAAGTCTCAGAAGGTTTTGCTTGTACCGGCCCACAGAAATTAGCTGTTGCTGAATACTATCAGCTAAATGGTAGTTTCCCAGCAGATAATAAAGAAGCAAATGCTGATTCGTGTAGTGGTGAGTTTACCGAATCAGTTTCAATAGGTGAAGAAGGTGTGCTCATAGTAACAATGGGAAGTGGATCATCAGATGCTATATCAGGTAAAACATTTAGTTTGAATCCTGAAGCAAATGGAGGTTCTATTTCTTGGGATTGTGAAGCAATTACAATAGAAGAAAAATATTTACCTTCTCTGTGCAGTATTGCTAGTAGTAGTTCATCACCAGCATCAGCCGGTGATGGTGGTAAATGTTATGTTTCAGGATCAGCAGGCACAGTGGAGGTACCATGTACATAACACATATGAATATTCAATCAGTAAATGAAAACAAGTTGGATCGTCTACAGGAAAATGAAGTGATGTTATCTATTATGAGAGAACTACTTTCTCTTGGAGTTTCTCCAAAAGAAATAGCAGAAAAACTTAATATGAAATATGAAAGTCTATCAATGAGTGATAGATCAATTTATGGATCCCATGAATAGTATAGAGATACTTCATCATTTTAATTGTTCTTCTTGTAGAGGATGGTAGAGTATTGCGGCTGAACATATTATGAAATCACGCCATTGGTTCTGTCCGTGGTGTGGACATAATGATTATTATGAGGTGGAGAATGGAGAATCTATTGTGGGTCGAGGAGTATCGACCGAAAAACATTGATGAGTGTATATTACCATCATCAATAAAGAAAACATTTCAGGAGTTTGTAAGTAATAAAGAATTACCCAATCTTTTGTTGTCGGGTGGTGCTGGTGTAGGTAAGACTACAGTGGCAAGAGCTCTGTGTAATGAATTAGACACAGACTATATGATAATCAACGGTTCGGAAGAAGGTAATATTGATACACTCCGAACTAAAATCAAATCGTTTGCTTCAACGGTATCACTTTCTGGTGGTCAGAAAGTTGTGATACTTGATGAGGCAGATTATCTAAATCCTCAGTCAACGCAACCTGCACTCCGTGGGTTCATTGAGCAGTTTCATAACAATTGTCGTTTTATTTTTACTTGTAACTTCAAGAATAGGATCATTGAGCCTTTACATTCCCGATGTTCTGTTATTGAATTCAAGATAAACGGCAATCGGCAGAAACTTGCAGGTCAGCTGCTTGACCGTTGTGTTAATATTCTTAACGAGAATAAGATTGAATATGATAAGAAAGTAGTTGCCGAATTAATAATGAAACACTTTCCTGATAACAGGCGAGTGTTGAATGAGTTGCAGCGGTATAGTGTATCTGGTAAGATAGACTCTGGTATCCTAGTTAATCTTTCAGAAGTTAGTATGAAAGAATTGGCTCTCCACCTAAAGGAGAAAGAGTTTACTAAGGTTCGCAAGTGGGTAGTGGATAATATTGATAATGATCCCACCAAAATCTTCCGCAAGATTTACGATAGCCTTTATGCACATCTTGAACCAGGCACTATACCCGCTGCTGTTATTCTTATTGGTGAGTATCAATATAAGTCTGCTTTTGTTGCAGACCAAGAGATTAATTTACTCGCCTGTTTAACAGAAATGATGACCCAATGTCGATTCAAGTAAGTAGAAAAATGCCAAGTTTATTTCCAGAATATGAATTTAATGAAACAGTTAAAACTAGAAAATGCAATTTCTGTGAAAAAAAATTGCCATTGAATATGTTTTGGGCTGACGCTTCTTGTAAGAGAACACAATGTAAAGATTGTGCAAAAGAGGCAAGCAAACACTTGAAGCTTGCAAAAAGATTGGTTAGTAATCCATCACCACCACCATTAGGAACTCCATGTGAATTTTGTGGTGAATTTAGGGGTAAAAAATTAACATTTGAACATAATCATGACACAATGGAATTTAGAGGTTGGTGTTGTGATCCATGCAATAGGGGGTTTGGTATTTTGGAAAGAAGTTTGGGAACGTCTGATTTAAATGTTGTAGCAGAAAGAATTAAAGAATATGCTAATAAACAAAGGATAAATTTGAGTCAATGCCAGTTCAAGTAAGTGATGCAGCTGTAGATGCGGTATATGATTACTGGAAAGATTCCGGTTTTCCACATTATCCTACAGATTATAGTTGGAGAAAAAATCAGTTTTCTAAATTGATTAAGTTTGATAGGTCTACATTATTTAAACCTAATACTAAAGTTGTAGGTTCTTCTGCTCACGGACTTTCTCTTGCATGGAGTTATATGCCACATCATTGGGGTATTAAATGTGGTGCTATGAAAACTCCTATATCTATTTGGGAAGATGAAGAGCACTTGAAAAAAGGAATTCGGAAATTATTAGAAGGTGTTTTTTGGAAACAAAAAGAATATCATAATGTAACAGCGTCTGATATGCGATCAATACTCCGACGATATGCTGGTACTCAAGCTGTATCTAATTTTAGACCAACAGCCGCAGCCTTGATGTATGATAAGTTTTTAGAAAAAGCATCACCATTATTTGGTGGTAAGGCAGGAGTAACTTGGGATATGAGTTGTGGGTATGGTGGTAGACTATTAGGTTCTATTGCCGCTGATATAAATTACATTGGCACTGATCCTTGTACAGAAACATTTAATGGTTTGGAACAAATAAAGGATGATTTCGCCGGCCTAAATAGAACTATAGAATTACATAAATGTGGTAGTGAGGAGTTTAGACCAGATAAGAATAGTGTAGATTTGTGTTTTACGTCTCCTCCATATTTTGATTGGGAAAAATATTCAGAAGAAGATACACAGTCATATAAAAAATATCCTGATCCTCAAGCTTGGATAGAAGGATTTTTAAGAATGACTATAGAAAATTGTTACTATGGATTAAAACCGGGTGGTATTTTGGCAATGAATGTAGCAGATACAAAGCGAATAAAAAACTTTGAATCTGAAACAGTACGGTTGGGTAAGGAAACACAATTCAAACACATTGATACATGGAAACTTCAGTTGTCATCACAAACAGGTTCACCTAAATATGAACCGATTTTTATATTCCAAAAATGAAAGATTGGTAAAAATGAATACTGTTTGTAAGTTTTGTTAAGGAAGTATAATGGGCCTAAATAGGAGTATAAAAGGAGAAAGAAAATGAAAAATATTTTAATTACAATGATATGTTTTTGTTTTTTGGGTATGGTTCAAGCATCAGAAGAAACTTGTACGGATATAAAATTAGATGTAGTCGAAAACAATTTTACTTTATTGTGTGATGCGTGTCATACTAATTTACCCACAGCACCAAAGTTTAAAACTGGTGATAGGCTAGATAAGACAGATGAAGAATTGAAAAATTCTATAATGAATGGACTTAATGCGATGCCACCGGGGAAAGCTTTTCTTAAACCAGAAGAAATAGATGAAATATTATGCTATATTAGAACATTGGAGGAACAATGAAATGAAAGAATGGCAAAAAGGTATAGAGCGAGAAGAATTGCTCAAATTAGAGGAGATTTGGAATCCTTATAATGAACGGTGTGAGTCTCCGTTTATTGAAATGAAGAAACATAAAATTGCAGCAGCTATTGATGCAGGGTGGTATGAATCCACAAAAGATTTTGCATTACAAAGTAGAGTGCTCAGAGCTAAATCTAAAGTTCAGATGTATACTGCTTACAAAACAGTACCTATTGCAACAATGCAAAAAGGTGATAGATGTATAGATCGTATTGCATATACTAATCCTAGATCAATGGTTGAAAGACTGAAAGCCTATGACGATGAAAATGTTTTTTTGTTTATAAATGAAGAAATAGAATCTGATAAATCTGTAGCTAAAGAAGCTGGATTTAAAAAGATCGGAATCAAAGTAAATACTTTCAGTGATATTCAAGGCCTGTATTTTAAAGATAAACTTAATAGAACGACACCTCCTAGAGAATTTCCAGAACTGAAAGCCTTGCATGAGGCTGAGTACGGACTTCTAACGAAATGTAAGGGAGTTCCTAATCAGTCTGATCTTTGTAATACTATTATGGAAAGATTAGATAAAATGGATTTACCATTCACTAATCATTACTCTAATTACAATAAGGGTAATAATTGGAGTGCTATTGCATTGAGAGGATATCTTCCTGACTTTACGTTTATTACTAAACCTGAAGAAATAAAGAATAAAGATTTATTGAAACTTCATAATAAAAATCAGGATTTTCGTATGCAAGATACACATCTCCGTGCAGAGTTTCCAGAAGTAGAAACTTTGTTGTCATATATTCCAGGCATACCACACCGTATTCGATTTTTGAAACTTGCAGCACATTCAGAGGCAGGTGAAAAGTCAGCGAAAGGTCAGGGCGAATTACAACGTCATACAGATCAGGTAGATCCACATTCAGGAATTCAAGATACAAACTTGATGAGATTTCATTATCCTCTTGCTACTAATGAGGGTGTGATATTTACCGATTGGGATTGTGATGGTGCTATACATGAAGTTCATATGGGCCACGGCGATCTGTGGTATATAGATGCAAGGAAACCTCATAAGGCAGTGAATAGAGGAGATACTGTAAGAACACATATGGTTGTAGATGTTGAGGCTAATGATGGTGTAAGAGCTTTAATATGCTAACACCGGTAGAAAATCATCATGATATTTGGTATAAGCGTGATGATAAGTTTTGTCCGTGGGGTGATGTGAATGGTGGTAAGGTAAGACAGGCGATAGAATTATTTGCAACAGAAGAAATACAATCCAGTTCAGGTGTGATTGCATCTGTGTCTGTACATTCACCTACAGGTCCAGTTATCAGTAGAGTGGCAGAAGAATATGGTAAGTATTGTACTATAGCTATAGGTGGAACTACAGAAGAACGATTAGACAAACTTCCAATGATGAAGTTGACTAAACATTTTGGAGCTGATATTAAAATAGTTGCAGGTCATGGTATGAAGAATGCTATCAACGCCAGAGTGAATGAGATTTGTAAAGAGAATGATTATCATAATATAGATTACAGTAAACACATTTATCAGAATAGAGATTTGATGTTTAATACTAATGGAGAACAAGTAGTAAATATTCCAGATGATTTAGATGTATTGGTGATGTCTCTTGGTGTTGGTATTCAATTTGCCTGTGTACTAAAAGGTTTAAAAAAATACAATAAGAAAGTAAAACGAATAATTGGTGTACAAGTTGGACCTGATAGACGAAAATTGATAGACGGTTATCTAAATCAGAACCCATTGACGGAACCACCATTTGATTTAGAGTATGAGTTGGTACAATACAAATCAGCATATTCTAAACCAGAGAAACAGAAGGTAGGAAGTTTTTACCTTGATGATATATATGAAGCGAAGGCTTATAAGTGGATGTTAGAAAATATAGACTTGAATCAGAAAATTTTATTTTGGTGTGTAGGTAGGAGATTATTAGGTGATGAAGTGGAATCAATTTGTTCACGGTGATTGTTATAATGTGATGGCCGAAATAGATCCTAAATCTGTAGATTTAGTTTTTACTAGCCCACCAGATATTTCACAAACAGAGTATGATAAAGACATACAAAGTTATCAAGAGTTTCAGCAAAAAGCTTGTAGAGAATTTTCAAGAATAACAAAAGACGACGGGTTTGTTTTGATTGCTCAGACTGATAGAAAAATTAATGGAGAAATATTAACCAATCATATAACATATTATCAGAGTATGGTTGAGTTGGGTTGGAAACTAAAAGATTATAAAATTGTGGTAAGAAATCATCCAGTAGATAAGAAAGATATGTACACTTTTAATTATCAACACTGCTTGATCTTTACACAACAAGGTACTATTAAGCGATCTGGAGATTTTCTTAAAAATATTATGGTCTATGATACACAAAAAATGAAAGGTTTTAGCGGACCATTACAGCTTGATATGTGGAATGAAAATTTTATTAAGTTAATGCTTGAGTACTTAACAAAAGAAGATGATAAAGTATTAGATCCTTTTGCAGGTTCAGGTGTTGTTCCATATGTTGCAAAAGGTATGAACAGACAGTATCTCGGATGTGAAATTAATGAAGATGTATATAATGCATCAGTTATGAATACGGCGATAGCATGATTTATGAAACTACTGACGGAAAAAAAATTTTAGCCTTATCTGATGAAGATTTGGTAGAATTGGGGTGGGAACCTAAACAACTTTTAGAATTAGACCATGATGGTGTTGGTTGGACTATAAGACAAGCAACGTGCCATACTGCAAGATATTTACCAGATGAAAATTAAAAAGATAACATACGCCGATGAATGGCCTCTTAATCTTCCTTGGCAAGAAGATCCTGTTAGACCAGAACTCAATAGGGAATTTAGGCATACAGCTGGACGAGAAGTTTATACAAACGGCGGAGCAATCATCTGTGTAGCCTATTGTAATGATGTACCAAAAACTATAGATGATTTGACTAGTATGGTTGGATTAAATCATGCAGTTTTTTATACAGTATGGAGTAGAAAACCAGGACACGGAAGGATGGTAGTTATAGATACATGGAAGTATTTGATGATGACTAGACCTTATATAGAAAGATATGTTACATTATCTCCTAAAACAAAAATGGCTTGGAAGTTTCATATAAGTAATGGTGCCGTTTTGTTGAACGAGAATAAGGAGACTGATAATTATGAGTACAGAGAAGGTGAGCTTATTAAGGACGACCCAAATTGGTATAAAGAAAAATTGGGACTGTAGAGAAATATATTTTCCAGATATTACAGTAGTAACTGCTTTATTTGACGGAAGGCAAACTGGAATTCCACATACCGTCGGAGTTTATACGCCAGAATGGGTTGATCGTCTTTATCGAGGTATAAGTAGGAACTATGATGGCAAGTTTAATTTTATTTGCTTGACCGATCAGAATTATCAATTTAAAGAACCTATTGAAGTCGTTAGGTTCAAACGATCCGTAGACCAGTATGGATGGATGAGTCTAATGGAGATGTACCGACCAGATTTATGTACTGGTAAAAGATTTACTATTGGTCTTGATACTATAATAACAGGATCATTAAATGATATTTTTGATTATGATGCCAAGATTGCATTGTGTCAAGATCCAATATTTCCAGAAACAGTTTGTAATGCTGTAACTATATGTAATGATGATTTTTGTGAGGAATTTTGGAATTTATGGACTGGAGATGAATATAATATTTTACAAACTAATAAATTGAATATTGGAGGTGGTCCACCAGCATCATCTGAAATGGTACTATTACGAAATTGTTATGGTGATAGTCCAAGATTAGATACTATTTTTAAAGGTAAAATATTAAGCTACAAAGTTCACATTATTAATCATATGGAAAGATTAAAGGATTCTAGTATTATATATTTTCATGGTAGTCCAAAACCACATCAAATAATGGAGCAACGATGGGTAAAGGAGAATTGGTTATGAATAATTCGATACATCCAACAGCAATAGTAGATGATTGTGTAGAAATAGGAGATAATAATTATATTGGTCCATTTTGTTATTTAACTGGTGGTTTAATTATTGGAAATAATAATTGGTTTGAAGCTTACTGCTCTGTTGGAACTAGAGCTGAACATAAAAGTTATTGGCATAAAGATGGTCATACAAGAATAGGTAATAATAATGTGTTTCGTGAACATATTACTATTAATGCAGGAACAGAAAACGTAACAGAGATAGGTAATGATGTTGTTATGTTAAGAGGTTCTCATGTTGCTCATGATTGTATTATTGAAGATAATGTAACTTTGAGTTGTGATGCTATTATGTTGGGCCATGTCCATGTGATGAAAGAAAGTAACTGTGGGTCTGGTTGTCAGATACATCAACATCAGGTTATCGGCGCATGGTCGATGATTGGTATGGGTTGTGTTGTGCCTAAGAAGGCACTTATCAGTCCAGGTAAAGTTTGGGTTGGTAATCCTGCAAGAGAACTCAGAGAAAATACATACAAGACAAAAAATATAAAACATGATGTGTTGGCCCATCAAAAGCTCAGATGGAAAGATGCCATATCTCATCATATTAATAACGAGAAAAAGTAATGTTTGATCCTTGTTTACTTGTGATGCAACCCAGAAACATTCAACCCTCTTTGGAGTCTTACAAGAAAAGTTTTGATATACCTATGGTGTTCTTCAAGGCGTTTACAGAACCACAGGTTACATTACAACTAAACAAGTACATAAAGGAACATGATTACACCCATTACATTATTATCGGTGATGATGCGATTGTCACTAGACAAGCAGCCGAAACTGTGTTAGAATATACAGAAGATGAAATTTATGATGTATTTACTGGTTGGATGAATATGCATACTGAAAGTGATGGAACTTTTAGTGTTGAGTCAACAGTAAATCATAATAAGATTCGTTGTGCTGATCCTAGTTGGGGTCCATCAAAAGAAGATTATGGTGAATGGGTAACAATGGATCAGATGAGAAAATTACCACCTGAACCTATTAGAACATCTTATGCCAACTTTGCATTGACTGGTATGACTAAAGAAATGTGGGAACGATTTCCTGTTGCTTGCTGGCCTAATAGTAAGTCATCAGATCATCATCTATCATTACGATTACAGGGAGCAGGTAAGAAGGTATGGACACATCCTGATGCTTTTATTAGACATTTGAGGAGAGGTTGGTCGTCATTATCTGACCATTGGTTAGTTGGTAATGTATCGCCGGAGATTATAGAATGTATGAATTGAAAGATTATCTTAATAGTATTAATCATGTGAAAAAGAATCTTATGGATTCTGAGGACGAGTTTTGGGAGAAAAAATATCCAGCTTATATAATTAACAAATGTTTATCATCTTTTACTGATAGTATATTCTATGCTAATGAGATGAACCGCCTTCATCAGTTAGATAAGAAGTTGCAAAATGATTTTTTCATAAATAGTCTAAGGAAACGTAAACGATTTGCAAAATGGATGCGTTCCGCAAAGGTGAAAAATATAGAATATGTCAAGGAGTATTTCGGTTATAGTAATGAAAAAGCCAAACAGGCTCTAGATGTTCTTACGAAAGAGCAAATAAAAATAATAAAAACAAAGTTGAATAGAGGCGGTAAACATGGAAGAACTGGAGTGGACACCTGACTTAATGCTTGAAGTCGGGTTAGAAGAATCCGACGATTTCCTTAAAGTAAGAGAAACATTATCCAGCATTGGTGTTGCTTCTAGAAAAGAAAGAAAATTATATCAATCTTGTCATATACTACATAAGCAAGGTAGATATTTCATAGTTCATTTTAAAGAATTGTTTGCACTTGATGGTAAACCTACTAATATAACTACTAATGATATAGAGAGAAGAAATACTATTACTGGTTTATTAGATGATTGGGGGTTAATTACCATTATAGGAAACAGTGAACCAAGAGCACCATTGTCCCAGATAAAAGTTTTATCTTTTAAGGAAAAAGACACCTGGTGTCTGGAGACCAAATATAACATCGGCAACAAGAAAAAAGTTGAATAACTATTGACCTTTCGTGGGTTATATGTTACCATTATAAGATGAGTTACGGATATATTTACATCACCAAAAACAACATAAACGGTATGCGTTATGTTGGTCAGAGCACTGGTGATTTCAATCCGTATTACTATGGCTCGGGCATAGACATAAAGAAAGCATTAGACCAGTATGGTAAAGAAAACTTTACCATTCGTGTAGTTGAGTATGCTGATAGCAGACAAGAGCTAAACGACAAAGAGTTTGACTGGATCATAAAAACTAATGCGGTCATAAGTGAAAACTATTACAACAGGTCTTACAAGACACACGGTGGGTCAACTAAACCAAAGTCAGCAGAGCACAGACGCAAGATAGGTTTGGGTAATAAAGGTAAGGTCCGAAGTGACGAATACAAAGCGAAGATGTCCGAGGTGAAAACTGGCCAGAAATATTCCAATAGAAAGAAGTCCGGACCTCAAACAGAAGAACACAAAGAAAATATTAGAAAGGCCTTGAAAGGTAAGGTGACTAATACTCCGGAGTCAATAGAGAAAATAAGAGAAACGGTGAAGATAGGTTGGACAATGACTCCAGGCCGGCGTGCCTACTTTGATAGAAATAAAAAATGATTAGATTATTGCGGCCGAGGTCCGGTGAAGATATAGTAGCAGAGATTGAAGAAAACGGTGATGTTATTAGCTATATATGAAAATCAAAAATATGAAACTATGTATGTTCCTTTAGAAAAGAAAAAGGAAATACAAGAGTTTTTGGTGAAAGAAGGTATCAAATGGTACATAATGGGTTGGAGTGAAGGAGAAAAAGAATATGTCAATAAAACTTTTAAGACTGAAATCAGGTGAAGATATTGTTGCAGATATAGATGAGAATGAAGATACAGT
>CEPZ01088404.1_pt1 | contig 12917 bp, 11 predicted proteins | sample 530461 | NCBI WGS metagenome assembly CEPZ01 (sample SAMEA2620106, study PRJEB7988) | marine metagenome | isolation source: saline water (ENVO:00002010), including | reverse complement strand
ACCCAAGACAATTTATTAAAAATTAGTTTTCACACAGTCTGGGCACAAAACCGACCTCAGTCTCTAACTCATTTTTGTCCAAAAACAGGTTAGGCTAAATGCTCTATTGGCCGCTTTAGACGAGAAATATTCATCCAGCATAACTTGCCAATTCTCACTTGTAAGCAATAACCCAAAGGTTTTCATCTCCAAAAAGAAAGACCTCCCTTTGTCTTTCGTATTGATAGCCTATATAAACTAAGAGTCTTAAATTTAGTTTAGTCATTATTCGATTTTTCGGGTAGAAACTTATAACCATTGATCATTGCTGAAACCAGCCCTGATTTTTCTCTTTGTTCAGCAACGATAACACCTAGTATATGCAATGGAATAAGTATTATTAGGGCATAAAATGCGTATACATGAGCAGTGATAATGGGGGATCGAAATTCTCTAAGATCCTTATAACGTTCATCGTCAACGTTAACTTTTGAATAAGGCTTGATTACATCAAGTTGAGTATCGTCAACCGCAATGCTTTTAACAAAGTGCTGTCCTAACGGTGGGTAGTAAATATCAGTCCCTGCCAGAATTAAGCCCGTCGCCATTTGAATTGTCATTGCTATCAGCAAAGCTAATACCATGAGCTTCCCTATTGGGTTATGGCCTGTGTACACTTGTTTGGGAGAGCGTCTGAATTTAGTTAGTTCCTTCTTATACCCTTTCATAAATGGCAGAGTTTGTGACCACATGTCATTCGACGAACCAATAAAACCCATAACCAGCCGAATGATAAGGTTTATGGCAAAAATGTAACCGATAGTAACATGTATGGTTTTAAGCATTATTTTGGCGTCCACCGTTACTCCAAGTGTTTTTCCATTAAAGATGATTAAGCCGATCACTATTAGTAAGCTAATTGTGATGACGTTTATCCAGTGAAAAAGCCTGATGCTTTTAGGCCACACATAAGTAAGTGTTCTAGTTTTGTTCATAACATTTCTCCTTTTCCAGAGATTGCGTAACTTATAAATGGCCTGTTTCGGTGATAGTTGTTGTCCAATACCTAATTTTTATGGTTGTAAATAGTAACTTTAGTTCTTCTTTAAGCTTTTCTAATTCACATTGCTCAATAACTACTTCAAACTTCAGCATATCTTTGTAGCCTCTAACTTGTTCCTCTAAGCTAAAAGCACTATGTTTCTTGCTGTATCCCATGATCGGGAAAATGTTGAAGCCGGATGCTATATCACTCAGCATTAATTGGTCGATAACATCATCCTTGTGCTTCTTAGGGACTATGAAGGTAAAAACTAATGATGAACTAAACATTGCGCTGCTCCAATAAACGATACCAGATTGGTAATAAATAGAGTGTTGTTGCCGTTGAAGTCAGTAAGCCTCCTATAACAACTATAGCAAGCGGTTTTTGTATCTCAGCTCCCGGACCTGAAGCAAACGCTAAAGGTATTAGGCCAAACATTGCAGTGGTCGCGGTCATAAGTACTGGACGCAGCCTTCTTCGAGAGCCATCTACTACACGTTCAGTGATATTAGATATAGTGGTTCTGCTCTGTTCGAAATAACTAACCATAACGATACCATTGAGTACTGCAACACCAAGTAATGCAATAAAGCCAACTGATGCAGGAATTGATAAATATTGTTTAGATATTAGTAACGCAAAAACCCCACCCATTAAGGCGAATGGGATGTTACAAAGAATCAAACTTGCTAAGGATACAGAGCGAAAAGTTGTAAATAAAATCACAAAAATTAAGATCAAAGCTAAAGGAACAACGATAATTAAGTTCTTCATTGCTCGTTGCTGATTTTCGAACTCACCACCAAAAGTTACGGAATAGCCGCTAGGAAGCGACAACTCAGAGTGAACTTTAGCTTGTAACTCTTCAACAAAACTTACCACATCTCTGTTTTCAACATTGGTTGTAATTGAGACAAAACGTTTACCTCGTTCTCTTTCGATCAGTAAAGGTTCTTGTTCTACCTTAATGTCAGCGACGCTCTCTAGAGGTAAAATGGTATTATCAGGCATTAAAACAGATACTTGTTTCAAATCATTTATTGAGCCAATCTGACTTGCTTTGTGCTTCGACGAAGCACCGAAAACAATAGGCGTAAATTTATTAACGGTAACTAGTTTAGATATTTGTGAGCCTTCAAGTTGTGGCTTTAGAAAATCAGTTAATGCTTTAGTGGTTAAACCAAATTGATGAGCTATTTCAGGTTTTAATGAAATGCGAATGTATTTTCCACCCTCTATCAATGCTGTTTGTATGTCTTGACTACCAGATACTTGGCTTACTAACACTTTCATTTTTTCAGCGATATTTGCTAATTCTTGGACTTTATCCCCAAAAACTTTTATTGATACATCGCCTGTAGTGCCAGTTAGCATTTCAGTTACCCGCATTTGAATAGGTTGAGTAAAATTCGTGTTCATACCGGGGTAATTTGATAATACGTTGCGTATATCTTCGATTAGCTGTTGCTTGGTATCAAAGCGCCACTCATTTTGAGGCTTCAACTCCATGAATATATCCGTTTCATTTAGGCCCATAGGATCTAGGCCAAGCTCATCTGATCCAGTTCTGGCTACAATTTGAAGTATTTCAGGTACTTGTTTTAGTAGTGCTTTCTCTACTTGGGTATCAATATTTAGAGAGGATTGCAGGGTAATAGATGGCGACTTTTCTAGTTGAACAATGATGTCTCCTTCATCCAACGTAGGCATAAAACTTTTCCCCAAACTTACAAAGGCAAAAATGCTTGTGATCAACACCAAAAAAGCTATCGATGATGCTGATTTAGGTGAATTAATAACGCTTAATAGCGACTTTTTGTACTGTATTTGTAATGATTTGATGAAGCTAGGCTCACTCGCTTCATTTGATTTCAGTATCATTGAAGCTAGCACCGGGATGCAAGTAAACGCTAAAACTAGCGCAGATAACATCGCAAAAACAATCGTCAATGCAACAGGCGTAAACAGCTTCCCTTCTAACCCTGAAAGAGTTAATAGAGGGGAAAAAACAATAACGACAATTAATGTTCCTGATACAGTTGGCACAGAAACTTCTTTACATGCTCTATAAATAACATGCAGCTTAGGAAGTTTGCTGTTTTCTGAAAGCCTATTTACAGTATTTTCAACAACGACAACAGATGAATCAACAAGCATACCAATAGCAATAACTAAGCCTCCTAAACTCATTAAATTTGCTGATATGGAAAAATGGCTCATTAATATAAAAGTGGCAAGAGCTGCCACCGGCAAGGATATAGAGACAATTAGTGCCGCTCTAAAGTTGCCAAGAAATAAGGCTAGCAATATGATAACGAGTACTACAGCTTGAACTAATGCATTTGTGATGGTTTCAATAGCAGTACTAATCAAATTAGATCTGTCATAAAAGACATTGATACTAGTGCCACTAGGTAGTGAGCGCTCTAGTTCTAAAAGTTTTTCTTTAACTGAACTTACTACTTGATCGGTATTACTGTTTTTTAGCGCAATAACTAAGCCTTGTACGGCCTCTTCACCATTATGTGTCACTGCACCATAACGTATTAAACTTCCTTCGTTGATTGCTGCAACATCGGCTAACCTGATTATTCCTTGTTGGTTGTTTTTTATAACTAACTGACGTATATCATCAATTTTTTCAAATTGTCCTTGTGTTCGAACAACAAAATTGTCGTTACCTTTGTTTATTCGGCCAAGTCCTCCATTTAAATTGTTAGCTATTACGGCTTGTTCAATATCACTAAAAGAAACGTCTAGTGATTCCATTTTCAAAGTAGTTGGTGTTATTTCATATGTTTTTACATAGCCGCCTAAACTGTTTACATCTGCGACGCCTTCAACTGTTCGAAGAATCGGTCTGATCTGCCAGTCCAAAATATCACGTCGCTGTTGAAGGCTTAAGTTTGGATTATCAACTGTAAACATAAAAATTTCACTTAGAGGCGTACTCATAGGAGCAAGACCACCAGAAATACCCTCTGGGAGTTCAGCCCAAATATTCATCAGCCTTTCATTTACTTGTTGTCTCGCCCAATAAATATCAGTGCCTTCTTCAAAATCAAGTGTAATATCAGTAATAGAATATTTTGTGGTTGAACGAAGAATCTTTTGAGATGGAATACCGAGTAACTCTGTTTCGACAATACGTGTAATTTGAGTTTCTATTTCCGAAGTTGTCATTCCCGGTGCTTTTAAGACGATTTTTACTTGGGTAGGAGAAATGTCGGGAAAAGCATCAATTGGCAAATTAAACCAAGCGTTGACTCCTGCAGCAGTCACGAGCAAAGTCAAAATAGTAATAAAAATTCGTTGAATAAGAGAAAACCTGATCACCGCACTTATCATCGTTTATTCTCCCAGCCCGAGAAATAGACCTTGGGCAATGCTAACAAAGGAGCTAAGTACTTCGGCTTGAGGTGTTAGATTGTCAGATTGAACAATGTAGCTATCATTCTCATTGCCAATAATAATGACCTTAACTAAGTTTATTTCTTGTCCTCGTTTTACTGCAACATAGCTTTTGTTATTGAGTTCGAATAATGACTGGTGAGGGACTTTAATACCTTCAATTAAAACGATAGGTGTTAGTAACAGTTGTTGCCCGAGTTTAAGCTCACACGATGAGTCGAAACTACTCCATACTGTTTGCTTATAACGGCTGATTGTTTCGTCAACATTTTCTACTTTTAGTATGCAATTATCTTCAGTTTTAAATGAGTTAACATTTTTTACATTGCTAGCTAATAGCGAAGATTTTACAAAAACATTATGGGAAGGAATTATTTCAAAAAGGTATGGTGATTGTTCGTTCGTATACTCAAGTTGACCATTAGAAGGACTGATTATAAAAATATCGCCGTTCTTATCGATGGCTAATTGTTGTAGTGCATGGCTTAAGTGTTCAAAACTTAACTTTGCTTGAAGATAGGTTTTGTTGATGTCTAACCATTCAGCACTTTTTATCGTTTTCGAATTTGCATAATTTTTAACAGACTCAAGATGCTTCTTACTTTCTAAAAGTATTGATTTACTGGCATCTATTTCTTCTAAGAAGTGATTTACTTCTGGCCCTTCTATTCTAGCTACTTTTTGTCCTTTACTTACCTTAACACCCGGATTGTATAAAAAAGATATTTGTTGCGGTGTAAAAGGCAGTTGTACTTTGAAACTGGATTTAGGTTTGAAGGATACTTCTCCAAGCACTTGCTCTATCTCCATACTGTCAACCCGATGTACGGTTTGGAACTTATGTTTAAAATTTCCCAATTGTGAAATGGCGATCACTGAATTGGTGACTTGTTCAGCTTGAATATGCATGCTTAAAACAGTTAACAACATTGACGCTATTAATGAGAATAATCGATATGAGGTTGCTATCATTTGTTACTGACTCTTGTTAGGCTAACTGGGATAGTTGCCTTGAATGGTTTGTAAAGTGAAGTTACCTTACAAATAATGTTTAGTTTTTACGTCAGGCATGTGTTGTAGATTCATGAGACAAATGTCCCATAGACTTTTTAACTGGTTGATTTTAAATGAAAGATAAATCGATAGCGGTGCTTCTAGCTATAATAATGGTACTCAATTTTTTTGATGTAATTACTGATATTTCTTTAGGTGTTCCAACTTGGCATATTGTCGAAGAAAGCTTGATTGTTTTAGCTTCAGCGATTGGTTTTGTTTTTTTGGTTCGAGATATTTCAAACCGCACAAAGCGTATTAAACAGTTGAAAAGTGAATTAGATAAATCGGGCATTCAACTAAAAAATATTTCGGAAGAAATGAAGCGCGCTCGTATAAAGTACAGTGAAGTCATAAATGAACAGTTTAATCAGTGGAGACTGACAAAAAGTGAACAAGAAGTTGCTATGTTAATGCTGAAGGGATTGAGTTTTAGAGAAATTAGTGGTGTAAGAGATACCAAAGAAAAAACAGTTCGTCAGCAGGCTTCTAGTATATATGTCAAAGCGGATGTAGAGGGGCGACATGAGTTTTCAGCTTGGTTTTTAGAAGACTTCATGGAGCCAGACAGTACACTAGAGTAGAGTAGTCATCCTTTATCTTACCTACTATTATCTAGAAGATAAGAACACTTTAGCTTATGTAAAGTTGAATAATCTAAAAGGCATAGGCTTAACTTGAAATAATGGCCGTTTTTGACAAAGAGCCGCAATTCGCCTCTGAAACGTTTTTGTCCACAAACAAGTTACAGCTTAACCAGAATAGGTTTGACGTATATGAAAATGAGGGCATGCGCACCATCACCGGTCAGTGCGTTGTATAACTACTTACCTCACCCAAAAGGCCTGCGTCTCATTTTGTCAATTTTATCGACTGACATCGTTATATCCTTGTAAGCTCGTCCGGCAAGCATCAAAATAAACATCGACGTGAAAGATAAAATAACTCCGTAGGGTTTTAGAAAAGTAAAAATCAATAATAAGAAAATATATCTACATCACAGCTAGTTAGAAAGGCGAACGTTCTCGATACCATGCGCAGAATTTTTCAATTATTGCGGCTCGTCGGCGCATTGATTCAGCTTTGGCACAGGCTAAGGTTCTTGAATATCACGACGAAGCGTTTGTATCTCTTCAACACTAAGCCCCCTAGTACCCTTTCACATATATTTTGATCAGTTGCCCTTACTTAAATTCAGGTAACTGATCTTTTCCAATCAATAATTCAATACTCCTGCTTTTTCCAGTAACTGATGTTATAAATTTCTTCTTCTTAAGAACTGAAATCATTGAATGAACACTTGAAGATGCGGTTCCAAAGTAGCGCTCAAAATCACTTTCAGCAGGCGCAATCCCATTCACTTTTGTGTAGTAATAAATAAATGCTAAATACTGACCTTGCTTTGCTGTAAACCGTGGCGACTCTTCTTTATTCATAATGAACTTTTACCCTAATCAACGATCCTTTAACTCATATAAACTTACTTAATATTGTTATGAACCGAAAGTATATTGTTGAATTATCAGAAGAAGAAAAACAAGAATTAGTAGACTATTGCAAAAAAGGCATGGTCAATGTTCGAAAGTACAAGCGGGCTGCTATTTTGTTAAAAGCTGACTGTTGTAGATATACAACAGAGCAAATATGTGAAGCTGTTCAAGTGAGTTCTTCAACCGTATTTCGAGTCAAACGCCAGTTCGTTGAAGAGAATCTAGCGGCAGCTATGAATGAAGGTGCACGAAGTGGTGCTATGAGAAAAACCTCTGCGAAAGATGAAGCAACGTTAATCGCCACAGCTTGCACTAAGCCACCAACAGGTCACGCTAGATGGACATTATCTTTACTTGGAGAGCGATTAGTTACGTTAACCGATTTAGATAGTATCTCGTATGAAACAATACGGAGGCGCCTTAAAGAGAATGCACTAAAACCATGGCAAAAAAAGATGTGGTGTGTGGCGACAATGGATGCTGAATATATCGCGCGGATGGAACATGTGCTCGAGTTGTATGCTGAGCCAGCAGACGAGTTAAACCCTATAATTAACTTTGATGAGGCGATGAAACAACTTGTAGATGATACTCGACCGGCACAACCAATGAAGCCGGGGCAGACTAAGCGGTTAGATTATGAATATAAACGTGTAGGTGTGGCCAACTTATTTGTATTCTTCGATCGCCATCGAGGGTGGCGGCATGTTAAAGCAACAGAAAGAAAGACGAAAATTGACTTTGCTAATTGTATGAGGGATTTAGTTGATCTTCATTATCCACATGCGAACAAAATAAAAGTTGTGTTAGATAACTTATCAACTCATACAGAAGGAGCGTTGTATAAAGCATTTTCTCCACAGGAAGCACGGCGGATTTTAAATAAACTAGAATTACATTACACACCAAAACACGCAAGTTGGTTGAATATGGTCGAGATAGAGATTGGCAATATGAATAAGCAATGTTTAGATAGACGTATAGCAAGTATGGAAGAACTAAAGACAGAACTCGCGGCCTGGGAATGGAGCCGGAATAAAGAAAGAACAAGTATAAACTGGATGTTTAATGTTGAATTAGCTCGTGAAAAACTTCAGAGGGCTTATGGTGCCCTCAACTAGTCAGAACTTGTGTGATGAAGTACTAGGTAATTCTATCTATCTTGTGCCTCCGGCTTATCGCAGTACATTTTTATAACGCATCAAAACATGCGTTATCGGCAAGAAACTTAGATATATTTTTAGATTGTTTGTCATACATAACTTGAAAGCCGTCAACACTGCCCAAATACTATACGATGAGGAATAACCTCTTTAAATAAAAGGATCAAATCATGGGTTTGAAACCAGGACCAAAACCAATAGCCAAATCAACTGGCAAGCCAGATCAACGTCGACGTGACAATAAAAAAACGCCAGGAAACACTCCTGGCCTAAAGCCAAGTAAGTCCTCGAACAAGTAAAGCTACCTCAATGTCGAGTCAGAGTAAGCGGTACTGACTCTTGTTGCTAAAACCCATAACACACTTTTGCCCCAAGGCTTGTTAACGAAAATGATCTAAGCGCTGATTCTAGCGACAAGCGGCCACTAAAAGTTGTGATGTTTGAAGCCAGGACTAGCTCTTTTTGTTTTTTATCTTAGGCCCAAGTTTGAATCATACAATTTGGGACTAATCTATCTTCGACTAGAAAAGCTAAGCTATACCTAGAGCGGGTGCAGGTAACATAAAAAGTATTTTTTGCTTTGTCTGTACCTCCACCGTCAAAAGCATTTTGGTTTCCACATATAAAGTTTAGAATGTTTTGAGTTGGAATAACCAATGTTCTGTCAAAACTTAGCCCTTTTGATATGCCGAAATTAACTTTTTTGATTGATGTAACGTTTAACTCTCTAGCGCTCGCCACACTACTTCGCAATATTACAGGTGAGTAGGTTTCAAGGTATTCCTGTAATCTAGATTTTGGCACTATAAATACTCCTTGGTGGGCTTGAAACTCCACAGGTGTTACTCCTACTAAGGATTGAGTTGGCACATAACCATCACCTTGATGAATGGTATCAGCAAAATCACAAATAGTTTGGATGCAACGGCGGCTTACCGACATATTTTCTGTTTCAAATCTAAGTCGAGTGAAGGCATCCAGTTTTTGTTGGTTACTACTTGGCTGCTTAGGATTGGAGGTTGTTGAATAAATTGTTTGTCGAAAATCACCAACACAAGTGATAGGAGTGTTCATTCTTGCCAATGCTTTTAAAACATCAAAGTCCCAGCCTGCCAAATCTTGCACTTCATCGATGAATATATGTTGGTATATCGATTCAAGTCTTGCTATAGGTTTATTATTATTAACGGCGCACACCCGTGTTGCTAGTTTCGATAGAAATTCTGTGTGCGCTTTTGTATTACACGCTGTTAGAAAGTGTCTCGGATTAAATTGTTGACCTATCTTTTCTGCCGTTCCTGGAATTGTTCTTCCATTCCTTAGGTGTGGGTTATGAGAATTAAAATTAATCGAATCTATCCGCTTTGCAAATATCGTAGCTTGATAAGGTCGAATTAAATCTTCCAGCAAGAATGTATACCAGCCTTTCACAATAATATTGCTTGGGTTAGCAATTCCCATACTTTTATACTTAGAGATGATTTCTTTTTGATTATTTTCGGTATAAGTGACCACCAATACACGTTTGTTATCATCGGCAAGCTGACAACACTCCTCTGCAATTCGGTGCGTTTTTCCTGCTCCAGCACTGGCAATAAGCAATTTTTTAGTCAAAATTCAAAGCCTCAACTAAGTAATCAGGATATTCAATCACTTCTTCAGAATCAAATATACGAATCGCTGTATCAACCTTTTTACCCCCAAAGTTTTCGCCATAACCGCCATACCAGCTTATTAGAAACTCTTGTTTTTCCGCTAAACTATTACAATCACGACAATACTTGTTATATGTCTGGGTTGACAGTGCAATCTGTGCAAACGAATCAAGTGTCTCATTGGTCGAGCTGTTTGCATCAATTAAGGTTGGCTCTAATGAATTTAGATTATTGTCAATGTGTGAATAAAATGAAATAAAATCATAATCAGCATAATCATTACCGTAATCGGTGATGTTATTTTGATAGTTGCCATCATTGTCTTTAACTACATGGACTTGTGTACCGATATGTTTTGCAATTTCCAAATAACTCTTAAATCCGATGCCACGAACGACAATGATATCGATACCATCTTCTTCCGGTAGTTTTTCATGGTTTTGGTGATAGATCTTTTTAAGTAGCAATTCATCGGATGGGCCTTCAACCAAGATAACCTTACTGGCAAGTGCGATCCTGAGAGTATCATAACCAGGTAATCGTTTAAGTGTCTTAGCTACTTTACTATCAATATCTTTTAGTTGCTTATATTCACTACCGATCAAGCACAGGTTTTTTATGTTCAGTTTGTTAAGTACGTAAGAGCTATGCGTTGTGATAAATAACTGTTGTGTATGTTGCGAAGCTATTTTTGATACTAATCGACTAAGGTTAATATGCGATAGGTGATTTTCTGGCTCTTCAATCATTACAAAATCAATATTAGCAGCCTTGTTTGCCAGAGCTAGCTTGATTTGTATTTGATTTTGCTCCCCTTTGCCAATTAAAGGGAAATTAATATCATCAACCGCTAATTGAAGTCCTGACTCTATATTACGGTTGCTGGAAATATCGGCTACGATTGATAGTGCTTGCTCTGTAACCATGTTGTCAGCATCAAGCCTGTCATTAATCTCTCTAACTTGAGGTTGTTCGTTGAATGACTGTCGAAGTTGCCGGTAGTTCACAGCCAACAATGCTTTTTCTTTTTTATCAAGGGAAGCATCTATGATATTGGCTATATACTGGCTTTTGCCGTAAGTAGGGTGCAATCGAGAAGGGTCTATTAAAAGTGACTTAGCTTCACGGTTCAGATATTTGATGTTATTCCAAGCAAAATCTTTCCAATCAACTTTATAAAATTCAGTGGGGATCGTGTTGATGTCATCGTTATCTCGAATGAAGTCGTTATATGCTGCTAGTAGGTCGTCATCAAAAGCAATATCTAATGTGATACCTTCAGCATCAATATTTTGAGTGTTATTGATACCACGGTAGTTTGGACAACCATCAAGATATATTTCTATTTTAATTGTCGGCAAATGCTCGGCAGAATGATCGCTAGCTAAATATGCGCTTATAGCATCAACATTAAACAATTCGGGTGCTACTTCAGAGCTAATTGATCGTCCACGGTAACGGCCATTTACAGCTAACTCAATTGCTTCTAACAGTGTAGATTTACCTGAATCGTTATCGCCAACAACAATATTAAGCTGCTCATTGAAGCTAAATGATTTTTCTGAAAATTTTTTGAAACCATTAATGGTGACTTGGGTAACGTGCACTATTATTCCTTGTCAGTTGTCATCCTGTATCTAACCATTATGAAAATATACACAGGCTAAGTCTATAACCTCTTTGCAAAAAATTAATATCGCAAAGGTCAACTGATTAAGTGACTCAAATATGGTTGGTTCGAGTTTACAGTTTTAGTGCTAACTTACAATTGTCCAGTGATGAGTTAACATCAATCTAGAAGCAATTCAGCTTTAAAGAATTATAAAAATAGGCCGATATAAAACCAAATCACTGAAACAGGGACGTGTTATGAAGGTTATTTCTGAAAATTTACCGCAGCCACTAAATAATCAAAATGTGACATTCGAATCACCCAAAGATGGGGAGACTCTTTTAAATACTGAGCTGAAAAAGTTGGCGGATGACATATATCACAAAAGCGGGCCTCCTGAACTAGATCAAACATATAGCAAGCCACTGACAATGACCGTGAGCAAAATAGACATGACTAAAACGGTTGATGACTTTATGTATGAACTTGGTATTGCGACTGGCGAATTATATATGCCTGGTGGGAGTGTACCGAAGTCTGTGGAAAAAATGCTTTCTCCCTACGATGCATTACTCTCAGATATAAATAATCAAGCTCCTTCAATGGCCTATAAAAATTGGGGAATATCAATAAACCAATCTGGTACTTTAGAAGCGACTGGTTCGATTACAGACCTTGAAAAAGTGTACTTAGAAGAAAAACTAAATGGTTCAGCGGAATTAGTAAGTGCTATAAAGGATTTTAAATCTAATTATTTGAAATATATCGGGCCTGAATCTCGGGGCTATGGAAGGTATGATGTTACGAATGATAATTTTGCCGATGTCTTCAATTTTAGAGAAATGCTTGAAAGCTCAAGGAGCAATGACGACTTTAAAAGGACGTGGGAGTATGAAACAAATTGGTTAAAGTTGACTGATAACATCTTGTCACAGTTAAAACGCAGCGCTGCGAGATATTAGTTACTTAAAATGGCTTATTTGACATTGACCACACAGCGATTATTTAAAGATGTCATATTAGGCTTGCTTTAACTAACAAGTTTGGCATTTAGGTATATCCAACGATTAAAATCTTAATTGATGAATAACTAACGTTATTTATTTGCCATAGTTACGTGTAATGCAAACTCATTTTTTATTGACGAGTACCGATTAACGCGTTTTTGTCCAACTTAAATTCCATCGGATCTTGATCAGCACATTTATGCCCGTATCTTGATAGAGTCGTTACTCTGTGTAGATTATTGTACTGAGTATTAAAAAACATTGTTTGTTATTAGTTTAAAGCTGGCGCTCAATTCATCCCAATTTAATACATCCTCTTAGTACACTCCGCAGCCTGACTCTTACATAAAAGTTTGCTTAGCCAAGCATTTACTCTAAAAAAATGGTTCAGACAAATCCTTTTATCGATTTATTTCCTCTACTTTTCAGCCTCTATCTAAATTTGCTTGGTGATTTAAATGTTCAATAAACATCGAGATCTTTTTTGCCAATTGTTTTCTGG
>CEPZ01004579.1_pt1 | contig 12967 bp, 13 predicted proteins | sample 530461 | NCBI WGS metagenome assembly CEPZ01 (sample SAMEA2620106, study PRJEB7988) | marine metagenome | isolation source: saline water (ENVO:00002010), including | reverse complement strand
AAACCACAATGTAGCAACCTATGCAAAGTATCAACCAATGCACTAACCTTAACTCTTATCTGTTTAGTACTATCCCTATTTCTAACAGTCACAGATTCATCTTTTTCAATATCAAAGTCAACAGTTACACAATAAGGAATACCAATTTCATCAGCTCTAGCATATCTTCGACCAATACTTCCGCCTTTGTCAAACTGACAAACTGTGAAAACTTTTAATTGATTAAAAATCTCACGAGCTTTTCCTTCTAATTTATTTACTAAAGGAAACACACCTATTTTAATTGGAGCTAAATCAGATGGTAAATGTAAAACAATATTACCTCTTTCTTTATCATCATTATAAGCATTAATTAATACAGCTAAAAATACTCTCTCCATACCAAATGTTGGTTCAATTACCCTTGGTACAACTTTTTTACCAGTCTTTTCATCAAACATTTCCAATTTTTCTTTACTTTCTTTTATGTGCTGAGTAAGGTCAAACTGTCCTCTGTTCGCAATACCTGCAACTTCTTTTGAACCAAACGGATATTCATAATCAATATCAAATGTTGCACTTGAATAATGTGATAATTCAGATTTTTTATGTTCTCTAAGTTTTATTTTGTTCATGTCTAAACCAAGTTTATTAAACCAAAGTATTTGTTCAACTAACCAATAAGCATGCCATTCACCTAACCTACCATCTTTAAGCATCTTTCCCATTGTATTCTTTTTCATATCACTGTTTCCATTATCTTGAGTTTCTGCGTCTAACAAATCAACATTAATATCAAGATGTTTTTTATTAAGTAAAGAACATTTCTTTTCTTCAGGGTGTATAAAAAATTCTAATTCACCAATTGTAAACTCTCTGTCTCTAAATAAAAAATCTCTAGGTGCAATTTCATTTCTAAAACATTTACCTACTTGTCCAATTCCAAATGGTAGCTTAACTCTGCATGTATCAGTAATAAGTTTAAAATCCATAAACATTGATTGTGCAGTTTCTCCTCTTAAGTATGCAGTTACACCATCCTCTGGCCCAACTGTTGTAGGAAATAATAAATTTAATTTTTTAGAAGTACTTTCATCTAACTCTCCTTCACAAAACTCACATTTAACTTTACCAACATCGCATTCATCAATTTTATTAACTTTTTTACAAGCTTTGCATGTAATAGAAACATCACTAAAGTTTTCAATATGTCCAGAAGCTTTCCATGTTCTTGGGTGTGACACAATGCTTGCATCCATTCCTACCATATCTTCTCTGTCTTGTATGAAATATTTCCACCAATGTGCTTTTATATTATTAAAAAGTTCAACACCAAGTGGACCAAAGTCCCAGAATCCAGAAAACCCTCCATAGATATCAGAGCTAGGATAAACAAAACCTTTTGTTTTACAAAACTTTGCTACTTGTTCTATGTTTAGAGTCACCATATCACCTATATAAGATACATAATACTCATTATATATAAAAACTTTCTTATTTATTTACTACTCTTTATCTCAAGAACATCCCTATGCTTCAACTTATGTTCTTTACCAACTGCTTGCTTAGTTTTAGCATCAATCGCCTTCACAAAACCTTCACCAATATCAGAATGAATCTTATAAGCAAAGTCTAGTGCAGTTGAATCAGGTGGAAGTAAGAAACAATCTGGTAATATGTTTCCATCTTGGTCAGCTAATTTATTAACACCGCCAGGGAAAATTGCAATATAATGCAGTAATTCAAATACAGATTTATTAAGAACTTCTTGTACACCAGTGCTACCCATTTTGTCAAGAACATTTTTCTTAACAAAGTCCAATGCATTCTTTTGTTTATCACTTAATTTATCACCAACCAAAATTTCAAACTTATTTTCCCCAGAAACATAATCAATTAATTTATGTTTAGCAGCTTCTTTCAAAGCAAGCTCTGATTCAGCTGAACATGGAATCATAATATAATCAGGAAATAATTCAACTAATTTTTTATAATTTTCATAACCAACACTAATATCAGTTTTATTGCAAGCAATTATCATTGGCTTTGTTTTTCTTCTAAAAAATATTGCTAATTGTAACAAATCTTCATCAGACCATTTATCTGGCCTAGCTTTGTCTAGTTTAAGTTCTTTTATACCATCATCAACCATTTCTTCAGTAACTTTGAAACCAGACAATTGTGTACCTAATGCTTTTTGTATTTGTTTTTTTTCTTGTACAACTTGCCTAACAAATTTAACCCAACTTTTTTTCATGATTCCTAAGTACCACATATCAATTTCAGTTTCTAAAAACTTTACATCATTAGCAGGATCATATGAACCAACATCAACAGTTTCTCCTTTTTCATTAGTACCACCTGAACAATCAATTACATGTATTAAAGCATCTGCTTGCCTTAGATCATCTAAAAACTGGTTACCTAAACCAACACCTTCGTGTGCTCCTGGTACTAATCCAGCAACATCTATAAGCTCAACAGGAACAAAACGAGTACCATTTGCACAATGACCTTGTCTAGGGTTACATTGAACATCAAACTCTTTGTCAACACATTCAATCTTTACATATCCTACACCAGAATTAGGTTTTATTGTTACAAAAGGATAATTCCCTATCTCAATTTCTGCTAAAGTCGCTGCTTTAAAGAATGTTGATTTTCCACAATTTGGCTTGCCAGTAATTCCAATAATCATTTTATCATATTAATCCATATTTGTAGTTTCCATATTTTACAATTAATTTAATTTCAATTTTATTCTCTTTTAATAGTTTTTTAATCAAATATCTTGCTCCTTGCCTAGTCATATTTAATGTGTTAGCTAATTCGTTTACTGTTAATTGCTTTTTTGAAAGTAAATTTAATATTTTGTTTTTATTTCCTTTAATATATCTCTTAGGTTTGTTAAGCCTATTAATAAATTCTTCTATTTTTTGGCCTTTATATCCTAAATTAACTTCAGAATATTTATTTAATAAATTTAGATAATCCTTGTAAAATTTTGAAATACTCTTTGAGAGTATATATAAATTAAACATACCATCTTTGGTTTTTCTTAAGGTGGTATCATAATTAAAATCATTACATATAATCTGTAAATCTTCTATTAATTCTTTATTTTTCAATCTTATTAAAATTAAGTTTGAATCAATATTACCTTCATCTATAATAAATGCTATTAAAACAGCAAGTTTATATTGTTTATTTTTTTCTAAAATTTGTTTAGGGATTCTGCTTATTTCAGTTTTAAAGCTATTAATATTTAAATTATATATTTTAAACATTAATTCTGAAACTGCCAGTGGAAAATAAACTTGTGTTGTTTTTTTATCTTTTAAATAATTACTTTCATATTTTAATTGACCAAAAACAGATTCTATTTTTTTAATATATAAATCTCTATAGAACTTATTATATTGTCTATAAGAAAAATAAGGTTTTCTTCCATTTTTAGGATTAACAACACACCCATCTCCTATGTGGTGAGCAATTAGCATATCAAATAAAGGTGTTATTTTTATAGGTAATTTAGGATTTTTAATATAATTATTTCCACCCCTTGTTTTATAAGAAATAATATTTTTTTGTAGGTTTTTTAACGGAATTTGCAATATTTTACAAAGATTTAACAAGATTTCTAAATCTATAAAATATTTATATCCTATTTTCATTCTATCTTTGAAAGTAGAAAAAGGAATTTTGTAATGTTTATTAAGGATATTATGAATTTTTCTTTTTGATTTAAATTTTTCTTTAATTTTGTTATTTATAAATTTAATAAAACTAGGGTTAATTTTAATATTTATTCTATTCCCCAAATCCCATATGTTTACCTCTTTTCTCATAATAATTAAATGTAAAACTTAATAGTATATAAATATTTCCCTACCACTCCATTTCTCCATTATTCTATATATTCCCAAACAATCATATTTATAAAACCAAACACTTACCCAAACACATGCTAAAATCAGACTTTCACTTACACACATCAGAAGATCCTTGTGATAGAATCAAGTACAATGCACAAACTTTAATCAAACAATGTGCTAAACTTAACTTTAATGTATTAGCAATCACAAACCACGAATCTATTTTCTATAATAATTCAATTAAATCATATGCTAAGAAACATGGAATTCTTTTAATACCTGGTATGGAAGCAAGAATCAAGTTCAAAGATGTTTTATTACTAAACCCTCCTTTAGGTATGAAAAATCCAAAAACATTCAATGAATTATACAAAGTCAAAGAAAAAAATCCAGAAATGCTAGTAATTGCACCTCATCCTTATTTTATTGACACAAACTGTCTTGGAAGAAAATTAAAACAACACATCAAACTCTTTGATGTTATTGAACATTGTTATTTTTATCATAATATTATTAACAGAAACAAAAAAGCAATAAGGATAGCAACAAAATATAATAAACCAATGATTGCAAACTCAGATTCACACAGACTTTATCAATTAAATACTAATTTTACATTAGTAGATGCAAATCAAGACAAAGATTCTGTTTTAGAAGCAATAAGAAAAAGTAATTTAGTTATTAAAACAAGGCCATTAACTAATCATGAATTTGGCAGAATCTTTACAATAGCAACTAAGAACAAATTCAGAAAAAAACTCTTTTTTTAACATATAAAACTACCTCGTTCGTACTTTCCACCTATTTGTAATGACTAATGGAAAGTCCTGGTAGTCTTACGAATAATCTGGGTACTCACTGGCCTTAACAGGCGGCAGTTTTATATGTTTTTTAAGTAAAACTTATATATATCCTTATTATAAACTAATAATATGACTGAAGAAATTAACGCAGTAAAACTATCCATCAAATACAAAGATGTATGCCATATGAAAGAATTGTATAAATTAATGTTCTTTTGGATGCAAGATAATGAATGGATAGACCCAGTATATAAAGAATCTAAAAATTTTGAAACATCATATATTCAAAAAGATGCCTCATCTGGAGCACAAGAACATCTTTTTGTTTGGGAACTTGAAAAAATACCTAATGAAAGTGCTTATTTTAAGTTTAAGATGAAAGTTACTACTACAACTATCGCATTAAAAAACGTTGAAGTTATGTATGAAGGAAAAAAAATAAAAGCACAAAAAGGTGAAATTCTTATTAAGATTGATGCTAACCTTGTTTTAGATTATAAAGATGAATGGGATAAAAGTTGGTTTTTGAAGAATTTTGGAAATTTTTGGAGAAAAAGGTTGTACAAAAACAATATACTTCAGTTTAAACAAATGTTAAAAGATGATGCAGAGACTTTTGGTGAAGCAATAAAGAAATATCTTAACCTAAAAGGATTCTTGATTGATACTGAACAAGTACCTTTTTATACTGCTAGATCTTATGCTTGAAATTAATTTCTTAATTCAAAATATCCGTCTGTGCCGTCTATGGCATTAATGCTTATGGCATTGATGGCATGGCCAGATGGAGTTTTATGAATGAAATGAATAAAATGGAATAGGATTTTTGAATTGAGCTTTTTCCAACATTACCTTTAAATACTCCAAACTAATTCTAATAAACATGGTTAGAAATTTACAATTTATAACCTATGAACGTAATGAAGTGAAGTGAATATGGACAAAGAAATCATAGACAAATTCAAACAAGCAGGTAAAATAGCAGCACAAGTATTAGATTATGGTAAATCTTTAATCAAACCAGGAGCATCAATACTAGAAGTAACAAAACAAATAGAAAAGAAAATCACAGAACTTGGTGGAAAACCAGCATTTCCTGTTAATATTTCTATGAATGACATTGCTGCACACGATTGTGCACGTGACAAAGATGATAGAGTTTTCAAAGACGAAATTGTAAAGCTAGACATTGGTGTTCACATTAACGGACACATTGGTGACACAGCTACAACTGTGGATTTGTCAGGAAAAAACAAAGAATTAGTTGAAGCAAGCAAGGAAGCACTGGACAATGCAATAAAAGCATTAAAAATAGGTGTGAAATTAGGACAAATCGGTAAAGTAATTGAAGATACTATTGTTGGAAAAGGTTTTCAACCAATTAGAAACTTATCTGGTCATTCATTAGGACCTTACCTAGCACATGCCTTACCAAACATACCAAATTATGATAATGATGACCAATTTGAAATACAGAATGACATGATTTTTGCAATTGAACCATTTGCAACAACTGGTTCAGGCATGATTAAGGAAACAAAAGATCCAGAAATTTATATGATAAAAGAATATAAACCAATGAGAATAGGTTTTGCAAGGAACATAATGAAATTCTTACAAAATAATTTCAAAACATTACCATTCTCAAAAAGAGATTTATTAAAAAAGTTCAAAGAGCCACAGATAAACTTCACATTCAAACAATTAAAAAACATGGATGCTTTGAAAGAGCACACACCACTTCAAGAAGTACAGAAGGGTTTAGTCTCTCAACATGAACATACAATTGCGATTGTAAACAACGAAGTTATTGTTTTGACAAAACTAGAATAAATTATATAAAATCATTTCAACTTCTCAACAACTTCATCAACACTAACCAATTCTTCTTTACCAGACTTCATATCCCTTAACTTAACCTTTTCAAGCTTCATCTCTTCTTCACCAACCAAAACCACATAAGGGATACCCATTGCATCTGCATATTTCATGTTCTTAGAAATACTTCTACCCATAATATCAATATCAGCATTTATTCCAGAATCACGTATTTGTTCAACAATATCAAAACATTCTTTTTCATAACCAATTGGTACAATATAAACTTTTGACACACTTTTTTTTTTACCAAACCCTTTTAATTTCATTGCTTCAGATATAACATCTAAACCAAAACTGATTCCAATTGCAGGATATTTTTTATCATTACCTAAATACATTCCAATTAGATTATCAAAACGACCTCCACCACATATTGAAGATTTTATACTACTATCACGCAAATAACCTTCAAACAATGTACCAGTATAATATGAAAATCCTCTTGCTAAACTCAAATTAAGAATAATTTTTTCTCCATCAATATAAGAAAACAATTTCTTCAACTCACCCAAACCTTCAATTGCTAAGTCACAGCTAGCTTTTTTTTCTAAGATTTCAAATATTTCATAATCATTACCTTTTATATTAAAAATATCAATAATATTATTAATTATTTTTTCATCTAAACCTAATTCTTTTAATTCGTTTTTCACACCAACTTTTTCAATTTTGTTTAATTTATCAATTATGATAATAACTTTTTCCATCATACTTTTATCAACACCACAATCAATAAGCAAACCTTGCAACAATTTTCTATTATTAACTTCTAAATATGCATCCATATCAAGTATTTTAAAAACATCTAAGCTTAGTTTAATAATTTCAGCATCTGACATCATATTTTCAGAACCAACAACATCAACATCACATTGCCAGAACTCTCTATACCTACCAAGTTTAATAGGTCCGTCTCTAAATACTTCACCTATTTGATACCTTTTGAATGGCATCTTAATGTTTGGGTTCATTCCAACAAATCTTGCAAATGGTACTGTTAAATCAAATCTTAAGCCAAGATCTCTATCACCTTGATCTTTCAATTTAAATATTTCTTTCATTACATCACTAGTTTCACCTGCAGCAAACTTAGCAGCCAAAACATCAAACCTTTCAACAATTGGTGTTTCTAATGGTACAAAACCATATATTTCAAACACTTCTACTAGTTTGCTAACTATCTTATTACGTAGAATCTTTTCTTCAGGTGGAAAATCCCTCATTCCCTTTGCATTCATAAGTTTCATATGAATTTCTTTTATTTAAGATTATATAAATGTTTTGTAAAATAGACTTTGTAGAAATCCTGTTGTTGCCAAAAGTTTTTTGCCGTAACTCGAACTCATCTTTATATAAGTACGAGTAGGCAAGGCAACTATGAGGCTGAAAGCCGAGTAAGGATTTCTACAGAGCTATAAAATAATAACATTTATATACACACAACACATAAATAAATAAAAAAAGGGGGAAATCACACATGCACTTAAAAGTAAAAGACATGGATATTGCCACTGGCGGTCCATTAGTAGCATTATTGAATTATAAAGATGCAATTAAACTAGATCTTCATCATGGAGACAGAGTTCTAATTAAAAAAGGTAAAAAACAAACAGTTGCAATCATTGATATTGCTGAAAGCAAAAAAGCATTACCACCTGGACAAGTAGGTTTGTTTGAAGAAGTTCTTGACCATCTAAAAGCAAAGAAAAATGACAAAGTTAATCTTGACATTGCAATGAAACCAGAATCAGTTGCTTATATTAAAAAAAAATTAGAAGGAAAAAAATTAACAAAACAAGAAATACATGCAATTGTTAAAGATATTGTAAGTCATAATTTAACAGACATTGAAATATGTTATTTTATTGCAGCTTCATTTACACAAGGTTTAAGCATGAAAGAAACTGTTTATTTAACAAAAGCAATTGTTAATAATGGTGACCAATTAAAATTAAAACATAAACTTGTTGCAGATAAACATTGTTCAGGCGGAGTTCCTGGTAATAGAACAACAATGATTGTTATTCCTATTTGTGTTGCAGCAGGAATCATATTTCCAAAAACTTCTTCAAGATCTATTACCAGCCCAGCAGGTACAGCTGATGCAATGGAAGTACTTTGTAATGTAGTAGTTCCTGTTAAAAAAATGAAACAAATAGTTAACAAAGTTGGTGGTTGCATTGTATGGGGTGGTGGTGTTAATCTAGCAACAGCAGATGATCATATGATAAAGATTAGACACCCTGTTTCTTTAGACCCTGAAGGAATGTTGTTAGCATCAATAATGGCAAAAAAACATGCTGTTAATGCAAACCACGTTTTGATTGATATTCCTATTGGTCCTAATACAAAGTTTAAATCAAAAAAAACTGGTAATAAATTAAAAAGAAAATTCATTAAGTTAGGTAAACAATTAGGTATTCATGTTAAAGTTATGTTATCAGATGGAACACAACCAATTGGTAATGGAATTGGGCCAGCACTGGAAGCTAGAGATGTTCTTTATGTTTTACAAAATCATGAAAAAGCACCACAAGATTTGAAAGAAAAATCTTTATCCATGGCTGTTAAAATTATGAAGATGTCTAAAATTAAGAATCCTCATAAAAAAGCAAAAGAAATCTTAGAATCAGGTAAAGCATATGAAATTATGAAAAAGATTATCAAAGCACAAGGTGGAAATCCTGATATAAAACCTGAAAGAATACCTCTTGGCAGGTTTACATATCATGTAAAAGCAGCATCTTCAGGAAAGATCCATCATATAAATAATCATACAATTTCAAAGATTGCAAGAATCGCAGGAGCTCCATTAGACAAAGGTGCAGGTATATATTTATATCGTCATGTTGGTAATTATGTGATTAAAGGTGATAAGATCTTTACTATATATGCACAATCTGAGAAAAAGCTGAAGTATGCAATTGATATTCTGAAAAGGTTTGGTTGGGATTGATTTAATTTCTAATAAAATCACAAAAAAACAATAAATTAATAAAGGAAATCATAAATTCTATATAATATGCTGACGTGGCACAATCTGGTACTGCGCGGGCCTTGAGTCTATGCAGGTTAGCCCGTTTCCTCACGGATATCCTGGTTCAAAATCTAGAAATAGTATGAAAGTCCGGGCGTCAGCGTATTTTTTAAAATTAAAATTAAGAATTCTTAGGCAATAACAAAGGAATTCCATCCTTAATCTCAAACTTTGCTTTGCACTTAGTACATTGTAATGCTTTTTTAGAATTAATATACTTAATATCAGATTTACACATAGGACATGCTATGATATCAAACAAATCTTTAGGAATTGGGTCTTGTGCCATTGTTATTCAATTAGTTTAGAAAACATGTATATAAGTCTTTCTTAATATATATTATTCAAGAATACACTATTTAAACTTTCCTATTAAATGCAAACCTTTATAAACAGGAAACCCTTTACCTATATAAAGTTATTGAACTTATTCAACAATCATAAAAAACAGGGGGATTGATGGAATTTTATTACTAAATATAACCTTAGGAGGTTTTTCATATGACATATTTTGTTAAAAAATGCCCAGAATGTAGTAGCATAAATCTATTTCATAATAAAGATAAAGGTGAAGTTATTTGTAAAGACTGTGGTCTAGTTATTGAAGACAAAATGATTGACTTTGGTCAAGAATGGCGTGAATTTGGTGAAAGTGCAGAAGCAGATGCTAGAAAAAGAAGAACAGGAGCACCAACATCTGACACAGAGTTTGACTTTGGTATTGGCACAGAGATTGGTCAAAAAGCAGATTTATTCAAATTAGGTGGAAAAGACAGAAACAAATTCTTTAGATTAAGAAAATGGCAGTCTAGAATATCAACTGCAATTGAAAGAAATCTTAAATTAGCATTATCAGAATTAAAAAGAGTTTCCTCATACCTTAAATTACCACGGAGTGTTGAAGAAGAAGCAGCTAGAATATATAGAATGGCTGTACAACGTGGTTTAGTAAGAGGAAGATCAATGGAGTCAGTTGTATCAGGTGCATTATATGCAGCTTGTAGAAGACATGAAGTTCCTAGAACTTTGGATGAATTATCAGAAGCTTCTGGTATTGAGAAAAAAGAAATAGGAAGAACATATAGGTTTGTTACAAGAGAACTAGGTATTTCAATTTTACCGAGTAATCCTGCAGACTATATTGCAAGATTTTCAAGTGCTCTAAAACTTAGTGCAGAGACTCAGTCAAGATCAATTGAAATTCTAGAACAAGCTCAGAAAGTTGAATTAACTTCAGGTAGAGGTCCAACTGGTATTGCAGCTGCTGCTTTATATGTTTCAGCTTTGATTCATGGAGAAAAAAGAACACAAAGAGAAGTTGCAGATGTTGCTGGTGTTACAGAAGTTACAATTAGAAACAGATATAAAGAGCTTTTGGATAGACTTAAGTTAGAAAAAGAAATTAAAAACACAAAGAAAAAGAAAAAAAGACGTAGATAATTTTATTTTTTTTCTTAATTTTTTTATATATTAAGTTCAATATAATTTTCTATTAATAATTAATTTGTAATGTTTCATCTTCATAACGCATAATTGATGTATGAATTTCATTATTATGTGCTATATTAAGATTATGTTGATTATCAACAATTCTTATTATTGCTTGATCTACTTCTGAACCTTCATCTCCTCTAGAAACAGATATATTAACTTTGTTATTTGCACAATTAAGATGACCCATGCAATGTTGATATACTTCTAATTCCTTTTCTAAACTCATATTATTTCCCTCCTACAATATATTAAGTATATATAATATATACTTATTTATAAATTTTACTACTATTTACTTACAAAAATTAGAAATATCAAGCCCTTGGCAGGATTTTCAACGTTCCTGACGTTGAAAGCTACGAACGTCAGTGAGTATGTTTGAACCTGCGACCTATTGCTATCTCTATAATACGAGGCAATTGCTCTAGCGACTAAGCTACAAGGGCAATGTTATAATTTATTAAGAATCTCTTCTTTATTTTTAAACTTTTTCTGGCATTCAAAGCAAATACTATGCTTCTTACCTTTAGCATCTTTAACTACAGTGCCAATTATCTTATTTAAGAATGTTTCTTGAATCTTAGTTTTACAAATACTACATTTCATTTTAATGGATAGAACATATCTACAAGTTCTTTGTTTAAATTTTGTCTAAATTGGTCTTTATCAGAGCATTCATCTCTTACTTTTATAACTATTTCTTCAATTCTTTTTATTTTATCTTTTGAAGAGAATGCACGAGATAATTCCTCTTCCATTTTTTGAATTAAATAAGAACAATTCTCATCTTCTTTTGACTTGGTATCTTTAACATATCTATCAAAAATAACATTTATGTTGTAAGATAAAGTTTTTCTTATTTTGATTTGACTGTTCTCATCCATTTCCATTATGCATCAACAAACACTTTATGTTTTTCTTTGCCTTTGATTTCAGACAGAATTCTTTTTATAATAATCTTTTCAGGATCAGGCATTAACTTAACTCTTTTCTTAATATCTGCAAAATTTTCAAATGGTTTTTCTTTTCTTTCATCAAGTATTTCCCACATATGTTTTTTACCTAAACCTGGTAATAGTTCTAGTTGATGCATTCTTGTTGATAAAGATCTTGCATTATTAAAAAATTCTACAAATTGTTTTTCATTTTTCTTTACAAGGTCTTTTATAATAAATTCTAATTCTGCTAAACCTGTTTGAGTTAATTTATCTATTGGTAATTTACCAGTAATATGATGAATCTTTTCTCTTTTACCTTCTCCTATGTACACTTCTTCATAAGGTTGTAAAAAAACACCTTTCTTAGGAACTAATTCTAATAATATAAAATGATTTTTTCCTATAGCTTGCACTATTGAAGTCTTTCTGTGGCTCGGTCTTCTATCAAATGGATAACCATTTGGCAAAAAGTCAAGCACAATTACAATTTCTTCTTTACTTTTGCTTTCTGTGTTCATCATTTTGTATTATTTCTGTTTGGAATTATTCTTTCTTTTTCTTTTCTGGTACAACTGCTTTCACAACTTCAATTACTTTTTTCACATTATCATTACTTATTGTAATTGTGAATTGTTGTAATATTACTTTTAACTCTTCTGTTGTTTTTGGAATTAAATCAACTATTTTTATAATGTGTTCTTCTTTTAATCTTGGAACTTTTAATGCATTAATTTTTTTAGTTAATTCTTCCTTTTGTTTTTTGTTTAATGTTATAAAATTGTTAAGATAATCTTTAGTTTTATTAGCTCTAAAGTTAAGTTCTTTATCTTTTTCTTCTATTTTTTCAAGTTCTTGTTTTAATTCAAACATTGAAATTGATTTTTCTGATAATATTTTAACATTCATATTAATTTCCCTCATATAGTTTTTAGATGTATTGGATGCACAATTAGTTTCTTG
>CEPZ01033667.1_pt1 | contig 12982 bp, 12 predicted proteins | sample 530461 | NCBI WGS metagenome assembly CEPZ01 (sample SAMEA2620106, study PRJEB7988) | marine metagenome | isolation source: saline water (ENVO:00002010), including | reverse complement strand
AAATTATCTTTTAGTAAGTCAGCCAAACCATCAGTCAACTCAATTTCGCCACGCACACTTTCAGTAACTTTCTCAAGTTTCTCGAAAAGTTCAGGAGCAACAACATATCTGCCACTTATAGCTAAATCTGAAACTACTGACTTGATATCTGGCTTCTCAATTATACTTTCAACTTCAGTAGATCCGTTTTTAACAACAATCATTCCTTTTTTAGTCATTTTTTCCTTGGATAAATTTTCAACACCAACAATTGTTGCCGCACTTCCTAACTTTTCATAAGCATCGATCAATTGTTTTGTTGCAGGAACTTCACAATTAAGATAAAAATCATCTCCAAGTAAAATTGCACAAGGTTCACCATGCGCAAAATTCTTTGCACGTAGAATTGCATCTCCCAATCCTCGAGGGTTGCTCTGACGCTTGAATGTAATATCGACTTTCTCCAATAATTTATTGAATTCTTTTAATTTTCCATTTCCTGTATTTGTTATATCGAAATGTTTCTCCAGTGAATGTTTATTTTCGCCAGTAATTATCAAAATTTCAGTTATCCCTGATTTAACTGCTTCTTCAACAACCAATTGAATAACGGGTGTATCATAAATTGGTAACATTTCTTTTGGTTGGGTCTTAGTCGCAGGTAATAATCTAGTTCCTCTACCTGCTGCTGGAATTATCGCCTTTATAACTTTCATTTTAATCCTCATCAATTGCTCTACCTTTAAGTTCTTTCCAATCTTGCTCGGGTCTAACTTCAAGATTTGTTTCCCAGGCACCATTTATCGTATGCGTATTTACTCCAATTTCTTTTGCGAATGCCATAAACGCATTGATATCTTTTGGAAAACAACTTCCACCAAATCCTCGTTTACCGTCCGGTCCAGGAACATTTAAATGTGAATCGGCAATTCTGCCGTCTGCTACAAATCCTTGAAGTGCAGTATCCCAATCAGCGCCAATCTTTTCACAGATAAGTTTCATTTCATTTGCAAATGCAACCTTTACTGAGAAAAAGATGTTACTGAAATATTTGACCATTTCTGATGTTTTAAAATCAGTTTCAATAACATTACAATATTTGAATCTATCAGTATACAATTTAGCAACTTTCGCAGTATGTTCTTTCTCACCGCCAAGAACAATTCTACTTTGATTGATAAAGTCTAGTCTTGAAGATCGTTCAGTTAAGAATTCTGGATTAAATATTATATTCAACTCTGGAAATTTTTCTTGTAATTTTTCTGTTGTTCCAGGAACGACTGTCGATTTCAAAATAACAATATTATCTGTTTGCTTATTTACTTCATTTATTTCTTTGAAAACTTGATTAATATATTTTAGACTTATTGCTCCTTCTTTTGTCATTGGTGTTGGAACAGATACAAAAATAAAATCGCTATCATTGACTGTTTCTTCCAAAGTATGTAATGATCGTTCAAGTAATTTATCATAAACCTTTACAGTACAATTTCCAGTAGAGGTTGGTGAAAATCCGTGTGCAATTGCTCCACCGACATAACCATTTCCTACGATTCCGACCTTATTCATAAATTTCCACAATCGTAAAAACTTAAAAAATGTAGTAAACGCCAACGGCAGGATTCGAACCTGCAACTCCTGAAGGAACTCACTTTCGAGGCGAGCGCAATACCAGATTATGCGACGTTGGCATAACGTTGAGCTTAGAATTTAGTTTATTAATCTTTTGAAAACTGTGACATTAAACTTATATTAAACAATAAACTCATCAATACATGTACGAAATCATTCTGGGTCGTTCACCAAAGGAAAGAAGACTTCTTGATACTAAAGGCACAATCCTCCTCGGAAAACATTATGTACAAATGGAACGTAATACTTCTTTAGCAAATCCAATTTTGTTAGATATAAATAAACCTCACGCAATTTTGGTTTCAGGAAAGCGTGGCTCAGGTAAATCCTATACTCTTGGAGTAATGACTGAAGGAATTGCAAATTTAGAACCTGAAATCAAACAAAATATTTCAACAATAATGTTTGACACAATGGGAATTTACTGGAGTATGAAAAATCCAAATTTAAAGGATGCAAAACTACTAACTGATTGGGAATTAAAACCTGAGGCAGCAAACATAACCGTATATAGTCCAATTGGAAAGTTTGATGAATATCAGCAAAAAGGATTTCCTGCAGACAAACCTCTGGCAATAAGACCAAATTTAATGAGTGCAAAGGAATGGTCTCAAATATTTAACATTGAAGAGTTAAGTCCCGCAAGCTTGCTCCTGGAAAGAGCAATAACAACAATTGAGGAGAGCGAACCCAATTTCTCACTAACTTCTCTGATGAAAACCATCAAAGCAGATAAAGATGCCAATGAAAATGAAATTAAAATAGTTCTTAGCAAGCTTAGAGCAATAAAGAAATGGGGTATTTTTGACGAGCGAGGAACAGATTTATCTGAATTGATAAGTGGTGGGCAAGCAACAATAATTGATTTGTCACCTTATGCAGAAACTGATGACGGAGACATGATTCGAGCATTAATAATCTCTCACATTTCGAACCACATAATCAAAACTCGTCTTTCTGCAAGAAGAGATGAAGAATTATCAGAAATTAAAGGAAACTTGTCTGAAAGAAATGAACCTTTATTGTGGATACTGCTTGATGAAGCACACGAATTCTTACCAAAGGATGGAACAACTCTTGCAAGTGGTGCACTTAGAAGAATATTGAAAGAAGGTAGACAACCAGGAATATCTCTAATTCTAGCAACTCAACAACCTGGAAAGATTGATACAGATGTAATGACTCAATCAGACATTGTAATCTCTCATCGATTAACCTCAAGTACAGATCTTCAAGCATTAAACGGAATAATGCAATCTTATCTTGCTACAGACCTGCAAAAAAATCTTGATTCGTTGCCAAGAGTTTCTGGATCAGCTATAATTTTGGATGACACTAATGAAAAAATAATTCAGGCACAAATTAGACCAAGAACTTCCTGGCACGGTGGTTCAAACCCGAGTGCAATACCTGTTGCAATGATGAAGTCTTTAATTGATGCAGTTAAAGAAAAGGGCGCAACAACATAATTCTGTCACCACCAATTTAGTAAATAAAAGCTTAAAACTATAGTAAGAGGAAAGTCAGAATGATTCACGTACCTGTTGAAGATATTATCAAAAAAGTGTCAGAACAATCAGGATTATCTGAGAAAGAAGTCAAAGGAAAAATAAAGGAAAAGATGACTTCTTTGAAGGATTTGGTTTCTGAAGAGGGTGCGGCATATATAGTTGCTTCTGAATTAAACGTGAAGTTATTTGAAGATCCAGCAACTAAGGTTCTAAAAATAAATGAAGCACATGTTGGCATGAGTGGTGTTGAAATCCTAGCAAAAGTTTCTCAAATATTTGAAACTCGTAACTTCCAGCGTGATGGAAGGACTGTTGATTTTGTTCCAATTATGCTTGCAGATGAAACTGGACAAATTAGAACTACTCTATGGGATAGACGTGCCGATTTGGTAAAAGAAGATCGATTAAATCAAGGCGATGTTGTAAGAATTAAGGGTGCATCAATAAAGGATAACAAATACTCTGGAAAAGAGTTACAGTTAACTTCACGAAGTCAAATTTTAATTAATCAAGATGAGCTTGATGTAAAGATTGCAAGTCCAGAAAAGCAAGAATTACAAGAAACTTCGCTAGATAAACCAATAATTGGAAGTCCTGTAAAAATTAGAGGTACAATTGTAAATGTTGCAGAACCAAGATTCTATGACGCCTGTCCTGAATGTAGGAAAAAGGTAGCTCCAGAAGGAGATAAATTCAGATGTTCAACTCATGAACTTGTAAAGGCGAACAAAACATTAATTTTCAATTTTGTGCTTGATGATGGAAAGGGAAATGTAAGAGCAACTTGCTTCGGTGAGTCTGGGGAGAAAATTCTAGGAATGAAAGCTGACAAATTACATGATTTGTTGCTTGAAAAACCAGTTGAAGAAATCGCAGTAGATTTCTTAGGAAGTTTCGTTGAAGTTCAGGGAAACATAAGAGAAAATAAAGCTTATGATCGAACAGAACTTTCAGCAAATTCAGTTAATACTCAATTAGATCCAAAAAAGATCGCAGAGCAAATGCTCGGGAATAAATAATGCCTCAAAAAAAGAAAGAAAAAACAGTCACAGATGCCGTTGAAGAACTCAAACCAGAAGAAGCTCAAGAAGAAGTCCCTCAAGAACTTGAGGATTTGCCAGGAATAGGTCCAACCACTGCAGATAAGCTTAGAGACGCAGGATATGATACTATAATGTCTATTGCTGTTGCTCCAGTTGCACAAATTGCAGACTCTTCAGGAATGACTCAGGCCGGTGCAATGAAAGCACAAATCGTGGCACGAAACGCCATGGATATGGGCTTTTCAACAGGATCCGAATTAGTAAAAAAACGAACAACGATTGAACGATTGACTACTGGCGCCGAAGCGCTTGATGAATTATTGGGAGGCGGTATTGAAACTCAGAGTATTAGTGAAGCTTATGGAGCCTTCGGTTCAGGAAAATCACAAATTGCAATGCAATTGGCAGTTAATGTTCAGCTACCTAAGAAGGACGGAGGCCTAAATAGTGATGTTGTGTTCATTGATACTGAAAACACGTTCAGACCTGAGCGAATAACTCAGATGGCTGAAGCACGAGGAATAAATCCAAAAAAAATCTTGGATCGAATTATGGTCGCACGAGCATATACTTCCGATCATCAAATGTTGCTGGTGGATAAAGTTGATGAATTGATTAATCGAGAAGGAAAAAACATTAAGTTGGTAATTGTTGATTCATTAATGAGTTTGTTCCGTTCTGAATATGCTGGGCGAGGAACTCTTGCAGTAAGACAACAAAAACTAAACAGACATCTACATGCTCTTCAAAGATTGGCAGACAAACATAATCTAGCAATTTACATTACAAATCAAGTTCAATCTAAACCTGATGTATTTTTCGGTAATCCTACCGCTGCAATTGGTGGACACATTCTCGGACACGCGTCACAGTTCAGAATTTATTTAAGACGTGGAAAGGCAGGAAAGAGAATTGGAAGGTTAGTGGACTCTCCTTGTTTACCTGAAGGTGAAGCGATATTCAAGATAACTGAAAAAGGAATTGAGGATGCATAAGCCAAAATATCTTAAAGTCCAGTCATAAGAATATCCATGCAAGAACAATTATTTCTATTTGGAGTGGTTTTGATAGCAATAATTTTTGCAACAATCTCGGATTTGAAAACTTTTGAAATTCCGGACGCAATTTCATACTTTCTAATTATCTTTGGAATCTCTGCTCAAATAATTCTGGCAGCAACTAGTCAATCTTTACAACCAATAAATGCATTATTGATATCTCTCGCAATAGCAAGCGCAATAGCACTTCCTCTTTTCTTGTTGGGTCAATGGGGTGGCGGAGATACAAAATTACTTTTGGGAATTGCAGCAGTTCTGCCAACTTTCCATACAACAACGCTACCTTTCATTCTAACTTTCACATTCAATCTATTCCTCTTCGGAGGCATATACTCAATCTTAATTATGATTTATCTATCAATTAGGAATTGGAAAAAGTTGATTGAACTCTCACCCATTTCAAAAAAACTGTTAATTATAACTGTACTTGCAAGTTTCCTTCCTTTCATAATTCAAAACATATTTTTCATATTGGTTCCGGTCATTGTCGGAGGAATAACAATAATTAATCTTGCGCTAGTTTTGCAAAAACACTTTTTCATCAAAAAAATCCATCCATCAAAACTAACTGAAGGAGATTGGATAACTAAAGATCTAAAAATCGGAAATAAAACTATTTACAAAGTCAGAAAAATCGGAGTTCTTGACAAAGATATACAAAAAATACAGAAATATTACAAAAAATCTATTGAAATTAAGACTGGAATTGCATTTGGACCTTCTTTCTTGTTCTCAATTCTAATTTCAGGTTACTTCGGCGATATTTTGTTTCAAATTATACCTCAAGTCCTAAGTAAAATATAAAAAGGAGTAGCGCATTCAGTTCATTGATGGTAGTCTTAGAATCTTCTCACTATATCTTGCTTGGTGTGGCGGGATTTTTCGCAGTTGTTTGGGCTCTTATGAGTATGGGTGTAGTATCAACCAGAAATCATGATTTACACAAAGAAAAACATGCACATCTGGACAATTTAAGCCAAGTAATCAATCAAACGTATGGTTATTTGGAGTCTATCAATGACAAATCACACAACGCATTGGAATGTAGCAACTGTAATGTTGTAAGAGCACACTTACATAATGGACAAATAAATACAGCTCACGAAGCAGCAAGAATGCATCATGATGTATATCACTTCTTCAGAGATTACTAAAAATTAAGTCTTTTTTCGCTTAGTTACTTTAATTGTCTTTTTTCGCTTAGTTGCTGGTTTTTTCTTTTTGGTAACTTTTTGAGTTGTTGAACCTAATTTGACTCTTGAACTAATTGGTTTCAAATTTTTACCCATTGCGTCTGCCATCTGTTTTAACTTCTCAGGATCAATTTGATTTCTTTTCCATTCTCCAACTGATTTGTCGTCTTGGAATCTTGGGATAATATGAAAATGAACATGTGGGACTTCTTGACCAGCCGCAGCACCGTTGTTTTGGAATACATTAATTCCATGGGCACCAGTCATCTCGAAAATTGCGCCAGATAGATATTTAACAACTTTCATGAGGTGTGTAGCTAAAGCATCTGGCATTTGCGGAAGAACGATATAATGCTCTTTTGGAATAACTAACGTATGTCCTGCATTAACTGGATTTATATCTAAAAACGCGTATACTTTGTTATCTTCATAAATCTTGAAGGAAGGAATTTCTCCACTAATTATTTTACAAAATATGCATTGTGCCTTGCTGGCCTCTAAAACTTGTTGAGGTGTCTGTGCCATAATATTGATATTAATCAAAACTTTTAAGACTTCTCAATTTCTCCATTACTAATGGCGCTGAGATTATACAATTCACTTACAAAAAAGAAGGAACTCTTCAAACCAATCTCGAAAAGAGAAGTTAAACTATATTCTTGCGGACCAACCGTCTATAATTACATTCATATTGGAAATCATAGAACGTTCTTAATGAGTGATTTCTTGAAACGTGCTCTCAAGTTCAATAAACATAATGTAAAACATATTATGAATATAACAGATATTGGACATCTAACTTCTGATGCAGATTCTGGAGAGGATAAAATGCTAGCTGCTGCAAAAAAGGAAAAGAAATCTGTTTGGGATGTTGCAAAAATTTATACTGATGCATTCAAAAAGGATTTGAAAGCCCTAAATATTATTGCTCCAAATAAATTTACTAGGGCAACTGAATATATTCGCGCACAAATCACTATGATAAAGCGTCTAGAAAAAAATGGATTTACTTATATCGAAGACGGGAACGTATACTTCGACACTTCAAAATATTCAAACAAAAAACTAGGCAGTGGTGGAGCTAAACAAAGAGCAAGGGTTGCCAAAGATCCGAATAAGAAACAGCAGAATGACTTCGTTCTTTGGTTCACAAAATCAAAATTTCAAGATCAAGATATGAAGTGGGATTCTCCGTGGGGGTTGGGTTATCCGGGTTGGCACATTGAATGTTCAGCCATGGCTACAAAATTCTTGGGAAATCAATTTGATATTCACACAGGTGGAGAAGATTTGAAACAAATACATCATAACAATGAAATTGCGCAGTCTGAGGCAGCAACAGCACAAAAGCCATGGGTGAATTATTGGATTCATGGTGCTTTTCTGGTTGATAAGAACAAGGGAAAAATGGCTCGTTCTTCCGGAGACTTTGTAACAATTCCAAATCTTGAAGCATCGGGTTTTGATGCATTAGATTTTAGATATTTAACGCTTGGAACACATTATAGAAAGCAAATGCTCTTCAGTGAAACTGCATTAAAATCAGCACAGCGAGCAAGAAAGAAATTATTCAACACATATGTAGAATTAAGGGCTGGAGGTAGAGGTTCATTAAAATCAACTAAACTTGGTGATAAATATTTCAAACAATTTACTGCTGCAGTTAATGATGATTTGAATTTGCCTAAGGCACTCGCAACAACTTGGGCCGTACTCAATGATAAAAAAGTTCCCGATAAGGAAAAAGTATATTTGCTTTTAAGATTTGATAATATTTTTGGATTTAATCTAAGAAAATTAAAGTCCAAATCAATCCCTTTCAGAATAAAGCGACTCGCAGAAAAGAGATTAAAGGCGCGACTAAAGAAAGATTTCAAAACCGCAGACAAATTGAGAAAGATGCTTAAGTCAAAAGGCTATGAGATAGAAGATACTATTAAAAGTTACGTTCTACGAAGAAAATAATGAATCACAATTTAACAATTGTGACCCATGAAGAGTTTTTTCAAACCCCATAACATTAGTAAACTACCAAAGGCTTGTTCAAGTGAAAATCCACCGCTGTACGTCATCCAACCAAGTGCTAGAAGAAGTAGCCCATAAATAGCATACCAATAATTCATTGTGTTGGTCTTTTTTGCCATTTCCAAAAATCACATTTGAAGTATATAAGTTTAATCCGAAAAACCATCTCAGAAAGGGTTTTAAAGTAAAAATCAGCCCTAAAACTACGCGCGGGTGGCCAAGTCCGGTAAGGCGTCAGGTTGCAGTCCTGACATTCGGGGGTTCAAATCCCTCCCCGCGCTTCAAAAACATTTTAATAGATTCAACTAGAACCATAATAATGGACTTTTCAAGGCTGACAAGAACTCAGAAAAAACGAGTTAAATTCCTATCAAAGAAAAGAAGGAGAAGGCAAAAAGAATTTGAACAGCAAGCCTCAATTATTAAACATTTCATATTGGCTTTCACTGCGGGAATTGGATTCATTTTATTATGGAGTGGTATTAGTCGTTGGAGTGGTGAATTTATGAGTCACGGTGAAGCAATGGCAGTTGGATTGGGATTGTTGCTTGTCAGCGGATTTATTACTAGAATCTTCATCAAAAACTTCTCTTAACCAGCAAAATACTTTTAATTATACATAATAATCAACCTTCATGCCAATTGTATATCCTCACGAGTTCATTGCGCGAACTGCAATACATTCAGTTAAGGCTGGGCTTGCAAAAGAGCTAAAAACGAGGGGAATTTCTCAAAAAGATATTGCAAAATTAATGAATTCTCAAGTTTCAGCAATTTCACAATACATAAATGGTCAAAGAGGTGGAAGTTATGAGCTTTCAGAAAACGTAATGAATTTATTAAGTGCTGTTGCTGAAGCAATTCATGAAGAACCCACTGAAGAATTATTGAAGTATGGCGTCTCTCAAATTTGTAATAAAATCATTGAAGAAGAGTATGGTTACAATTTTGAAGAAGAAGAAGAAAACGTGATGGACGAAATAGAAGAAACGCAATACGAGAGCGATATTGATTTGTCTGATTAAGAGGGCAAATCCTTAAATTTTAAAGCTTTTACAACTAACAATATACCATGGAAAACAACGAAAAAATGCCTGAAGAACAACAACAAAATGAAGACGCAGATGATGAAAGTTTACCTTTTCCACGCGCAAGAGTAGTGCGATTAATGCGAGCTTCAATCACTGACGGAAAGCAAATTCGATCTGAAGTTAAAGACTCATTAAATCTATGGCTTGGAAACTTGGTTGCAAAAGTTGCACGTGAAATGGACAATTCTCCGTATGGATCAATTGGACTTGCAGACTTCCAAAGAGCAACAGCGCCTTTCGACCAAATTGCAAATCTAGTAAAGGATGAAGAAAGACTTCATTTAAGTCTTGAAAAGCTTAAAGTTGATGCGGACCAAGTTCAAAGAGATATGCGAAGATTCTTCAATCAAATTAAAGGCGAAGAATCAGAATAATGACTATTATTGATGTTGTCTATTCGGAAGACAGCCAACGGCATCTTAAATTAATCAAGACCATTGATAATAAGAAGGTCGTGGAAGAACTTAATGCTCCAGAACCCTATTTCATGGCACTTCCAAATAATTTGGAACAAGCAAAAAAAGACATTCTTGAACTCACTTATGAATTCAAAGACAAACAAACAAAAGTTATTCGAGTTGAGCAAGTAACTAAGAACTTTCAAAACAAAGAAACTGATTTCTTGAAGGTGGTGGTAAATTTTCCTCGTGAAGTTCCAGTCATTAGAGAAACAATACGTGATTTGCAAAGCATAACTGAAGTTTATGAAGCAGACATCCCTTATGTATTCCGTTCAATTCTTGATAATAAAATAGAATTATACAAAGATTTCAAACCAAAGATTCTCGCATTTGATATCGAGACCACAAGTGATGGAAGTTTTCCAGATCCTTTGACAGATAAAATTGTTTCAATCTCTTATTACAGTAAAGATTTTGAAAAGGTTACAATAATTCGAGATTTTGAGAAAAAACACAAATACATTAATTCGGTTGATTCCGAAAAAGAACTTCTAAAAGATTTTCAGGAAACAATAAACAAATTTGAACCAGATATTTTGACTGGTTACAACTCAGATATATTTGATATGTGGTTCATTAAAGAGCGTGCATCAAAAAATAAAATAAAACTCAAACTAAATCCTTTGAACGAAGAACTAATTTATACGCGAGGTGCTAGAAATGCTAAACCTGTAAAAATAAATGGGATAACTCATTTGGATGCATATATCTTCATTAGAAATGCTTTGGCGCCCCGACTAAAAACAAACTCACTATCTTTGGACAATGTTGCTGAAGAAATGCTTGGACAAAAGAAATTGGAACTTGGCGTATTGCCTCACGAAGCTTGGCTAGATGACAGTGATGAAAATATGAATCGTTTTGCAGAATATAATTTATTAGATTCAAAACTAACTTATTTGCTTGCAGAAAAAATATTACCTATTGCATTACAATTCTCAAGATTCACTGGACTGCCTTTATTTGATGTTACGCGGATGAGGTATGGAAGACTTGTAGAGCAATTTATAATCAAAAGTGCGATTGAACAAAATAGAATAATTGAGAATCGACCTTCAAATGATGAAATAGTGAAGAGACGATCAACACAGGCAGAAGGTGCATTCGTATATCAACCAACGCCGGGCGTTTACAAAGACGTTAGAGTCTTTGACTTTAGTAGTTTGTATCCTACAATTCTAATTGCTCACAATATCGATAAGTATACAATGAAATCTGAAGGAAGTGATAAAGAAAAAATAAACCTTCCAGACAAAACAATCTTTTTTGACAAATCAAAACAAGGATTTGTTCCAGAACTTATTGAAAGAATAATCACACGAAGATTTGAAGTGAAGAAATTGATGAAAACTTTTGAAAAAGATTCTGATAAGTATAGAACTCTGGATGCAGAGTCTTACGGTCTAAAAATCTTAGCAAATTCTTTTTATGGATATCTAGCATTCTTCGGAGCAAGATGGTATTCATTAGATTGTGCAAGATCAATAACTGCAATGGGTAGAAAATATATTCACGATACAATTGATTTGGCAGAAAAACATGACATAAAAGTAATTTATGGAGATACAGATTCTGTATTTTTAATCAATTCAGACAATATGGATAAATTCAAAACTGAAGCAAACAAACGTCTTCCGAATCCAATGGAGCTTGAAGAAGAAGGTTTGTTTAAATCGGGAGTATTTTTAGAAAAGAAAGGTTCAGGTGCCGGGGCAAAGAAAAGATATGCTCTTCTGGATCAAAATAATAAAATGATTATCAAAGGTTTGGAGGCAAGACGCGGTGATTGGTCAAAGCTTGCACAAAAAGCTCAAGTTGAAACTCTAAATACTATATTAACTGAAGTAGATGGAAAACCCGCTTTAGAAAAGATTCAAAAAATAATTGCAGATATTAGAAACAAAAAAATTGATATGGGAGATTTAATCATTACAAACAGATTAACAAAACAAATACATGAATACAAAACAAAGGGTCCTCAAGTTGCAGCAGGTGAATTATTGGCACAGACTGGAATTAAAGTTGGAGCGGGAACTATTGTAAAATATGTAATAACAAAAGGTAGTTCTAAACGAATACGTGACCGCGTAAAATTACCTGAACAAACTAAGATTGAAGAAATTGATGAAGATTATTATATTAACAATCAGTTAATTGGTGCAACCTATAAAATTCTTGAACTGTTTGGTTACTCAGAAGAGCAAATCAAAAACCTTAATACGGGTCTTGACCAATGGTTCTAAATTAAGATGGCACTAACAAAAGACGCACTATCAAAATATAAGAAAGCAAGCGAGATCTCCAAGAAAGTCAAAGAATATGGGAAGTATCTAGCAAAGCCAGGAGTATCTTATTTAGACTTGACTGAGAAAATTGAAGCCAAGACTCGAGAACTTGGCGCAGACTTGGCTTTTCCCGCAAATATCTCAGTTAATGATGTGGCTGCACACTATTGCGCAACTCATAACGATAAAAACGTGTTAAAGAAAGGAGATTTGGTAAAATTAGATGTTGGTGTACAAGTAGACGGATACATCGTAGATAGCGCAATTTCATTCGGAATAGCAACAAAAGAGCACGATAAGATGATTAAAACTGCTCGAAGTGCTCTTGAAAACGCCATAAAAATTCTCAAGCCCGGGGTTAAAGTATCAGATATTGGTGCTCAGATAGAGACCACAATAGAAAAAGCAGGTTTCAAAGTCATCAAAAATTTATCAGGACACGGTCTCGATCAATATATTGTTCATGCAGGATATAACATTCCAAATTACGACAACAAAAGCAATGAAACTTTGAAGAAAGGTGCTGTAATTGCAATAGAACCTTTCGTAACTAATGGGCGTGGCGGTGTAAAAGAAGGAGCAAGTTCAGGAATTTATGAATTAAACCAAGCAAAGCCCGTTCGAATGTATAAAGAAATTCTGAAACATATTATTGAAACCTACAAAACACTTCCGTTCTCTGAAAGGGAGTTACAAAAGAAGTT
>CEPZ01012206.1_pt1 | contig 12983 bp, 13 predicted proteins | sample 530461 | NCBI WGS metagenome assembly CEPZ01 (sample SAMEA2620106, study PRJEB7988) | marine metagenome | isolation source: saline water (ENVO:00002010), including | reverse complement strand
AAAAAAATAACATATTTTAGGGGCGTTTGATTCATCTTGTGCCTGTGAAATTAATTTTATCATCTGCAAATTCCAACACTACTATGCAACCTTTCAAGACAATTTATATGTACTTGTTCTTGGATGAGACTGCTTTATACGAATGTGTCAGTGTAAATGCTTTTCGAGTTAACATGTCTCACGACAGCCAACAGGATACCCACAATTACACTAACTTCAGTATGAATTTTACACATTGTCCTCCTAAAATATTTCTTGTAGATTATTAACCAGTTACCAAATGAATAAAAACAAATCATCAAACCGATTGCTCATCGCCATCCTCATTGGCATTGTGTTTGGTATCGCCTTAGGTCGTGCAGAAACCGAACAGAAACGTATTGCCCTCCGGGGTGGATAATTGGCCATAACTAATTAATTTTATGTAAATGAAGGAGAGTTATCTATGAAGTTATTTAAAGTATTAGCTGTTTGCGTCACCGTTCTTGCGATGTCAACATTTGCCATGGCAGGAACCCTTGAAGATGTAAAAGCAAAAGGATTTATTCAAGTAGGGTATAATGGCAGCGTTGCCGGCTTTGGTAATGTTAATGAAAAAGGCGTTGAACAAGGGTTAGATGTTGATTGTGCAAGAGCTCTTTCCATAGCGGTATTTGGGACACCTGACAAACTGAAATTCACCGCTCTTACTGCGAAAACAAGATTCACAGCATTGCAATCCGGCGAAATTGATGTTCTTTTCAGAAATTGTACCCAGACTTTAAGTCGAGACTCTGCGCTAGGTCTGGACTTCTGTGTTGTTAACTATTATGACGGCCAGGGATTTCTTGTACCAAAAGAATTGGGTATAAAAAGCGCCAAAGATCTTGATGGTGCCTCTGTATGTGTTCTTCCAGGTACAACTTCCGAGTTGAATGTAGCTGATTATTTCAGAGCCAATGGCATGAAAATGAACCCAGTTGTGATCGAATCAACTCCCGAGCTTAACAAGGCATTTTTCGCAGGACGATGCGATTGCATCACTACAGACGCTTCCCAATTGGCAGCCATCCGTACCGTTGCTCCAAACCCAGATGATTACATGATTCTTCCTGAAATTATCTCAAAAGAGCCCCTTGCTCCTGCAGTAAGACATGGCGATAACAAATGGAAAGATATCGTGAACTATTCAACGCTTGCACTGATTAATGCAGAAGAAATGGGAATCACTCAAGCCAATGTTGATTTCATGTTGAAAAGCAATGATCCCAAAATCAAAAGATTCTTAGGCGTTACAAAAGGAAATGGAAAAGCGTTGGGCCTTGATGAAGATTTCGTATACAAAATCATTAAAACCTTAGGTAACTACGGGGAGATTTTTGAAAGAAATGTCGGCGTGAACACTCCGTTAAAACTTGAAAGAGGTCTTAATGCACTGTGGATCAATGGTGGCTTGATGTATTCTCCTCCATTTAAATAAAATTTAATTTTCACATTAGTAATGGTGCGATTTGTTTCAAATTGCACCATTACTATTTATGGGCTTTTAGAAGGTATTGTGAATAAAGATATTGATAATATTTCATCACACATATCATTCTGGTATGATCCCGACAAACGGGCGATATTATATCAAGTAGGCGCAGCTTGTCTTTTTGCTTTTGTTGCCTGGTATTTAATCTCTAATACAACCGCTAACTTAGAACGGCAGTCCATTGCCACCGGTTTCGAATTTTTAGACAGGGAAGCATCCTTTGAAATTGGTGAGTCCATAATCGAATACTCGGCTGCAGACAAATACTCTAAAGCACTTTTTGTAGGTTTTTTAAACACCTTACTCGTCTCTTTTATTGGTATTATTTTAACTATTATACTGGGAACATTCTTGGGAATAGCCAGATTATCTAAAAACTGGTTAATAAACAAATGCGCCACTGCATATATTGAAATTTTCCAGAATATCCCAGTCTTATTACAATTATTTTTCTGGTATGCATTCTTTTATGAAATACTGCCATCACCACGGCAAGCCTTTAATCCGATAGCTGGACTATTTATATGCAATCGTGGTTTGATTGTTGGAATACCTGCGGCCAACCCAATTTATAAATATATGGCCGCAACCCTTATTCTTGCTGTTATTATCATTTATTTAATAAAAAAATGGGCTAAAAACAGACAGAATAAAACCGGCCAGACATTCCCTGTCTTTTCTACATCAATTGGACTGATCATTGGTCTTCCCCTCTTAACCTGGATATTCGGTGGTATGCCAACTGAAATGAATGTACCAGCACTAAAAGGATTCAACTTTAAAGGCGGATTAACTGTCAGCCCTGAGTTCGCTGCCCTCTTACTTGGACTGGTCCTTTATACAGCAGCCTTTGTGGCAGAGATTGTTCGAGCTGGAATACAAGCGGTTTCAAAGGGTCAAACGGAAGCTGCCGTTGCCATCGGACTTAAACCTGGGCAGGTCTTAAATTTGATTATTTTGCCGCAGGCTCTACGCGTTATTATACCCCCATTAACCAGCCAAATGCTCAATTTAACGAAAAACAGTTCATTAGCAGTTGCCATTGGGTATCCGGATTTTGTTTCAGTGGCTGGAACTGCAATAAATCAGACAGGCCAGGCAATTGAAGGTGTTATGTTTATCATGATCGTTTACCTGATTTTCAGTCTGTTAACTTCAGCATTCATGAATTGGTATAACAAGAAAATGGCATTAGTTGAAAGATAAGGAGACTAGATAATTTCTTATGGAAACTATCAATGAAAATATAAAAAAAGAAATTGTTAAACCTCCGATATCAGACGTCGGTATAATTGGTTGGACGCGTGAAAATCTATTTTCAAGTCCAATTAATGCTATTCTCACACTCGGCTTATTAAGTATTTTATGGTTTTCGATTATACCACTTATTAAATGGGCTTTTATTACAAGCACATGGGCACCCGATTCCAATTGTAGAGAAGCAAGCGGTGCTTGCTGGTCCTTTATTTCTGCTAACTATAAAATCATCCTTTTCGGATTTTATCCTCAGGATGTCTTATGGAGGCCGATTACTGCCATCATATTGCTCTGCACACTACTAGTTATCAGCCGAAATAGAAATTATTGGAATAAATATCTGGGTTATACATGGCTTGTCTCATTGGGAATTATGGGCGCGCTGTTAAAAGGTGGTATCTTTGGTCTTGCCCCTGTCGATATAGAAAAATGGGGTGGGATTATTTTAACATTACAACTTTCAGTTTTCGGATTAACTGCATCTTATCCTTTAGGTATCGCTCTAGCTCTGGGCAGGCAATCAAAGTTTCCTGTCATTAAAACATTTTGTGTGTTTTATATCGAATTGATTCGAGGTGTTCCTCTTATTAGTTTGCTATTTATGTCATCGGTTGTCTTCCCGCTATTTTTACCGGAAGGGGTCTCAATTAATGCAATTTTAAGAGCACAGGTTGCAATTATATTATTCACTGCAGCATATATTGCCGAGGTAGTTAGAGGTGGGTTACAGGGTATGAATAAGGGGCAGTTTGAAGCTGCGGATGCCATAGGATTAAATTATGCTCAGACCATGCGCCTGATTATATTACCCCAAGCACTTAAAATTGTTATTCCACCCTCTGTTAGTGTCTTAATTTCAGCTTTTAAGGACACATCTCTTGTAATTATTATAGGATTACATGATCTATTAAGAACAACACAAGTTGCATTATCCGAGCCTAAATGGATGGGATTCTCATCAGAGGCATATTTATTTTTAGCAGTTATCTATTTTCTATGTTGCTTTTTTATGTCCACTTACAGCCGAAAACTTGAAAAAGAACTAGATACAGGCTTATAATAATTACCAATAACTTTTTTACAAAGCGATGATTTATGAACGAAAACTCTAATAAAAAGAAAGATATTTCTAACGAAGATACCATCATCAAAATTATCAACATGCATAAATGGTATGGTGACTTTCATGTACTCAACGATATCAATCTGGATATAAAGCGAAGAGAACGTATTGTTGTATGTGGTCCTTCGGGTTCTGGCAAATCAACTTTGATCAGATGTATTAATCGCCTCGAAGAACACCAGAGGGGACAGATTATTGTTGATGGAATAGAGTTAACAAAAGATCTTAAACATATTGAAAAAGTTAGATCTGAAGTTGGCATGGTATTTCAGCATTTTAATTTATTCCCTCACCTGACTATTCTCGAAAATTTAACCATCGGACCCATTTGGGTTAGGAAAATATCCAAAAAAGAAGCTGAAGACATTGCTATGCATTATTTAGAAAAAGTTCAGATAGTAGAACAAGCAGCCAAATTTCCTGGTCAGCTATCAGGTGGTCAGCAGCAAAGGGTAGCCATTGCACGAAGCCTCTGTATGAAACCCAATATTATGTTGTTTGATGAAGTCACTTCTGCACTTGATCCTGAAATGGTTAAAGAAGTTCTGGATGTTATGATCAGCCTGGCGAGAGATGGTATGACCATGATTGTTGTTACCCATGAGATGGGTTTTGCTAAGAGTGTTGCCCACAGGGTTGTTTTTATGGATGAAGGTATGCTCATTGAAGAAAACGAACCGGAAGAATTCTTTAATAATCCACAGAATGAACGAACTAAGACTTTCTTGGGCCAGATACTTCATTAAGCAAAAAGTAAAAATCAGAGAGCAGTGGTTCAACAACTTGAGGGAAATTAAAAGATTACAATTAACCCTTGTTCTCGGTTGTTTGATCGGATAAATTTAGAGTAGCTTTTTAACAATTCCCGCTTGAGACACGTTATTCAGGATCTTCAATAATTACCCTTGGAGACTAACTCTGTCGGCAAAAAACAGGCCTTCTCTGGTTCGCCGGGGTAAAGGAAGTTTGCTGTTGGCGGGAGGTCACCACTCATGTTAATCATGATCCTGAAAAACACTCTATGCGGGAAGTTTTAATCCCGACACGAAAGTGTCGGGATTTTTTTTATGATAACTGTGAAAGGTTGATTGAATGGATGATTGAATGATAAGTAAAAATCCAATATCCTACACCTTTTGAGTGTTTTTATGTCAATTGACTTAAAATCTGTTGGATTTTACCGCTGGGTCCCTTGATGGTCATACGCACACCTTCATCATAATATTCGCGGTCGAGCACATCCATATCATCCTGGATTTCTGAAATTATTTTCCCATTCGCAAATGGAATATCTACGTCCACAGTTTGGAAGTCTTCATTCATGATGGATTCAATGGATTTAAGCAATTCATCCAATCGCAGTTTATCTAACGCAGAAATCATAACCGCTTCAGGAAATGTCTGCTTTAATTGATTCAATATCTTCATATCCTCAACTAAATCAATTTTATTTAGAACAATCAAGCTTCGTTTATCTCCGGCATCAATTTCGTCAAGAACATTTTTGATCGTTTTATAGTGATCTGAAACGTGTGGCGAAGATGCATCAAGAACGACCAATAAAAGATCCGCATCCACCACTTCTTTTAATGTGCTGCGAAAACTGGCGACCAAATCATGTGGCAGTTTACGCACAAACCCCACTGTATCACTTAACAGGACTTGGTGCGAATCGTTAATATCCACTTGACGAATGGTTGTATCCAGCGTGGCAAACAATTGATCCTCAACAAATACATCGGCTCCGGAAAGAACATTCATAATCGTTGATTTTCCCGCATTTGTATATCCCACCAGTGCAGCGCGGAAATATGTCTGCCTGCCCTTACTCTGGACAGTCCGTTCCTGATCGATCTTTTCCAATTCCTTTTTCAATTTGGAAATACGAGTACGTATTAATCGGCGATCAATTTCAATTTGTGTTTCGCCCATACCGGAGCGTGTTCCGATTCCGCCAATCTGTCGTTCCAAGTGTGTCCATTGTCGTGTTAAACGGGGTAGCAAATATCCCAAGTGCGCCAGTTCTACTTGAGTCTTTGCCTCCCGAGACCTGGCATGCTGACGAAATATATCCAAGATGAGAGCGCTTCGATCAATCACCTTTAGATCATCAGAAAGATTCATAAAATTCTTTGCTTGAGCTGGAGAAAGATCATCATCAAAAATGATAAGCTGCGCATCAAGTTCCTTGGCTTGTCCGACTATTTGATCTGCCTTTCCCTTTCCAACTAGAAATTGGGGATTTAATTTTTTTAATCGCTGGGTGATTTGACCCACAACTTTAGCGCCGGCAGTATCAGCCAATAATTCTAATTCGTCTAAATGTTCAATTGTTGTGGCCTCATTCACTTCTCCATGTATAACTCCAACCAACAGTGCTTTTTCAAGCTTTAACTCCAGATTTTCCATCAATCTTTAGATTTTAACGCGTGGATATTTGGCCGGCCAATAATGGATTCTAACAACATTAAAATGATAGCTATTATTAAAAAATTTCGCCACAGGGCTTTTCCATACCGTAAGTCCTGAAGAACAGCAGTTGTATTTTCTCCGGGAGAAATATAGTGTGCTTGCGATGATCCGATAGCATTGACAATCAATTGACCGGATATTCTATTTATCGGACGCTCATGAGGATGCAATTGTGTTGAAAATGCTGTAAAAAAATCTCCGCCTGCATAAATTTCGTATGATCCTAATTCTTCCGTTTTTTCAATCAGCAATAATTCCCTGTTATAATCTGGAATCAATAAGGTCTGTTTTCCTGATGGAGAATACACTTCCCATTTTGAATTCAACAGTTCTTTGGGCATGTTAATTTCTTTTGTTTCTCCCGCAAAAACGGGTAGAGTATTACTTTCATCCGTTGCCAAAAGAATAAGCATACGATGTAGTAATGGGACAAAAAGGCCCCGCAGCGCTAGGTCGTTCCATTCTAATCCAATTGGGGATGAAAAATAATAGACGTTTCCGCCTATCAACTTGTATTCGAGCAAATATGGATCGCCATTATGCATGGATAAAATAACATTCTGATTTAAGCGCGGCCTGACCCGGGTATATGTGTACACTTCCGGAAGTTCATCAGACATTTTGCGCACCGTTAAATCTGCAAAAAGTCCATGCTGTGTATCGGTTCGTTCAACCGCAAAAAACGATTCCGATCCCGCATCTTTTATTTGCATATAAATGGGCAATTTTAACGCAGATTCAACGTCTGTAGACCATTGTCCATCCCCTACATCTGATATCCAAATTAAACCACCGCCTCGAGAAGTAAATCGCTGGATATCATCCAAAGCCTTATTCGAAATCCTATGCGGCCTGTTCATAATCAATACATCTGTGTCATCAAGAAAAAGTTTTTCGATGGATGGCATAATTTTTCTATGTAGAAAAATATACTCATTTTCACCACTGATAGAGTTAAGCGCTTCTTCAATGAGAAATATGTCTTCAACAGACTCTCCAATTAACATACAGGAAATTTGATTGGGAATAGATAATTCGAATGATTGTTCATTATCAAAATAAAAATCATCTGCCGGTATTGTCATTTTGCCTCTAATTATTCCACTCTTCCCGGGGTAAGCTTGGAATAAAAATTCTTTCGCTTTTTCCGGGCTGAAGGCAGTAACAACCTGCCCCACCCGATCATTATTCAAGTATAATTCAATAGGGACATTTCGTTTTTCAATATCACCTTCATTTGTAACAAGCGTATTCAGTTTCATCAAATGATCCGGCAATTTGACTTGGCTTACGGGCAAAACTTCATATATACCAATATTGTCTTGGACCGTCTCCTGCCCGATGAAATAGAGCTTCCATTCAATTAGCTCATTCTGCAACTGGTTTAAAGAAAGCGTATCCGGTACTGATTGTATATCGCTGAAAATAAAACACTCTTTATTGATTTCATGCTGTTCAGCAGTTTTAATCGCATTAAGGATGACTGGCCAAAGTTTATCTGCTGTCGCTGATTGTGAAATTGCACTGATGGCTTTACTAATACGTTGGTCGCGGTCCTGTTTCCCATTGAAAATCAATTTCATTGGATTGGATTGATATATCTCAATTTCTGTATTCTCATCCAGTTTCCTAATGAGGAGTTTGGACTGCCGTTTTACATTTTCTAACAGGGACTCTTTCTCACCAGTTAATGACATACTTGCCGAATTGTCTATAATTACCACTGCTCTTGATTCCACGTCGCCCCTTAACCAACTGGAAATAAATCCTTCTGTCGTTGGTCTGGCAAGCATGAACACCAATGCTGCTATTATCAATGTTCTTAATAAAACTAATAACCATTGTTTTATCTGCAGTTTGCGGATAGACTCGTGCTTCATTTCCTCCAGAAATCGTATGGAACTGAAATCCATTTCTTTTGTCTTACTCAGGCTGATCAAATGAATAATGATGGGAATAGAAGCTGCCAACAAACCCCACAATAATGTCGGTGATAAAAATGTCATACGATAAAAGAACTCACAATAGCCATGGCGGTGCCGGCTCCAACAGGAATTAGAATATTATCATCAATATCTAGCGGCAAAGCCTCAAAAACGGTCGCCATTACCGCACCGCTCATTGAAACAGTCAAAGGAACAAGATTGAGTAAAAGTGCTGCAGAAATACAAACGGTCAAACATCCAATAGAGCCTTCTAACGATTTCTCTCCCATTTTAGTTTTACCAAATGATAAGCCGACAATTGCGGCTGCTATATCACCCACTGACATATATACAAGACTCAAAATTGCTATTTCTTTTGGTAAAAAATAAATAACTGGAACAGCAATAATCAGAACCCAAGTAGCTCCGGTAAACCGACCGCTGATTTCGTGTTTACGCATCATTGAATTGAACAATTGATTAAAGATCTTTTTGACTAATTCCAAACGCATTCTCGCAAAGTCGATAATAATAAATATTATTGCAAATACGAGTACGAATGTCGCCATCTGATTTTTATCAGTAATGAAATAAAAGTAACAAATGGGAATGACTAAGTTAAAAAGATGTATCAGCTTGCGGCTGAGTTCTGCTGGACTGATCATTTAGGGTTCAGTTGTCAGTTGATTAAAGATATCCTGGAGATCCAATACACTGACAACCATATTAATTTTCATAGCTCTGTCCAAAACAGTCCCCTCACTAATTGATTGATCCAATACAGTATAGGGCACAAGGTCCTGATCTTCATGATATGAAATTTTACCTACTTTCAACCGTGCATTTGCCAAATGTTCTTTCGCCTGATTTAAGCTCAAACCGATCACATTGGGAACTTGATAAAAATCAGGCGGTAGGCCTTTACTCACAGTGATCTGAATCCCCAGTCCTTTTTTCATCGTATCATTCGCTTTCGGATACTGCCAGGCGATGGTTCCTTTTGGATATTCGGGATTGTATTCAGAATAAACTGTATCGATACGCAATCCTGATTGTTGGAGGGTGATTTCAGCGCTGCGTAATGATTGGCCAATAAGATTTGGTATAGAGACTAATTTCTCTGAAATAGAAATTTTAAGACGAACTGTTCGACCTGTTTTTACTTTCATATGTGGTTTGGGATATTGGTCTACAACAATTCCCGAAGCAACTTTATTGGTATACATTGTATCACTTACAATAGCACGGAAATCTTCAGCTTCGATAATAGCAATGGCATTTTCCAATGTTTTACCTTTTACGTCAACAAGGTATTGATCTTTATCATGACGTGTATACGCTGGCATAATGATGAATTCAAATAAAATGATTACACCTAGAGATACTACACCAAATGCTAAAATATATTGTTTTAATTTTTTATTCAATTCCATTAATCAATCTAACAGCAAACATGCCATCCGTATTACTTTTTGGGGGAAATGGTATCAAAGCACCTCTTTCATCCAGCCAACTATCAGAAACGTCGTTTGTTTCCATATCTATGAAATAATTACCTTTTAATTTAAGAAATGCATCAACCACACCCCAATTTTCTTCCGGCTCCATCGAACACGTTGAATACACCATCCTGCCGCCGGGTTTAAGAAACTGGCTCATATGGTTGATAATACTTTTTTGCAACTCAACAAATTCTTGAATATTGCTCATTGACCGACGCCACCGAATATCCGGTTTTTTGCCTATAACTCCTGTTCCAGAACAGGGAGCATCGATTAAAATAGCATCCGCCATGGGAAAATTATCTTTTGAAGCATCTTTTACATCAATAACACTGTTTTTGAAATTCGACTCAAGTTTCTCCAGTCTATCTGTATTATTATCTGAAATGTATAGTTCTCCTTTACCATCCATTAATTCTGCAATGTAAATCGCTTTTGTCCCCGGTGCAGCACATACATCTAAAATGGTTTCTCCTTGATTTGGAGCCAATAATTCGACAACCATCCCTGCTGCCCTGTCTTGAACGCTTATTTTACCGGCAACAATCAAATTTCTAAATCCAGACAAATTGCGCATTACTTTGTAAAAAATGTTTGAATCGCTCCATGGTTCAATCTCCACATCATGATCATTACAATATGATTGCAAATTATCATGACTCAACTTTGCTTCATTCCTGCGAATATCAATTTTGGGTGCTGAATTATAAAGGTTAGCTAATTCTGTTGTTTTTTCTTCTCCAAACTGGTTTATCCATTTTTCCCAAAGCCAATTAGGAAATGAGTACCAGTCATTTAATGTACACTTTTCCGGTTTGTCAGTCTTATGTATAGCAGTTGCTTTTCTTAATAGGGCATTTGTCAATTTTCCCTGTCCTTTTCCCAATGATCTTTTTGCAATTTCAACGTAAGCATCCACTGCAGCGTAATCCGGAACTTTTTCATCCATTACAACTTCATAGATTCCTAAACGTAAAATGTTATTTAATTCAGGCTGAATTTTTCGATTGGGTTTATTCAAGAGCCCCATTAACCAATAATCCAATCGTCCCCTCCATCGGATAACTTCATTGGTCATTGCAGTTAATCTCTGGCGATCATTTCCGCTGATAGAACACTTTTTACAATATGTATCACGTATGTGTTTTAATTGAGCACCCTTGTTATCAAAAAGAGTCAGAACATTAACTGCGTGCCTGCGCAGCGGATCCATCAGTTTAAATTTTTTCCAATATCTAGTTGCACACCACGGAGAAAATCACCAGCATTCATTCGGCGTTTTCCTTCTACTTGAACTTCCAATACAATCAGTTGACCTTTGCCGGTTTGTACATTAAAGGAGTCTTTTCCAATATTAGAGATTTCTCCTGAATTATTTGTTGAATTTTCTTCAATGTATTTGGTTTTAAATATTTTAAGAGTTTTACTATCCAATACAGTCCTTGCGCCGGGAAATGGAGCTAACCCACGGATAAGATTATGAATTTCTTTGGCTGATTTTTCCCAACTAATATTTGTTAATGCTGGTGAAATCTTTGGCGCCATTGTTGCATTTGAATCGAGTTGATTATACGGTTCGACATTTTCGCTTTCGAATCGATCCACCGTATTCACCAATAACTCTGCCCCTGTATGACTCATTTTTTCTGCCAGAGATCCATAATTATCATTCTGATCAATTTTAATCGTTTTCTGAAGTAAAATATTTCCCTTATCCACTTTTGGCTGAATGATAAAGGTTGTTAATCCTGTTTCACTTTCACCGTTAATCAATGCCCATTGAATCGGTGCTGCACCACGATATTTCGGCAAGAGAGAGCCATGTAAGTTAATGGCACCTTTTAGTGGAATATTGATCACTTTTTTTGGCAATATTCGATAAGCAACAACTGCAAATACATCCCCGTTTAGATCACGTAAAGTATGTAATATTTTTTCAGATTCAAGCTCATCTGTTTCAATTATTGGAAGATTTAATTCTTTTGCACATTCAGCAACAGGTGATTTAATTAATTGTTTACCCCTTCCTGCTGGTTTAGGCGGATTCGTAACTACCGACAATATATCATGATCACTTTCCACAAGTTTCCTCAAACTTGGAACAGCAAATTGTGGATTTCCCATAAAAACAATTTTCATCTGTCGATTCCTAAAAAAACAAACCTTCCAGGAACCCCCGAAAGGTTTGGACGAAATATTGGAAATATATTTGGATTATAAAACGAATGATTCCTTACGATTTATTGATCTTTTTTTCATATTAGATTCTTTTTCAATTTCTTTTAATTGTTTTTTCACCTGCATACGGACAAGTGGGCTAACTCTATCTACGATGAAAACACCGTTTAAATGATCAATCTCATGCTGGATTGCACGACCCAATAATCCTGAGAATTCATCTTCTTTTTCATCACCGTTGATTGTTTGATATTTTAATTTAATGAATTCCGGACGTTTCACTTCCAAACGTACTTCCGGGATTGATAAGCATCCTTCTTCAAATATTGATTCTCCCCAGCTGTCAATAATTTCGCCATTTATCAGTGTGTGAATTTCATCCGTTTCTTCCGTATGAGAGACATCAATAATCATCAGGTTTAAATCAACACCCACCTGATTTGCTGCCAAGCCAATACCTTCTTCTTCGTACATCGTATCAAACATGTCACCGATCAATTTTGGAATTGCATCGAAATCAGTGACTTTCTCACACTTTTTACGAAGAATCGGATGACCATATTGAATAATGTCCATTAAAGCCACTATGCTTGAGTTTCCACTTGTGTATCTTCTTCCGTGACACTACCAGCTAATCCTGCAATGGCAGTTTTATTCACAGTAATATTCATATTCTTATCAACTTTCAAGACAACAACCTTGCCGTTATTTTTAATTCCGGCAACACTGCCATGAATACCTCCGATGGTGATTACACGGTCGCCTTTTTTTATATTTTCAAGCATCTGGCGTTTTTCTTTCTGACGCTTTGATTGAGGCCGTATCATTAGAAAATAGATGACAGCCATGATTAGAACAAAAGGCAAAAACGCTGCGATACCACCGCCGCCTTGACCTTCTGGTGCTGCTAATGCATAAAGAAAATCCATTTAAACTCCTTAAAATTGTTCGGAAAATTACCGAGAAAATATACGCCTTTCAAAAAGCATTATAGAGGAATTGAAATCTGTATT
>CEPZ01015140.1_pt1 | contig 12998 bp, 21 predicted proteins | sample 530461 | NCBI WGS metagenome assembly CEPZ01 (sample SAMEA2620106, study PRJEB7988) | marine metagenome | isolation source: saline water (ENVO:00002010), including | reverse complement strand
CTGCCCGACACAGCATTCAGTTTAAGAATTTATGATTATTGTAGAGACATCACAAAAGACTGTAAAGCCAGTTCTGAACAAACACTTGCTAGCGCAGATTCTGAAAAAAGCTATAATGATGACTCCAGATACGAATCTTGCGTTTACCCAATCCCTGTCGCCTGCGATCCTGAAGCGTACACCAATTTGGAAGCAACTCCGAATGAAGTAGAAGTTTGTAAAATATTTGCTGAAATGAGGTTGAATTACTAATGAAAAAAGGACAAATGCTGATTATGACTGCCGTTGTAATAATGGTTTCATTGGGCGCAGTATTTATGTGGGCAGAAGGAGGAATAACTAAAGAAGTGACAATCGGACAGACTCAATCAGATGTATTCAATACATTCGCACTGGGACAGACAATAAATAATTATTTGACTGATTCCGCAGAAATTGCAAAATGCAACTCAATGAAATTAACAAGCGATGCAGCAGCAGAAGAGAATTTAGTAATTGATGAAGCAACTCTGACCGCGCAAGAATACTTCGAAAAAATGTTTATACACCATTACCTTGTTTATATGGCAGACTTCCCTAAAATAAAGAAAACATCTCTGCAAGACGATTTTTCACTATATGAAAATCTATTCTTTGAAATTGAGTTTGACTATGAGTCTGGAGTGATAAATGGCGCACCTGCAAGAGTTTTATATGAAGGTGATAAATTTACAGATTATTTAGAAATCGTCAGCGAGAACGGATTTTCATACACAATTCAACCAGTTTTTACAATTGAAATGGACGGCACATTTTTTGAAAGCCCGGTAACTCCAGAATCATGTAAACCTCTTGTCGTAACTGAAACAGAAGAAGAATCCGAAGAGGAAGAAGAAACAACAGAAGAATCCGCTGAAGAAACTGCAGATGACACTGAAACAACCGAGACTTAAACACAACTTTTAAAAACCTCACATAATTACCCAAACGCATGGCAAAGCTAAGACCAGCAAGCTGTCACAGAAGAATTAAACGAGCATATACTCGTACTTCGAAGTATCGAAAATTATCTTACATAAAGGGTGCTCCAAATCATAAAATTATTCACTTCGACTCCGGAAATAGAAGATATGAAATGTTTCCAAAAACAGTCATTATTCGTTCTAATGCTGCAATCAATTTAAGGCACAACGCAATTGAAGCTGCAAGAATTGTTGTAACAAGACATTTAACACGAAATTTGGGTAAATATGCTTTTGGTTTAAAGCTTAGAGTTTTCCCACATCATATTATCAGAGAAAATCCAATTGCGATGGGTGCAGGAGCAGACCGAATGTCTCAAGGAATGCGTTCAGCTTTTGGTAAAACTATCTCTCGAGCAGCAAGACTCAGAGAAGGTCAAGACATAATTCAAATTTACGTTCAAGAAGCAGATATTAAAACTGCAAAAGAAGCATTAAGCAAAGCTTCCAAAAAATTCGGATTTTCATGCACAATTTCAGAAATAGATAATCCTTTGTATGTCGGAGCAGAAGCAGCAGCATTAATTAAGCCTAAGTTCAGAGAGGCAGCATCAAAGGCACCTGAAGAAGCAGTCGAAGAAGCAGCCGAAGAAAAAACAGAAGAAGCAGCCGAAGAAAAAACAGAAGAAGCAGCTGAAGAAACTGCCTAATTTTTACCTAAATGTTTTTAATGAATACCTAAACCAATATACTAATGGTTAGATGGTTGAATGATATTTCAAAAGCAGAGATTGATGAAGTAGGTGAAAAATCTGCGCTGCTTGGCGAAATGATTAAGTATGGTTTTCCAGTTCCAAAAGGATTTGTAATATCTTATGATGAATTTGACAAGGCAATGGTTGAATTAGGACCAGAAATTCGTTCAATTCTTTCATCAGCAAACCCAACTGATTTTAACTCAATTATCGCAGCCTCAGAATCCATAAAGAAACTTTTTCAGAATTACGAATTCTCAAATGATCTCCAGCGAGAAGTAAAAGAATATTATTCAAAGCTTAGAATTGACAAAACAGAATATGGAAATGTGGATTCCGAAGCCTTCAATTTCATAAAAGCAGGAAGAGAACTTCCCTTTGTTTCAGTTAGAATTTCCAATAGTTCATCAACTCCCAAACATTATTCATCTTACTTGAATGTGAAGCGAACTCCAGAGATTCTAGCAGCAATAAAAAAAGCATGGGCATCAATTTATTCTCCCTACTCTATTCTTTATAGAACAGTGAATAATTCACCTTTCCCTCGAGCTGCAGTAATTATTCAAGAAATGATTAATTCCTCAAAATCAGGAGATCTCTTTTCGACAAATCCTATTAATGGAAACAGTAAACAAGTTCTAATTCATGCAAGATGGGGACTCACACTAAAAAGTTCTCCCGGAGCGAACATGTTTATATGCGACAAACATTCTGCCAAAGTAGTTGAGTCTCACGAATCAAAGCCAAGTAAATATTATACTTGTGATCCGCAGGATGGAAAAACCGCATTAAGAACTCTTGAGCACGAATTCAAAAGCATACCCGTACTATCTCAAAAAGAGTTGGAGCTACTTACAAAAATCGCTTCAGACATTGAAAATAGGTTAGGCTTTCCTGTAAACGTAGAATGGGCAATAGAAAAAAGAAAGTTCCATCTAATTCAAGTCAGGCCAGCATCAAACTTTTTTAAGAGGAAAATATTTTCTGATCAGTTCCAAAACAGATACGATAAAAATATAGCTCAAGGTGTGCCAGCATCAGGAGGATTCACATCAAGCAAGATGGTAATAGTAAATTCTCCGTCAGATTTGGAAAGATTCAACCCTAACAATATTCTTGTTGCAAATTCTTTCAATGGTCAATTGCTTCCATATTTACTTCAATCTTCAGGCGTGGTGTTCAGAAACGAAGACTTGTCTTCTTTTGGCGCAGTTGTAGCAAGAGATTTTGGAAAACCCTGTTTAGTTAAAGCAAAAATTCATGTAAACAGCGATTTTGAACAAGCAGAGCTGAATGCATCAACAGGAAATATTTATGGACCTAATCAATCTGCACAAGTTCCCGTCCAAGAATATACGGAGCCCAGCAATGGAATTGATTTAAGCAGCATAAGAAATAATCTAGAAGCAATAGAAAATGAAATTACAAACCTCAATGCAAAACTCACAGATGCAAGAAGCCAAAATTTATTGTCCGAATCCGACAGAGAAAAGTCAAAATTAATTTCAGAATTGGAGTGGGAAATTAGAGCACTTAAAGAAAAAATTAATCAGCAGTAAACAGAACATTGTCTCCATTCACATCAAATATTTTAACAATTGCTCCAGCATCCAACCAAGCATGAGCATAATTTATTGCAGCAAACGCATTAACCCAATCCCCGGTTTCCTTGAAATGATTGGCATCAGACAAATAGCTTTCAGCCATTTCCAAATATTTCTCCCCAATTTTTTTCTCTCGATCAGAAATATTCTCCGCCAGCTTAACTTTCTTGAGCGCAGTAGCTGTAAGCTTCAAATATCGTTCAAGTCGCTCGGATGTTATTTCTTTCATGGGAAAACTTTTTTTAACCAAATATAAATGCTCCGAAGAGCCAACATTTAAATAAAACTAAAACATTACTAAAACATGAAAAAGAAGAAATACGACCCACATCATTACACCTCTGCAACAGTTGTATTGGTCGGAGTATTAGTTATAGCTTTTTTCGTCTTTGGACCAAGTGCCAAATTCTATCAAGGTTTCGACACTCCTATTGATTGTGATAATGTATGTACTGAAACAAATTGTATAGCTTTTTATCAAGACACAGATTCAGACAGTGATTATTTGAGTGATTATGACGAATGTATTTATGGAACAAATCCAACTTCAGCAGATACAGACGGAGATTATCAATCTGATGGACACGAAGTAGATAATAATACAGACCCACTTATTCCAAATTAAGCCAAATAAAAACATTTTTAATCAAACTTCAAACACTATCAATATGCTCGAGAAATATGATATTGAGATCCAGAAAATTGTCGACGAGGCAAAAAAAATAGACGCAAAGACAATTGTAATTCAATTACCTGACGGTCTCAAAAACGATGCATCAAAACTCCAAACACAACTGGAAGAATTGACAGGTGCAACAATAGTTTTCTGGGCAGGTTCAAATTTTGGAGCATGCGACATTCCAACAAATTTACCAAAAGAATACGATATGCTCGTAGCAATAGGTCATGCTTTTGCGTACAACATTAAAGACTAGTTCTGCGCAACCTTTAAATAAAGTTATGCGCAAGAGTAATTATGGCTTTACTAGGCATGGAAGGAACCCTCGGAACAGGAATTGGTCTCCTCCTAGGATTGGCGTTATTAAAATACAGCGGCTATGTTTCTGCTGTCAGAAAAGAACTTAGTTATATCGCAGCTGGTGCAGTTTTCTTGTTACTAGCAGGAGTAGCTGAAAGCGGTCTTTTCGGAATACAAGGCTTTGAAACAGCAGTAAACTACATCAACATTATCTTTGTTGTTGTTGCATTCCTATTAACGTTAATTGGAGCATTACTGATGGCTGTTCAAATCTTTTCCAAGATTCGATAAGACTCTTGGAATTGTTTTATTTTGAATAGGTAGCTTTTGCTATCTTTCGTTCACTTCGAAACCCTTTTAACACAAAAACTTACCAAAGCTCTATGAGAACGCTATTCATTGAAGCTTACATCAAGGAAGATATAGAACCACTTTTGAATAAAATAATCAAGAAAGTTCCAGAAAAGAAAATTGGATTAGTAACAACTGTTCAACACATTAAAAATCTCGAAAAAGCGAAAGAATATCTTCAAGAAAGAGGAAAAGAAGTTTATGTTGGAAAGCCAGCAAAGAACCTCCAACCAAAACAAGGGATTTACGCATTCCATCCAGGACAACTTTTGGGTTGCGATGCATCAGCAGCAATTGATATTGAAGAAGACGTGGATTCATTTGTATTCTTAGGAACTGGGGAATTCCATCCATTATTTATAGCATTCAATTCAGAAAAACCAATTTGGTTAGCAAATCCTCTAACTCAGACTGTAGAACTCCTTCCAGAAGAACGGAGACGAAAATTCTTTGCAAAGCAAGCAGCAAGAATGCATCACGCAGAAGAGGCAAAGTGTTACGGAATAATTGTTTCAACCAAGCCAGGTCAAATTTATTTAAACATGGCAAAACGAATGAAGGCGCAAGCTGAAATTCTCGGTAAAAAGGCAGTAATCCTTCTTTCAGACACCATTACGCCAAACGATTTGATGAATTACCACGAAGTTGATTGTTTTGTTAATACAGCATGCCCAAGAATTGTAGAAGATCAACCTTTTTATCCAAAAACAATGATTAATGGTACTGAATTAAAGCAGATTTTCGAGAAGATTAAAGCAAAAACCAAAGCAAAATCTTTATAAACCTACTAACCAGACTTAAACCACAATGGAAATAATCTCCAAACAAAAGAATTTACTGAAAATAAGTTTCAAACCCTTTGATCAAGGTTTGTTAAATGCAGTTAATGATAAAATCTGGGAAAGCAAAGAGGTAGAATCCTCAGGATTCCAAGTTACTCATCCTGAAGTTGGAGAAGCAATTTTTACTTTGAGAACAAAATCAAAGGACGCAAAAGCTATTTGGAATGCAGCAATCGCAACATTAACAAAAGAGTTTGCAGACACAGCTAAACAAAAGCTGTAAGCTTTTTATTATAATACTTTTTTTATAATTTATGAGGATTAAAAGCGAGCTCAGAGTTTTGGGCATCGATGACATGCCACATACCCGAGCTCAGGCCGGCAAAAAAATTCTAGCAATCGGAACAATTTTTCGCGGAGGAAAATTCATGGAAGGATTACTAACAACACACTTAACTTGTGATGGTGATGACGTAACTTCTTGCTTCATAAAAATGATTAACAAAAGCAAAAACAAACCGCAACTACGCGCAATTTTAACCGACGGAATAACTTTTGGAGGATTCAATGTACTTGATATACACGAATTCAGTAAGAAAACAAATCTTCCCGTAATTTCAGTTGTTCGACATAAACCACATTATAACAAAATAAAGAAGGCAATCAAGAATGTTTCTCACTGGGAACACAAATGGCATTTGATTGAAAAGGCCGGAGAATTACATGAAGCAATAATCACAAACAAGACTCTAAATAAACCCGACAATATTTTTTTCCAGTGTGCAGGAATAACTCCGACCAAAGCAGCAAAAGTCCTGCAAATGACAACCAAGCACGGAGTAATTCCGGAACCGTTAAGAATGTCGCATATTATTGGTTCAGGATTACAGTTTGGTGAATCCCGAGGACACGCATGAAAATAAATTGGAAGAAAATTTGGCATTTCTTATGGAAAGATGATAGTTGGGAATCTCTTGTTGTAAGTGCAGCGCTTGTTCTAATAATTGGAAAATTTGTTCTACTTCCACTAATGGGTTTTGTTCTCGGAACACAACTACCAATAGTGGCAGTTGTTTCAAATTCAATGGATCACGGTACAGATTTCAACAATTGGTGGGCTGAACACTCAGAAGAATATACTCGATATAATATTGAGAAACCAGAATTCCAAGAATTCTCCTTGAAAAATGGATTTAACAAAGGCGATGCAATAGTTGCAGTTGGTAAAGATTTCGAAGATATAGAAATTGGAGATATAATCATATTCCGAACGGCAGCGCGAACTGAACCAATCATACATCGAGTTGTTGAAAAAGGAGATAATTGGGTATCAACAAAAGGAGACAACAATCCATCTCAGCTACAATTTGAAACTCGAATTCATGAAGATGATATTGTTGGCGCAGCAAAAATTCGAATTCCGCTCATCGGTTGGGTAAAGGTCGGATTTTTAATGTTGCTCGGAAAACTGTAATTTTCCACAAAGCTTTTTAATATAACGCTGTATTAATCACAGAAGATGGTTTCAGACTTATTCAACAAAGACGGTTCAATTAAGATTCCAACCAAATCTGTAAAGCTGAAAGAAAAGACGCATCGTGAACAAAGAGGAAAGGGTGCAAGCACACAAGAGGAAAGCACACTTGCAAAAGTTAGCGAAGAGTGCGAAAAATGCGGAAACGGAGAGGCTTATTGGTGGACAGAACAAACACGTTCATCTGATGAACCAGAAACGCAATTTTTCAGATGTACTAAATGTAAGCACACTTGGCGAGAATATTCTTAACTCTCCAAATTTATTTAAACCAAAACAATTCAAATAGCACATGGCGGAAGAATCTTCTGAAGAAAAGAAAGTTTTCAAGAGATATCCTTTTCAGTTAACAAATATTTCTGATTTATCAAAGGAAACAAAAAGCGTAGCAATAACTGGAGTGGTTTTGAATAAAGACAGCGAGATTCAATCATTTATAATCGACGATAGTTCTGGAAAGATTACAGTAATAACAAACAACACTGCAGCTTTCAATTCTATTCAAGAGGGAAATGTCGTAAGAGTTCTTGGAAAAACTTGGGGAGAGGGTGAAGATATTGAAATACAATCAGATTTAATCCAAGATTTCTCAAAAATTGATTTTAATCTCTACAAGAAAACAATTTAAATCTCAAAGTTCTTAATCAAATAATGGGAATATTCAGACGAGTTAATATGATTCGTCCAAATTATGGATTATTTGTGCTAATTGCAATTTTATTAGCAGCATATGCTGGAAACCTTTCAAGTGAATACGCAACATTACCAGCCTTTGGAATTGCAAAGCCGGCATTAATAGGAGTATTGGCAGCAGGTGCAGTTATAATCGCAACAATAGTTGGAGTTTTGTCTAGTCGGTTCTAAATTGAATAAATCTTTATAAATTACTACTAAGAGATTGTGAATTATGTTCACATTAAAAGTAAACGATACAAAATTATTAAATAACACAATCGGAACAATCTCAGAATTTATTTCAGATGCAACCTTCAATGTGACAAATGAAGGGCTAAAACTTGTGGCAATGGATCCAGCGAATATTTCTATGGTTATTCTTACAATTCTTCCATCGGCTTTTACTGAATATCAAGTAAATGAACCTTCAAAAATTACGATCAATCTTGATGGATTCCGTCAAGCGCTAAGAAGAGTCAGAGCAGGAGAAACTATTACCTTAACACATTCAAGCAACAAGCTTAATGTAACTGTTCAAGGGTCATCAACAAAGCGATTTTCAATTCCTTTGTTAGATGAAGAGCAAATAGAAAGAAAAGTGCCTGAGCTTGATTTCAAAGTTAGCCTTGAAATGGACTCTAAAGAGTTCCGAGATTTTGTCGATGATGCAAGTATTGTTAGCGAAGCAGCAGGACTTAAAGCTGCAGAGAATTTATTTCTTCTAACTGCGGGAGACACAGGAAGAAAAGTTGAAATAGAGTTAAAGCAAGGCTCAGATATTCTAGTGAGCATGAACATTAAAGAGCCAGCAAGTTCAATATATTCTGTTGAGTACATGAAAAAGATGTCAAAAGCAGCATCTTTTGCAGATTCAGTTAAAGTAAATTTTTCAACAGATTATCCTTTGAGACTTGACTTCAAAGCATTAAACCAAGCACAGATGTCCTTCATTTTGGCACCAAGAATTGAGAATAAATAATCAAACTGCAGCAGAACCAAAATCAATTCGGCCATGATTTTTATAATCAACTACTTTTGAATCAGTATATTTCCAATCAAAAATTGAAGTAAAATTATCCGTCTCTATTTTTGGTAAAGCAAGTGGGACTCTCGAGAGCTGTTCCATCAAACCTTCTCTATGATTTTCATAAATATGAACATCACCCAAATGCCCAACAAGTTTTCCTTCTTCATATCCAGTTTCCTTAGCAAGCAAATGCAACAACAAACCGTAACTTGCAATATTGAATGGTAAACCAAGCGCAGTATCAACAGATCGCTGATTCCACATCAAATTCAATTTACCTTTCTTTTCACCAGTTTCTTCATCAATAGAGGGATCAGTAACTGTAACTTGGAAACAATAATGACAAGGAGGTAGAGCCATTTCTCCAACCTGTTTAGGATTCCACGCATTAACAATCATTCTACGACTTCCAGGATTTGTGTTAATCGTATCAATTAAATTCTCCAATTGATCAATTCCTTGCCCATCATAATCATAATCATATCCTTGATAGTCTGCGTCAAAGTGACGCCACTGAAAACCGTAAATTGGACCCAAGTCCCGTTCCGTTTCCATCGCTGCTTTCGTTTCAGAATCATGACCATAAGGAACTTTCTTTCCCCAACACCACGAATCCCAAATATGATTATCTCGATCTTGTAACCATTGTTTGTCAGTAATCCCTTTGATGAAAAACTCCAACTCTGAAGCAACCAGTCTAATAGGAACATTTTTTGTTGTAAGAAGTGGAAAACCCTGAGACATGTCGTGTTGAAATATTGCTCCAGGAATTGTGTAGGCTGGAATTCCAGTTCTATTTCCGCTCAGAGTTCCTCTAACAATAACATCTCTAACAATTGAGGTGTAGCCGCGCATAAATAATTATTTAACTGAAATTTAAATAGATATAACTAATTAATTGAACAATTGCTTAAATAGAAAATTACAGAAATTAGTCGATGGAAAGAGGAAAGTTAATAGTTATTGACGGAACAGACGGAGCAGGAAAAGAAACACAAACCAAACTTCTTGAGCAACGACTGAACGCAGAAGGAATTCATGTCATAAAATACTCTTTTCCAAATTATGATTCAGTTTATGGACAAATGATTTCTCAATATCTACAAGGAGATTTTGGAACTTCAACCGAAGTCCATCCAAAATTAGCATCACTCCTTTATGCATTTGACAGAGGAATGGTTGCTGACGAAATGACTGGACATTTAGAAAGCGGACATTACATTTTATGTGACAGATTTATAGAATCGAATATTGCATATCAACAAGCAAAACTTCCAGAAGAAAAACGAAAAGAATTCTTCAATTGGTTAATTGAGTTAGAGCATAAAGTGCTGGGTGTTCCAGAATCAGATTCAGTTCTGTTCTTAAGAGTCCCAGTAACTGTTTCCAGAGAAAATATGGATGCTCGGGAAAAACTGGACGGACACGAATCAAATCAAACTTATCAACACGAAGTTTTGAGAAGTTATGAGTCTCTTGCTCAGGATAGCAATAAATGGAAAATAATTGACTGCACAGCAAATGGAGAAATGCGTGCTCGAGAAGAAATTCACGAAGAAATTTATCAGGCAATCCAATAAGTTTTAATTATATTCTACTAATAATTAATATGGTCAAAGCAATGATTCGAGAGATTACTCAAGAAACGCCAGATGTAAAAAGATTTATTTTAGAGCTTGACAAAAATATGCCATTCAAGGCAGGCCAATTTGTAATGCTCAAAATTGATCCAGAACGATTTGACAAGATCATACCTACTCGAGCATATTCAATTGCGAACGCACCCAATAACAAATTTGAAATTCATATATTAGCAAAAATAATTCCCAACAGCAAATTTAGCAAATATTTGGGACAATTAGAAGTTATGGAAGAAATAGAAGTACAAGGACCTTATGGAAGATTTACTTTGTCTGAGAAAGATAATTCAAAGCATATTACTCTTGTTGGTGCGGGAACAGGAATTGCACCTCTAGTTGGAATAATGGATTATGCGCTTCAAAAAAATCTAGATACTCACGTAATATATTGTGACAGGGGCGAAGAACATTTGATTAATATTAAACAATTTGATGAACTTACAAAACAAAACAAAATAAGCAGCTCAATTCTAACAACGCGAGACAAAGATTCCGAAAGAATTCAAACTCATGTAACTCAAGAGTTCCTTGAGCAAGATTTACCAACAAAAGATACTCTTTTCTTTGTTTGTGGACCTCTTGAATTTGTAAACAACGTCGTTGATCATTTAACTCAATTAGGAGTTGGAGATGAACGGATAAAAACTGAAAGATATGGATAGAAATCATAAAGTTCTAAACGAGCTTGAAAGAATTTACAAAGGAGGACCTTTCCTGAGTGGACGAACGCCTTTTGAAAGACTAATCGCAGTTATACTCTCGGCACAATGTACTGACAAACAAGTGAACAAAGTTACAAAAGAGCTTTTCAAAAAATACCGAACACCAAAAGCATTCGCAAACGCAGATATCAAAGAGCTAGAAAAACTAGTTTACTCAACAGGATTCTATCGGGCAAAGGCCAGATATCTAAAAGAAACTTCTCAAATAATTATTGACAAATTCGGAGGAAAGGTTCCAAACAAAATGGAAGACTTGCTTGAACTTCGAGGAGTGGCAAGAAAAGTCGCAAACATTGTAATGTGGGAGGCGCACAATAAAATCTCAGGAATTCCAGTAGACACTCATGTAAAAAGAGTTTCATATCGGCTAGGATTAACTCAAAACACAAATCCAGATAAAATTGAGCAAGACCTAATTAATATTTATCCAGAAGAAAAGTGGCCAAATGTTTCTTACATGCTAATCGAACATGGCCGAGCAGTTTGCGATGCGAGAAATCCAAATTGCAAGAATTGCTCTTTTGATAATATTTGTCCGAAAACTGGAGTAAAAAATAAACTCGGAAATACTTAAATATAAGTTTAGCAATATCAAGTCATGGCGCGACGACGAAATTCAAAAAATGATACTACAAAATATGTAATTATTGGTGTCGCAGCACTTGTAGTCATATTTCTACTGATGAATGTTGCTCCAACCGGCAAGTTTACTGATTTCGCACCAGGAGAAGGAATGCTTCTTCAAGATAAATATGGCGACTTTTCGTGCTACACTTTTGAATCGGGATTGGAAGAGAGTTGCGCAGTAAAAGTAGATGAATTGGCTATGCCTGGAGAACATGAAGAGCCAAGAAAAGGAATGCCTGAAGAACATGAAGGGCCAAGAGAAGAAATGCCTGAAGGAATGACTGGAGATCCTTGCAGTTGCTTCCCTGAAGAAATGCCTGAAGAAATGCCTGAAGAAATGCCTGAAGGAATGCCTGAAGGAATGCCTGGCGAACATGAAGAGCCAAGAGAAGAAATTCCGATGGAAGGCGAAGAAGGTCCAGTAGAATTTGAAGAACCAGAACCAGACTCTGTAGAACTTTATTAAAATTCAATTCCATTCCAATTCTGTTTTTCCATTTCTTTAAACCAATTTAGAAATTTGTCAACAATAACAGAATCAGAACTGAATTCCTTATTCAATTCAAAAAGTTTTCTAGCAATCATCGCCTGTTTTGGCTCAAGCTCTTTCATCAAAAAACGTAATACTTACGCCTTATAAATCTTGCGACAACTAACCGTAATATTTGTCCTTATAGAATTCAATCAATTCATTTACTCGAGGAATACAAGTTTTGTCCTGAACTCCAACTTTAGTTTTCTTTTGAACTGCTTCAAAGTCGTGAGCTCCTTCAAGAACCGCTTCCTCAATATCTTTGTCAGTAATCTTCAAAATCTTATCAACAATTTCAGCACCCTTTGAAACAATTATTCTATCTTTCTGTCCAGATTTGAAGAAATAATTATTAATCGCAGCTCTCAATGCCTTGTCACCAAGAACAGAACAGTGGAATTTCCGTGCAGGCAATCCATGCAATCTTTCAACAATATCATGAGGTTTCAATTCAAGCGCTTGAGAAATAGTCATACCATCATTTTCAACAACCATCTCAGACATTATAGAAGTGCTTGCAATTGCGCTAGCGCAACCAAAAGTTTGCCACTTACATTCTTTGATTTTATCATCTTCAACTTTAATCCAAATCTTCATCATATCTCCACAAGCCGGACTCCCAACTTCTCCAATTCCATCAGCTTCTTTTCCATATTCAGAAGCCTCTGTTTCAGTCTTCAAGATATTCTTAGGATTGAAGAAATGATCTCTAACTGCATCAGTGTAAAACCATGATTTAGCATCAACTTTTGCTTTTACATCCGGATGAACTGTTCCTTTAACTTCTATCATCTTATTTCCTCCGCTTTCAAGTGAACTGGTGAAATGC
>CEPZ01038221.1_pt1 | contig 13012 bp, 11 predicted proteins | sample 530461 | NCBI WGS metagenome assembly CEPZ01 (sample SAMEA2620106, study PRJEB7988) | marine metagenome | isolation source: saline water (ENVO:00002010), including | reverse complement strand
CATAATAAAAATTTTCTTGGAAAAGAGTATAGGGCTATAAAGATTTTTGTAACAAATGCGAAAGATGCTCATGATATTGCGAATGAGATTGGATTTAAGGAAATTTTTAAGAGAAGGGAGTATGACATTAGTTATATTACTAGATATATAATTGAAAGAAAGTTGAAGCCTTTGAATTGGTATGAAATCTCTGGAGAAGTTTTGAATAATTCTATGGAATTTGGAGGCATTGATAGTATTGATGTGGACTTGTGTTTAAAAGTTGATAAAATTGATAAAATTAAAGAGAAACAATTCAAACCTAGAGTATTAGCATTCGATATAGAAACTTCAGAGTTAGAGATTGGAGGAGGAGAGATATTAATGATTAGTTTGGTTGGAGAAAATCCTCATAAATCAAAGATTTCTGGGAACTCCAGAATTGGAAATTCTGAAGTTTTTAAGAAAGTTATTACTACTAAGGGAGATTCTAAATTAGATTTTGTTGAGAAGGTTGAAGATGAAGAGGAATTAATTGAGAAATTTGTTGAATATGTTAAGGAATATAATCCTGATGTGTTGACTGGTTATTTTAGTGACGGATTTGATTTGGCTTATTTGCGTGCTAGAGCAGATAAATTGCGTGTGAAGCTTGGTTTAGGTTTAGATAATAGTCCTCCCAAGTTTAGAAGGGGAGCTATTATGACTGGGAAAATTAATGGTTTGGTTCATATTGATTTATTTAGATTTATTAGAATTGTATATTCGCAATATATGCAGTCAGAAACTATGGGGTTAAGTGATGTTGCTCAGGAATTATTAGGGGAGAAAAAAGATGATTGGGAATTTATATCTGTAGATAAAATTAAAGGTAAGAAATGGGATGAGTTCTTTAAGTATAATTTGAAGGATAGTCAGCTAACCTATGATTTGTTTGAAAAAATTTGGCCAGATATGTTGGAATTTACTAAGATTATTGAGGAGCCTTTATTTGATGTATCTAGATATAGTATGTCGAATTTAGTTGAGAATTATATTATGCATAATTTGGATAAATATAATGAAATAATTGAGAAGAAGCCTGTTAATGATATGATTGGTGCAAGGAGGGCTGAAGATAAATATGAAGGTGCTTTTGTTTTTCAACCCATTCCTGGGTTGTATGAAGATGTGGTATTTTTTGATTTTACTAGTATGTATGGTTCAGTCATAGTTAGTTTTAATTTATCTAAGGAAAGTTATCTTAATAAAAAAGAGAAAGGTGCCACCATGGTAGATATTGGTGAGAAGGTTTATTTTGATAAAAATAAGGGATTTTTCTCTAAAATGTTAGCTAATATTATTGAAACTAGGAAGAAATATAAGAAGGATTATAATAAGGATCCTTCAAATTTGTTAAAAGCTAGAAGTAATTCATTTAAATTATTGGCAAATGCAGCTTATGGTTATTTGGGGTATTTTGGAGCGAGATATTATTGTAGGGAGGCGGCAGCTAGTACTGCTGCTTTAGCTAGGAAAGAAATTAAGGAAGCAATAGCTGAGATTGAGAAGAAAGGATATAAGATTGTTTATTCAGATACTGATAGTATTGCATTTTTACAGGGAAAACATAGTAAGAAACAAGTTAATGATATGTTGAAAGATATTAATAAACATTTACCAGGAATAATGGAATTGGATCTAGAAGGATTTTTTAAGAGAGGTATTTGGGTTACTAAAAGAACTGGAGATTTTGGTGCAAAGAAAAAATATGCCTTATTAGGAGAGGATGGGAAAACTAAAATTAAAGGATTTGAGACAGTTAGAAGAGATTGGTGCGGTTTAGCTAGAGAAACTCAGAATAAGATTTTAGAGTTGATTTTAGATAATGGTAATGAAAAAAAGGCCTTGGTATATCTGAAGAAAATTATTAAAAAATTGAAGAATCGGGAAGTTGATAAAGATAGTTTGATTATTAAAACTCAGTTGAAGAGGAATGTTGAAGATTATAAGTCTATTGGACCTCATGTTGTAGCTGCTAAGAGAATGCAAGAGCAAGGAATCAAAGTTGCAATTGGAAGTTTAATTGAATATTATATTGCAGAAAGTAATGAAAAAAGAGCCTTGGTTAGAGATAGGGCCAAATTATTAGATGAGAAAGGCAATTATGATATTGAGTATTATTTGAAAAATCAGATTCTTCCAGCTGCAGAGAATATTTTTGAAGTCTTTGAAGTTAATGTTAATGATTTGATTAATGGTGAAAAGCAGAAGGGGTTGGGGGATTTTTAGTAGATTAAATTCTTTCTCTAAGTTTCTTTTCTAGATTATTAAATACTTCCTCAGTTTTTTCTTCTTCTTCTTTTAATTTAGTATAAAATCTTTTTATATATTTAGATCCACTTTTAACATAATTATAATATGTGCCCACAGTAGATGCCGTGGCTATAATTGCTTCAGTATTATATCCATTTATGTAATAAGTGGTTATGGTTAATAAATTTACTCACCTTTAAAATTTAGATATGTATTTATTTTCCCTGGATTAAATTCATTATCTTTCAGAATATTTAAGGCTAAATTAATCATTTTTGTTCTAATAAATTTTGCTTTTTCCTTTCCACCTAAGGATTCGTCATTGTAGAAAATAGGATTTGTAACTACAGCTACCCTGAATGCTATGTAGGGAGCCATAATCTTTCTCATTTCTTTATCATTTGTTTTCTTAAAATAATTATTCCAGAATATATCAAATATTTCTTTGAAAGGGCCTTCAAAATTCCCATTAGTTATTAAAGAATACATTATTGGATTTATTATGAATGCTGTGATGTCATCTGCAGGTTCTCCAAAACGACCTCTTGATCTGTCTAATATTGTTAGTTTTTGATCTTCAAACCATAAATTTCCAGGATGATAATCTGCATGAATTTCACATAATCTATTGTGCATATCTCTAGATCTTCTCCAAAATATAATTGATTTTGATACAATGCTCATCCACTTTTTCTCAAATTGTTCAAATGCAGAATCTGGATGCATGTCTAAAAGTCCTATTAGACTTCCCCCACTTCCAATTGTATCTCTGATTTTCCTTCTGTATAATGGGATTGATTTATGTTTGTTTTTATGTAATTCTACTAAGAAATTAGATATTGTTAATATCTTTTCTTTTGTTTCATCTTTTAGTTGTTTTGTTTCTTTAATTTCATTAAAATCTTTAAATAAATCATCCCCTTTTGCCTCTTCCATTAAGATATAGAATTCTTTTGCGTTGCCCACAGAGGTTAATGAATTATCTTCATTTTGAGCAATCACATCTTCTGATTTGACATGATTATCCATTTTATTATAGTTATCATGAGCATCTAATAAGGAGCTAGCTCTATCGGAATAATGATCCATGCCTAAATTCTCGGTAAATAATGATTTTAAAACCAGTGTTTTTTCTTTATTGTTAATTTTAAATTTTAAACTATATCCAGTTCCAAGAACTCCCGATCCTAGCTTTTCTATATTTATATTTGAAATCTTTCCCCCATACTTCTCTTTCAGATATTTTTCTATAATATTATTTTTTAAATCCATTTCTTTTTAATATATTTATTTTATGAATGCTTGCAATTCTTTTACCCTTGCATCATATTTAGGTTTAGCTAGATCTTGAAAAAATGGCATTGATATATAGGGCATTGTTTGATTAACATGTTCTAAAACTTCTTCTGCGACTTCATTTATAGATCTGTCTGGTTTCAATCTGAGTGAAAATTGGAATAGGCTAGATAGATTCCAGTCAAATAACTGCATCGCATCTACATCATTAACAATCTTGTTATTAATTGGAGCTTCCCCATATCTACTTCTATCTAGATTACCATCATGAGTCCGGATTGTATCTGTAATCTTATCCACATAATTTTCCTGAATTCCAATATTTTCTAAAATTCCTGGAGCCATTTGAGTCCCCTTAATAATATGATCTCTTTCTTCAGAATCAAAATCTCTAGAATATCCAATATCATGTAATAACCCTCCCAATTCACAAACTATGGGATCAATAGTTGGATCAATTCTTCTTAAATATGCTGCGTAAAGAAAACAGTTTCTTGCAACAGGCCTTATATGGTCTGAAAAATAAATATCTCCATGAGCTGTTTTAATTTCTACATCACTATAAATTTGATCTCTTTCCTTATCAGAAATTCTTAGTTTATCCATATTTTTTCTTGTTTTCTTCTCTTATAAGCATATCTTTAGTAAATCATATTAATTATTATGTCCTCATCCAAACAATTAAAACCTCTATTGCCTCCATTAATGCATGAAACCAAGACATTATGAACCTAAGGTCAAATTTGTAGATAGAATATCTAAATTATTAAGAAATAAACAAGATGTTGATAAGTTTTTTGAGATTGCTAAGACTAGGCCTAATAAGGCAATTAGGTGTAATACCCTTAAAATTAGTCCGGAGGATTTGATGAAAAGGTTAGATAGTATGGGGTGGAAGGTTGAACAGCCGTTTTCTGATTATCCTGAGATAATGATTATTAGAAGTGCATTGTTGCCTGGAGAGATTGGTAAGACTAAAGAGCATATTTTGGGATATTATTATGTGCAAGAGATTACTAGTATGATGCCAATTATTGCACTAAATCCCAAACCAGGTGATAGGATATTGGATTTGTGTGCTGCACCTGGAAGCAAGACTACTCAGGCAGCTGCAATGATGGAGAATGACGGAAATATTATTGCAAATGATTTATCTATGGGAAGAATTAGGATTTTAGCATCTAATTTAGAGAGGTGTGGTGTTACAAATACGATTATTACTAGGCATAACGGAATTGAATTATGTGAAAAATTGAAAAAAATGAGAATTAAGTTTGATAAAATATTAGTTGATGCTCCTTGTAGTGGAGAGGGTAATTTGAGAACTAGCCCAAGGACATTATTGGAGTGGTCTGAAGGATTATTAAAAAGTTTAAGTAGGAAACAGAAAAAAATATTGAATAGTGTGGTTGACTTATTGGCAGAAGGCGGAGAAATTGTTTATTCGACGTGTACTTATGCTCCTGAGGAGAATGAAATGGTGGTGCAACACTTAATTGATGAATATGATTTTGAGATTATCCCTGTTGAATTACCTTTGAAAACTAGGACTGGAATAAAAGAATGGAAAAAAAGTAAATTTGATAAAAGTTTGAAAGATGCTAGAAGGATTTATCATCATGATAATGATATGGAAGGGTTCTTCGTCTCTAAGTTAAGACGAAGAAATCCTTAAGAACATAAAATTCCATGGCCCTCCTCCTCCTCCAATTCCCTAAGTAAATAGAAATTTTATGATGGAAGGGTTCTTTGTTTGTAAATTGAAGCGAAAGAGGTAGATTTTTATAGCTTTTATTTCTTAGTAAATTATGAAAAAGCCCTATAGGAAACCTGAACCAGGAGACTTTGTAGAAGTTAAGATTAATGATAAGATTGAGAAAGGGAAATATTTAGAAAGTCATGATCGCGGAATTCTTTTATTGAAGTTAGATAATGGATATAATATTGGATTAAAGAAAGAAGATATTAGTGAAATTAAAGTGGTTGAAAAAGGGGAATCTAAGAAAGAAATTTCTGAAATGAAACTTAGTGGTAAAAAGCCAATTATTGATTTTTATTTGACTGGAGGAACTATTAGTAGTAAATTAGATCCTAGTACAGGGGGTGTTAGGAATTTAATTGATAGCAAAGAATTCTTTTCTGTCTATCCAGAGATATTTGATTTAGCAGATGTTAATGTGAAAGCACCCTTTAGTAAACAGAGCGAGGACATGATGCCTAGCGATTGGATAAGGATAGCTAAATTAGTTGGGAAATCTTTGAATGACCCTCAGGTGAAAGGTGTAATTATTAGTCATGGTACGGATACATTGCATTTTACTGCTGCTGCATTAAGTTTTATGTTAGGAAAATTGAGTAAACCAGTAATATTAACTTATAGTCAGAGAAGTTCTGATAGGGGAAGTAGCGATAGTAGATTGAATTTAATATGTAGTGCTCATATGGCTTTGAGCGATATGGCCGAAGTTATGTTGGTTGGACATGCAACTAGTAATGATGATTATTGTTATGCTTTGCAAGGGAATAAATGTAGGAAGATGCATACTAGTAGAAGAGATGCTTTTAGACCAATAAATTGTAAACCTTTTGCTAAAATATGGAAAGATGGTAAGATTGAAAATATTAGAGAAGATTTTAATCAGAGAAATAAAGAAAAGGTTATTGTAGATGCAGTATTTGATGAGAAAGTTAGTTTGTTTAAGGCTTATCCTGGAAATAATAGTAAGGTAATTGATTATTTTAGAAAAAATTTTAAGGGATTAGTAGTTGAAGGAACTGGTTTAGGGCATGTTTCAACAAATGGAAAATTTAATTTAGTTCCTGAATTAAAGAAAGCTATTGAAAAAGGGCTTTTAGTTTATATGACTCCTCAAACTATTTATGGCAGGGTAGATTCCCATGTTTATAGTTCTGGAAGAAAATTAAAAGAGGCAGGAGTTGTTTATTTGCAAGACATGTTACCTGAAACGGCATATGTTAAATTGGGATGGATCTTAGCCCATAAACAATGGAGAGGAAGTGTTGCAACTAAAAGAAAGATGTTGGAAAATATTTCTAAAGAGTTTAATCCTAGATTGGAAAATAAGTTTCTAGAGTAATTTATCTCATATATATTTATAAAAAATATAATCTAAAAATAGTTATGAAAGTTTTAGTAACTGGAGGAGCAGGATTTATTGGTTCTAATTTAGTTGATAAGCTAATTGATAGAGGCCATTTAGTTGTTGTAATAGATAATTTAAGTGCTGGAAAGAGGGAAAACATTAATGAGAATGCTAAATTTTATGCTGCAGATATGCTTGATACCGATAGATTAAATGAGATTTTTTCATTGGAAAAACCAGAAGTAGTTTATCATTTAGCTGCACAAACAATGTTAAGAAAATCAATTGAAGATCCTATATGTGATGCTAAAACTAATATTTTGGGTACCATAAGTATCTTGGAAGCTTGTAGGATGAATGATATTAAGAGAATAATTTATACCTCTACAGGCGGTGCAAGAGTAGGAGAACCAGATTATTTGCCAGTTGATGAGAAACACCCCTTAAGGCCTAGTTCTCCATATGGCATTTCTAAGCATTCTGCAGAGCATTATGTGGAAGCCTATTGCGGATTATATGAATTGGATTATCTGATTTTTTGTTTCGGTAATGTTTATGGGCCAAGAGACCCTCCTGAATGTAAAAGGCTGGTTCCATTTTTTATGGATATGATACAAAAGAATAATGTTCCAAAAATATTTGGAGACGGAACCAATACTAGAGATTATATTTATGTTATGGACCTTGCAAATTTTATGGCAGAATGCATTGATAAAAGTTCTTCTTCAAAATTATTTCATTTAGCTAATGGGAAAGAGATAAGTGTAAATGAAGTTTATGAGGTTTTGAAAAAAGTTACAGGTTTTGAAAAAGATGCGGAAAAAATCTCTGAAGTAAAAGGTGAAGTTAAGAAAATTGTTTTAGATATTAGTTTGGCACAAAAAGAATTGGGTTGGAATCCAACTACAGAGTTAGAAGAAGGTATAAAAAATACATGGAGTTGGTTGAATAATAAATAATTTATTTAATAAATCTTTTTTCGATTCTATCCAATTGTTTCTTTATTTCTCGAATCTCTTTTTCTGCTCTTCTATTGACTTTGTAATCATATTCTGCCCTTATTCTATCCCTATGGGTTGAACGATTCTGTGACATTAAAATTATTGGAGCCTGTATTGCTGCCAAACAAGATAATACTAAATTTAATAAAATGAATGGGAATGGGTCAAATGGTTCTTCTGCAAGATAATTTGCCCAATAATATGTATTTAGTATCATCCACAATACTAGGAAAATTAAAAATCCAATAATAAATATCCAACTTCCAGCCCATCTTGTTAACCAATCGGCAGTACTTTGTCCAATAGTTGTTCTATTTTTCTTTTTTGGGTTAATATTTCTTGATAATGTGGTGAATATTTCTTCAGTTGCTTTTCCTACCTTTTTTCCACCCTCATCTAAATGAGTATTAACAATCTTTTTAGATAATTTTTGCAAATATTTTGATGTTTTTGAAAATCCTCTTTTTTTCATTATTGATTATAGTTAATATGGTTTATATATTTATTCTTATTAGGAATTTTGTTACAATAATTTGTAACTATTAAGTGAGTACAATGGGAAGGTTTAAAAGGTGAAATTGTTAAATTTATTTATGGAATATACAGATAATGATAAAGTAAATTTACTTGAATGGCAATTAAATGATACAAATAGATTTGAGGAATATAAATTATTTTTAAGTGGAGCTGTTGAATCAAGTAATGAAAGAACTATAAATAATGTTAGATATAGCATGGCTTTAGCAGATTCACATAATCAAATTAATGCAGGTGATCAATATATGTTTATTGGAGGCATGGGGGTATTGGGAAATATTGTGAGGCATTTGGGAGAATATTCCGCAGTTAATTGGAGAGATTCCCATGATGTGGATATTTTATGTAGGAATAGGGTATATAGTTTTTTGTATGATAATTTTTTTGATAGAACTGAAGTTGCGAGTAAGTCTTTATCTTTTGGGAATAAATTGTGTTATAGAGGTTCTTCAAAAGATATTGAGGAAAAATTTTTAGATGAAACCAATATGGATGTTTATGTTCCCGGTCCAAATTGTGGCATGGATATAATTGTTAATAAAACTATTTTTAAAAATGAGGATTGGAGAAATAGTAAACTTGTAGATTATTTTGGGATTAAAATGAGTGTTGCGAATCCTATTACCTTGCTTGAGATGAAGCTTGATGTTGATGAAAATGTTAATCCCCTAAGAAGATCTAAGGATTTATCTGATATTGTTGCACTGTTAGGAGTTATTGAGAGAGATGGTATTGAGCCTGAAGATATGGTTGGTAAATTAAATGAAGCTCAATTTAGAAGTATTGAAGATATCTTAGATGAATATCCTAAAGTGAAGGTTCAGAAAAGATTAATTTACGGGGCCAATATATATGAAAAAGCTTTAGATGATATTTACGGGGCCAATAGGTATCTGGATATGAAAAAGCTGATATTAACGCCAAGTTTAGAATATGTGCAGGAAATTATAAAATTGGGGGAAGAAAAATGAAAATATTAATGGTTTCTGATATTCATTCAGATTATAATGCTGCAATATCTTCCTATCATTCGGAGAATTCAAAAGATGATCCCTTAGATTATGTTTTGGATTGTGGAGATCATACAGATATTAAAAATTTATTTGAATTTGTGCCACATTATTATATAAATGGGAATCATGAACCTGATGAAATATTGGTGCCTGAAGATCAAATGCCATTACCCTATAGGATCTCTCCAGGACAGACAATTGTTTTACCTTCAAAAAATCATAAAGTTAGAGTTGCCGGGCTAGATGGAAATTATACAGATCCCTCAAAAGATTATGCAGTTACTAATGAGAATATTGAAAAATTAGAAAGAATTGAAGAAGGAGATTTGGATATATTATTAACTCATGAATCTCCAGTATTAGCTAGAAAGAATCTCCAGTATAAACATATGGCCGAAAAAGTTATTAGGCAAATAGATAGAATAAAACCAAAATTTGTTTTTTCGGGGCATATGAATAGATTTGATGATACTCTTTTTACACCTGGAGAAATACAAAATATTGTTTTAGAAGATATGGTTAAAGGTTATGGTGTTTTGCGTGTTGGAGAGGAATATAGGCTAGAAAGAGTCAGATGTAGATTTGGTTAATCCTAATATTTATTAACCCTTTTCTTTTATTAAAAATATGAGTGGAGAAATAAAGGCAGGTTTGGAAATTCATCAGCAATTAGATACTCATAAATTGTTTTGTAATTGTCCTTCAGTACTTAGAAAAGATGATGCTGAGTTTGAAGTTAGGAGAAGATTGCATGCGGTGGCTGGAGAAAGTGGGGAGGTTGATATTGCTGCGAAACATGAAGCTAAGCAAAATAAAGAGTTTATTTATGAGGGTTATGATACAACTTGTTTAGTAGAATTGGATGAAGAACCTCCGCATTTAATAAATGAGGAGGCTTTGATGACTGTTTTGCATGTGGCGCTATTATTGAATTGCGAAATATTTCCTATTAGCCAGATAATGAGGAAAACTGTGGTAGATGGAAGTAATACTAGTGGATTTCAAAGAACCGTGTTAGTTGCTAGAAATGGTTATATTGAAACGGAAAGTGGGAGAGTTAGAATTGATAATATTAGTTTAGAAGAAGATTCTGCAAGATTTATTTCTAAAGAAGAAAATAAGTTTAGATTGGATAGATTGGGGATTCCATTAATTGAAATTGGTACAGCTCCAGATATCAAGAATCCTGAGCAAGCTAAAGAAGTAGCACTTTATATTGGAGATGTTTTGAGGAGTTGTAAGGTTAAAAGGGGAATTGGAACTATAAGACAAGATGTTAATGTTAGTACTCCTGGACATCCAAGGATTGAGATTAAAGGTTTTCAGGATGTTAAAATGTTTGTTCCTACAATTGAAAAAGAAGTTAAGAGACAAGAAGGAAATTTAAAAGGTAAAAAAGATTTGATTGGCCAGGTTAGAAATGCCCTGTCTGATGGCAGTAGCGAATTTATTAGGCCAATGCCTGGAGCTGCAAGAATGTATCCTGAAACTGATTTGCCCCTATTAAGAATAAGTAAACAAATGATTGATGAGGCTAAAAGAACATTACCTAAGCTGCGAAGTGAATTGAAAGTTGATTTGATTAAAAAAGGATTAAGAGATGATGAAATACAGATATTATTAAAGGGAGATAATTTAGATGACTTTAATAATTTATTAAAGATTATTAATGAACCAAGGTTCATCTATAAGGTTCTAATTGAAATTCCAAAGCAAATTGGTGATTTGGATATGGATATAATTGAAAGTATTGTGTATGCTGTTGATAATGGTAAGTTAGATAAATTAGATGTTAAACAGGTTATGCAAGAGATTGTAAATGGTAAAAGTTTAGAAGAGGCTTTGATTATTGAAAAAGCGGATATTGGAGATGTTGAAAGTGAAATTATTAAATTAATTAAAGAAAAACCGGGATTAAGTGTTGGAGGGTATATGGGATTGATAATGCAGAAGTTTAAAGGGAAGGTTAATGGTAAGGAAGTTAATACAATACTTAATAAACTATTAAATTAATATTATTATAGAGGTGATATTATGGAAATAAAATGGCATTCAATTATAGTAATTTTTAGTTTTATATTACTATTAGTTGGAGGAACATTTATCTATCATAATGTGGAAGGTTGGGGTTATTTAGATTCTACTTATTTTATGGTAATTACTGCTACTACCATAGGCTATGGAGATCTTACACCGCAAACAGATATTGGAAAAATTACAACTATTTTTTACTCTTTTATTGGAATTGCATTTATGTTTTATATGATAGATAGTATTATACTTTCTTTGATAAGTCGAAGGATTAAAGATGATAAAACAAAATCTCCTAGTGATGGGAGAAAATTGAGAAAATTTAAAAAAAGGTAGCTTTATAAATTTGAATTCTTAGTTTAATAAGTGTTAAGATTGTTAAAATTTTAAATATTGTAAGATGTTAAGAGACTATAATTTAGGAGAAGTTAATGAAAAACTTGCTGGGAAGAAGGTTAGATTATGTGGATGGATTGATACTATAAGAGCGCATGGAAAGGTTGCTTTTTTTGATTTGAGAGATAGATATGGCAAGGTTCAATGTGTAATAGTAAAGAAAAATGATGATTTTGAAAAAGTTTGTAAATTGAATAGGGAAAGTTGTGTTTGTGTAGAGGGAGAAGTTAATTTGCGGCCAAAAGGAAGTGAGAATAAAGAATTGAGTAGTGGGAAGATTGAATTGTTTTTGAGTAAGGTAGAAGTATTGAGTGAGAGTCCTGTTTTGCCTTTTGAAATTAATGATAAAATAGAAAATGAAGAGTTAAGATTGAAGTATAGATTTTTAGATTTGAGAAGTGATAGGATGCAAAGGAATTTGATTAAAAGGAGTGATACACTTAATGCTATTAGGCAATTTTTTCATAATGAAGGATTTGTTGAAATTGAAACTCCTATTTTAGCTAAATCAACTCCAGAAGGAGCTAGAGATTATATTGTTCCTAGCAGGAATTTTCCAGGTAATTTTTATGCATTACCTCAAAGCCCCCAACTCTTTAAACAGTTAAGTCAGGTGTCTGGGTTTGATAAATATATTCAAATTGCTAGATGTTTTCGAGATGAAGATTTGAGAAGTGATAGACAGCCGGAGTTTACTCAGGTTGATGTTGAAATGAGTTTTATTGAACAGGATGATATTATAGATATTACTGAAAAAATGTTGAAAGATTTGTTTAAGAAGGTTTTGGGAGAAGAAATTAAGACCCCTTTCCCAAGAATATCCTATGATGAGGCAATGAAAAAATATGGAAAAGATAGTCCGGATATAAGGAAGAAAGGAGAAAAATTTGCTTTTTGTTGGGTTGTTGATTTTCCATTATTTGATTATTCTAAGGAGGATAAAAAATATAAAAGTATTCATCATCCATTTACAATGCCCAAAACCGGTAAGAAGGGGAAATTAGATTTTAATGAGAAGTCTAAGTCTGTTGCATATGATATTGTTTTGAATGGTGTTGAGATTGGAGGAGGAAGTATTAGAATTCATGATTCTGAAATTCAGGAAAAGATTTTTGATATTTTGAAATTGAGTAAGAAAGAGGCCAAAGATAAATTTGGATTTTTATTAGAAGCTTTAAGTTTTGGCGCTCCACCTCATGGAGGAATAGCATTAGGGTTAGATAGAATTGTTCAATTAATGTTGGGAGAAGATTCAATAAGAGAAGCATTAGCTTTTCCAAAGAATAAAGAAGCTAGAGATGTTATGATTAATGCTCCTTCAGGAATTGATAAAAAACAACTTAAGGAAACACATATAGAT
>CEPZ01088410.1_pt1 | contig 13026 bp, 19 predicted proteins | sample 530461 | NCBI WGS metagenome assembly CEPZ01 (sample SAMEA2620106, study PRJEB7988) | marine metagenome | isolation source: saline water (ENVO:00002010), including | reverse complement strand
GATATGTTGATGAAGTTAGGAAATGTAAGGATATTGATGTTTTAGGGGAGTTAGAAGGAAATAAGATTCTTGTGACAAATTCTTCTAAACTGTTTCTAAAACCTTTATTTAAGCATTTGAAAATTAAAAAATATTTTAAAGAAATTTATGGTTCTGAAGATTTTGATGAAAAAGGCAAGTTTTTGAAAGATTATATTAAAAAAAATAAGCTTGATAAAGAAGATTGTTATTATATGGGTGATAGAGTTAAAGATGTTGAAGTTTCTAGGAAGGCAGGTTGTAAGGGTGTGATTATAGAAAGTAAATGTGCATGGGATACTCAGGAAGAATTGAAGAAGGCAAAGCCGGATTTTATTATTAAAGGTTTGAAAGGATTGAAGAAGGTATTAAGACAGTTGCCCTAAAGCACGCACAACATTTTGTTCAAGATCTTGGTTCTTTTTTAGAAATTTGTTGAATAAAGATTGGATTTTCTTGTCTTGTTTCCTTTTCTCTCCTTTAGTGCCTACTAAACGAGCATAGAGTTCAATTTCTTTGTCTGAGAGAAAATATAATGGCCTATTATCTGGCTTTAAGCCTGTGAACCTTCCCTGAAGGGTATTTTTGAAAGTATCTTCTGCAATCTGTGACAGGTTTTCAGATGAAAAATTTGGTTTTGTTGAAAATGTTGTTTTAAACTTTGTCTCCAGAACTTTTTTTAAAACTGCAGAATTTAATGAGCTTGATTTTTGAAGTTTTATGGTTTTATTTTTTGGAAGCATGTGATATTTTCTGATTGTTCTGAAGACCTTTCTCTCAAAATAATTAAGAAACTCTTTTTTAGTTAGTTCTTTTTTGTTTGTAAACTTCCAGACAATGGTTCTCATAGATATTCAATCATTCTCTTACTTTTAAATTTAATTAATAGCTTGTTTTTGTTTGTTAATATTATTATTTTGGAGCAACAAAAAAACGGTTTTATCCTCGATAAAATAAAATCTTGAGAAGGTTTTTTTAGGTTGAACTATTTCTATAATCTATATTTTAAATTGCAATATTGTTTATATAAGATTTCCGGTGAATAATTTTATGGATGGTATGTTTAACGACGGTGTTAGTAATTTATTTGATAATTTTTCAAAAGTTATATTTTATCAACTGAAAGGGGGTTATAATAAATAATGAGAAAAAACTTATTAATATTAAGTTTATTAATGAGCGTATTAATGATTGGTGTCGTTAGTGCTAGTACTCTTTTTGAAGATGATTTTGAAGCAGATATGAGTCAATGGGATCCAAGTTCACCTACAAGTGATGTGTATTTAAGTGATTCATTAACTTCTGGAGATTATTATCTTGTAGTAAAAGATGATAAATCTGCAATAGCTTCTATTGATACTACTGGTTATGAAAATATCCAATTTAGTTATGATAGAAGAACCTATAGTACAGAATCTGGAGATTATCTTAGAATCTATTGGAGAGTTGGAAACTCTGGAAGTTGGACACTATTGGAATCTGTAGCTTCTAGTTCTTGGAGTGTTGAAACATGGCCTTTATCTGGTGCTGAAGATGAATCAGAAATTCAAATTAGATTCAAATTAGATAATGGAAACCATGATTATGGATTAGTTGATGATGTGGAGGTTACTGGGGATAGTATTGGCGAACAATCATGTGACATAACAGTAAGCCCTCCAGAAGCAGGAGAATATTATAATGATGATATTCTTATTGAGTGGTTACTTAGTCAAGATTGTTATTCTCCAACTTACAATCTTCATTTTAATGAAGATACTTGTACTCCTGCAAACCCAACTGATTGGGAGGAAATTGTTGATTCTGTAAATGGTCTGGAATATGACTGGACAAGTGGAATTTGTAATAAACGGTATTGAGGGAGGTCAGGAAGGAGAATATAGTGGACAAGATGATTGGGGGAAGGAAGAAACTTTAAAGTTAGTATTTAATCCAAAACCTCCAAAAGATGATACTTGTGGTGATAATATGATTCAATTGGGTGAGGAATGCGACGGAATTAATCTTGGAGGAAGAGATGTTAATGATTGTGGAATAGGTTGGGAGGGAGTAATTTCTTGTAGTTCTACTTGTGAAGTAGATTATTCCTCTTGTTCTGCTCCTTACTGCGGTGATGGGATTGTAAATGGTGGTGAGACATGTTCTTCGTGTCCTGCTGATGTTGGAGCTTGTCCTTCAAGTGGTAGTGGTGGTTCTAGCGGAGGTAGTAGTGGGGGAAGCAGTGGTGGTTCTTCAGGAACTTCTTCAAGTAATCCGGTGACTACAACCCCATTAAACACTCCACAAGATGATGCTCCGGAACTTTTGGATTTAAATGGTACAGAAGAAACTACAAGCCAAGAAGAAACATTTTTTTCAGGGATTACAGGAGCTGTTACAGGAACATTAGGGTCTACTGGAACTTGGGTTGCAGTAATTTTGATAGTAGTTGTTGTAGGTGGTTTGATTTTTGTTAAGGTTAGGAAGAAGTAGTTTTTTATCTTGTTATTTTAAATTTCTTGACTGTTTCGTAAAGTTGTTTTGCTTTTTTGTTTTTCTCAAAGTGTTCCCTAGTTGGCTTGATAAGCTTGTCTAATTCACTTGTAACGCCTGTTTTTAGGTCAGCTGGATGAAGTTTACCTGCAAGAAATGCGTCTCGTAATTCGGAATAGTTTGCAAATTCTACATCTCCACCGAATTTAGAAGGGCGTTCTATTTTCATTGATTTAATGTTTTTAAAAATAATATAATCACAATATTCCAATAATGGGTTCCCTTCTTCTTGTTTCTCAGGACAAAAAGCATTATTAATCTTCTTTTTTAGTTCTTCATAAGAATCGTGCATATAAATGCAAGTCCTTGGATCTGATTTTGACATTTTGGAAGCCATTAATGTTTCTTCATCTGTCGATTTTTTTTGTAATCCTTGTAAACCTAGAATAATATGATGATGGGCTGCGATTGGTTTTTTCCATTTATATTTTTCGGCAACATCACGACCAAGCATGTTTGCCCGTCGCTGATCCATACCTAATTGGGCAATATCAATATCTAATTCAAAAAGGTCTGCTGTTTGCATACTTGGATAAAATAATTGTGCAGTGCTTATTACTTCGCCTTCTTTTCTTCCGGCAACAGTCAATGCTTTTTTTGTTCTGTTTAAACTTGTTGCTTTTGCTACTTTCAAAACTCTGTCCCAATATTTTATAGAATCCATCTTGTCGCTTGCCCAGATTACTTCTACTTTTTTTGTGTCAATTCCGCAAGCTTTCCAAACTTCAATAAAATATTTTCCTGCTGTCTGAATATTGTCTAGGTCTCCACCCAACTTATTATTTATGAAAGCAAAATAATCTGCCAACCATAATTTGAATTTAACTCCTGCTTTTAACATGTTCTTTAGATTTGTGGCCCTTAGTAACCCAAAATGGATTGGTGCGATTCCAGAAGGCTCGAATCCATCATAAGCAACAGGTTTAGAGTTTGTCTCAAACAATTTTCTCAACTCTTCTTCAGTTACTATCTCTTCGGCAAAGTCTTTTATTAGCTCCACCTTTTTTTCTGCATCCATATTCCTAAGTAAGAATAAATCTATTTAAACTTTTGTTCTTGCGAGGATTGGTTAACAGTATTAACGAACATTTAAAAATAGTTTTATCCAATTTGATGCATGGTAAAAAATATCTATTCTAAGTCTACGCCCCACATTAAGATTAAACATTATGATTTGTTGATTCTTGGGGCTGGGCCCGCAGGTTTAACTGCAGCATTGTATGCTTCTCGTTATAATCTTAATGTTGCTGTTGTGAGTAAATTAATTGGTGGAACTGCTAATCTTGCTAAGGAAATCCATAACTGGCCAGGATATATTGGTTCTGGAACTAAATTAATGGAAAAGTTTAAAGAACAAGGAGAATCTTTTGGTGCTAGGTTTTTACAAGCTGAAGTTGAAGGTGTTTCAAAAGATGAAAATGGTTTTGTGATTGAATTTGGTAAAAATGGTGATACAAAAGTAATTCATGGTAAGGCATTAATTATTGCATTAGGAACTGAAAGGAAGAAACTTGACTTAAAAGGAGAAAAAGGATTTGTTGGAAAAGGAGTTAGTTATTGCGCAGAGTGTGATGGGCAGTTTTTTAAAAAAAAGGTTGTGGCGGTGATTGGAGGAGCTGATTCTGCCTGCAAATCTGCTTTATATCTTTCAGATATTGCAAAAAAAGTTTATCTTATTAATAGAAGAGAGGGATTGAAATGTGAACCAAATCTAATAGATAAAGTAAAGAGTAAAAGGAAAATTAAAGTTTATTATAATTCTATTATAACAAAAATTGAAGGAAAAGAAAGTGTAGAGAAAGTTAAAGTTGAGCAGACAGAAAATAAGAAAACAGAAAACTTTGATTTAAGTGTTAATGGTTTATTTATTGAAATAGGTGGAAAACCAATTACAATTGTTATTGGTGCGCTTGGACTAAAATTTAATGGGGAACATATTATAACAACAAAGGAAATGAAAACCTCTGTTAAAGGTGTTTTTGCAGCAGGGGATGCTACTTCGAGATATTTGAAGCAAATAGTAACAGCAGCAGGGGATGGGGCTATGGCTGCTAAGTCTGCATATGACTATCTGAGATTTGAATATAAAAAGGATAAAAATTGATTATTGAATGTGGATATATACTTTGTAATATATATATTCTAACCTATATTTTCAAATATATATGTTCTATTATCTATGTTCTAACATATATATTATAGTATATAGGCATTAAATTTATAAATATCGCTTACTTTGTTTTTTTATGAATCCTAAACTAAAGCTGGTGATTATAATCGTAATTGCTATTTTATTGCTTACTTTGTTTTTCTGGGCAGTTAATGGTATCTCAACATTAACTGGACATTCAATTACAGGTACTTCTATTGCTAATCCTGTTGGAATTGATACTGAAATTGATGATGGAGAAGATGTAGGAGATGATATTGGTGTTGAGGAGATAAACACTGAGAGTTCTAATGGCCCATAAGATAACAATAAATAAAAATACTTGTATTGGGTGTGGAAATTGTTCTGCAATTTGTCCTAAAAGTTTTAAAATGAATGGTGATAAAGCTGTTGTGAAATCTCAGCCAAAAGAGATTACATGTGAAAAAGATGCTGAGGCTGCTTGTCCTGTTCAAGCTATTTCTATTAGTTGAATGAATAAGATTATTTAATTCGTCTACACTGTTCACGAAAGATTTATAAATGTTAACTATTGTTAACATATATGTATTCATTACCACAAGAAATTGAAGTTTGGTATATTATTCCTGCTATCAGGAAAGAGTTAGCAAAGCTTTTAGTTAAAAAACATGGTCTGAGTTACGAAAAAGCAGGTAATATGCTTGGGATAAGTAAGGCGGCTGTTTCTCAATATCTTTCTAATAAAAGAGCTAATAAAATTAAACTTAGTGCTGAAATTAAAAAAGAAATAGAAAAGTCAGCAGAAATTTTAATACAAGATAATAGGGAGGCATTACATGAGATCCAGAAGATTTTGAGGATAATGAAAGTAAAAAAATGTTCATGTGATGTTTGCAAAAAATACAATAAGGACATTCTTTCATATTGTAATGCAAAACCTTCATATTAATTAATAATCATATAATGGCAAATAAAATAATTTATCTTGATAATGCTGCAACAACTCGTGTTGATGAGAAAGTTGCTGAGAAAGTTAGAGAAGTTTTCTTAGATAATTATGGTAATCCTTCTTCACAACACTCTTGTGGAGAAAGAGCAAAAGAAAGTTTAGAAGAATCCCGAGAGAAAATTGCTGAATTTATTAATGCTAAGCCAAATGAGATTATTTTTACATCTGGTGGAAGTGAGAGTAATAATCTTGCTATTAAAGGTTTAGTTCTTCAAAAAGAGAATAAAAATAAAAAACATATTATTGTTTCTCAGATTGAACATCCTGCTATTTTGAAAACTTGTGAAAATTTAGAAGAACAAGGCTACAAGGTTGATTATATTGGTGTTGATAAGGATGGGATTGCTAATGTTAATGAGATTAAAAAGAAAATTAAATCAGATACCTTACTTGTTTCTATAATGCATGTTAATAATGAAATTGGGACTATTCAACCTATTGAGGAAATAGGGAAGATTTGTAAGGAAAAGAAAGTGTTTTTTCATTCTGATTGTGTTCAATCATTTGGGAAACTAGATATTGATGTTGGGAAATTAGGTGTTGATATGATTTCAGTATCTGGGCATAAAATTAATGCTCCAAAGGGTGTTGGATTTTTGTATGTTAGTTCTGGGATTAAACTTTTCCCAATTATTGAAGGTGGGGGGCAGGAAGGTGATCTAAGAAGTGGAACTGAGAATGTTTCTGGAATTGTTGGGTTGGCAGAAGCTACTGAATTAAAAAAAGATAAAAAAAATATTGAAAAAATACGTGATAAGATTTTAAGTGATTTGTTGAAAATACCTGGAACAAGGTTAAATGGTTCTAAGGAAAATAAAAAAAGAATTTATAATAATATTAATATTTCATTTTATGGGATTGAAGGAGAAAGTTTAATGATGATGCTTGATAAAGAAGGGATTTGTGTTTCAACTGGTTCTGCTTGTTCTTCTCATAAGTTAGAAAAAAGTCATGTTTTAGAAGCAATTGGAGTTGAAGATTTGTATATTCATGGAAATTTAAGAATTAGTTTAGATGAAATTAGTTTAGCAGATGCTGATTTTGTCGTCGATAAAATTAAGAAAAGTGTTGAAATATTAGGTAAGATGAGTCCATTTAAATTCGAGGGGGGTGGAAAATGAAAAAAATAATGGCTAAAAAGAAAATAACAAAAAATATGACATTTGGAGAACTGATCGAATCTTCGCCAGAAGCATCTAGTAAACTTGCTGAGTTAGGATTGTTTTGTGGGGGGTGTCCAATGGCACAGATGGAAACAATTGAACAAGGAGCTATTGCTCATGGGCTTGATCCTAAAAAGTTAGTTAATATGTTAAATAAGGTTGAAAAGGGAGGTAAAAAGAAAAATGGAAGATAATGATAATATAGAAGAATTAGTAAATAATCTTAATTTTAAACAAAAAGTAGATAGGTCTCTTGCTTTAATTGAAGAATCATATAAGGAATATGGTGATGGTTTAGTTGTTGCAAATAGTCTTGGAAAAGATTCTGTTGTTGTATGGGATCTTGCAAAAAGAGTTGATCCAAAAATTAGAGGTTTTATTGTAACTACAAGATATAAACCAAAAGAAACTATTGAGTTTATGCATCATACTGTAGAAAAATATCCAGAAATAGAAGTTTATTCAAATACTGCCGAAATTCCAGATAAGCTTTATAAAACAGATCCTGACAAATGTTGTGATATTTTAAAAGTTGAACCAATTAGAAGAGCAATTCAAGAAATGGGTGTTAAATCTTGGGTAACTGGGTTGAGATGTACTGAGGGTAGGACAAGAAAGGATTTTAGAGAAATTGAAGAAAGAGATCCAGGTCTTATTAAACTTAATCCGATTTTAATTTGGAAGGAAAGAGAAGTTTGGCAGTATATTGGTTTGTATGGTGTAGATGTTAATCCTCTTTATGCTGAAGGTTATCGGTCTCTGGGTTGTGGACCTTGTACAAATATTACAACAGAAGATGATGAAAGAGCTGGGAGATGGATGAATACTAGTAAATGTGGGGGGGAATGTGGGATTCATACAAGGTCACTTATAGGGTCAGGACTTGATGGAGATGGAATATGAGAAATGAGCAATATAATGAAAAAGTAAGAGATCATTTTGAAAATCCTAGGAATATGGGGGTTATCAAAGATGCAGATGCAGAAGCAACTGTTGGAAATCCTGTTTGTGGAGATGTTATGAAAATAACAATAAAACTTGATAAAGAAAAAAAGATAATTAAAGATATTAAGTTTCAGACAATGGGGTGTGGGGCTGCGATTGCTTCCTCGAGTATGTTGACTGAGTTGGCTAAAGGTGTTTCATTAGAAGAAGCGAAAGAGATTGATAATAAAGATGTAGCGATTGCCTTGGGCGAGTTACCTCCGATTAAAGTTCATTGTTCTAATCTTGCTGCAGATGCATTGCAAGATGCTATAAAAAATTGGGAAAAGAATAAAAGATAATGTGCCGGTTTCCCTTAGCCAGCACATTGAATATGATTTAAATTAAAAAACAATAATTACTTTTTCTTCTTCTTTTTCTTGCCGCCTCGTGCCATCTTTGCCTCGCAAACATTTCCTTTTCCGTCTACGTAATAAAGATAACCTTTTTCTCTCTTAACAACACCTTTTGCAATAATTTTTCCCATTTATTCATTATCCTCCTTTCAATTCTATAATTTTAATATTGATTTTGTATTTAAACCTTTCGCTTAATTTCTCGACGGCGATTTGTCATTTTTAAGTAATCCTCGTCGGGATTTCCAGCAAGTATTTTCCTTTTCCAGAAATTTTTAATTTCCAGTTTTTGATATTTTTTATTTTTGTTGCTTGTTTTTTCTCATTAAGCCAGATCGCTGTGAATGGTTTGCAGAAAAAAGAATGAATTGAAAATTTTCTTGGTTTGTTTAATTCAAATAACAGTGGTGGGCTTTTTTTCTGGAACATAAGGCCTGTTGAAAAAGTTGTGACTTGTTTTACTTTTATTGTTTTCTTTTTCCCGCTGGTTGTGTATGTGAAGTTTTCTAGAACCACTTTTCCTCTTCTTTATTTTTCTCTTTCAGTTTAATATAATGGTCATAGATCTTTTTGACATTTCTTTCTGTGACAACATTATGATGTTTGAATCCGCCGCCGAATGCTACGGGGATGTGCATTAATTCGTGGATCATTGTTTGAACTTGTTCTTCTGTAGACATTTTGTCAAATCTTTCTGAGATTACTTCTACTAAGTAAAATCCTTTTTGTCTTCCCATTCCAATTTGCATTGCTTTTCCAAGTGCATGGCAACGGGCAATTGTTCCTCTTGACTTAGAACCGAAAGAACGGATGAAAGCGACATGTTCTAGCAAGATGTGGTTCCAGCTTAACTTGGTGACTATTTCTTCTGCGATTGTTCTTAGGTCTGGGGCGTCTGTGTATTTTATTGCGATTAGGTTACCTCAATTATTTGGTTATGATTTCTATCCCATCTCTGTGCTTCAGAGGATGGTCTTTGCCAACAGGTTGTTTTGTTCTGGCATCAATTGCTTTTATGAAATTATCTCCGAGGTCTGTGTGTAGGGAATATGCAAAATCTAATGCTGTTGTGCTTTGTGGAACAAGAAAGCAGTCTGGGAGTATATTTCCTTTGCTGTCTGCTAATTTATTAGCTCCTGCAGGAAAAACAGCTATGTATTTTAGTAAGTCAAATATTGCTTTGTCTAAAACATCTTGAACACCTGTTGATTTGAAAGCATCAAGTGTATTTTTTTTAATTGATTCTAATGCTGATTTTTGTTTTGGGTTGATTTTGTCTTTGTTAATTTTGAAATCTTTATCTCCTGGTGTATATTCAATTAATTCTGCATTTGATGCTTCACGTAATGCTAATTCTGAATCTGCTGAACAAGGAATAATTAGTAAGTCTGGGAATTCTTTTTTTAGTTGTTTAAGGTTTTCTTTTGCTCCTGGTTTATCAATTTTATTTGCTGCAATTATCATTGGTTTTGTTATGTGGCGCAGAGAGTTTGCAAATTTTTCTAAGTCTTTGTCAGACCAATCTGCTGGTTTTTCTGGATTAAGTTTATTTTTTATTAAAACATCTTTAACATCATCTTCTGTAACCTTAAGTCCTGAAAATTGCTCGGCTACTGATTTTGAAAAATCTTGTTTTGTTGTTTGAAGTGTTTTAGCAAGTTTTTTCCAGACTTTTTTAAAAATTCCTACATACCATTTATCTAATTCATTTTCAAGCATTTTTACATCTTCAATTGGTTGATTCGGGTTTGTCTGTGACTCCTTGCCTTCGCTGTCAGTTGTTCCTGAGATATCTACAATATGAATAAATAAATCTGCTTTTCTTAAATCATCTAGAAATTGATTACCTAATCCTTTTCCTTCTGATGCCCCAGACACTAAACCAGCTACATCCATTAATTCAACTGGTACAAATCTTGTTTCTCCATTGCAAAAACCTGTTCTAGGGTTGCATTTTGTATTAAATTCCTTGCAAATAGCTTCAACTCTTACATAACCTATTCCATGATTTGGTTTAATTGTTGCAAATGGATAAGATGCTATAAGTACATCTGACAGAGTCGCTGCTTTGAAAAATGTTGACTTTCCACATGATGGTTTTCCTACTAATCCTAGTAACATAGTTTTATGAGAATTGATGGAGTTAAAAAGTTATTGGGAGAGTTATTGAGGATATACTCGGGCTCTTGTATCTTCAATTGATAATTTTTTAGAGGGATCAAGTGTTGCATCTAAAATATCTCCTGCAAGATCTATTGTATAAATTTCTCTTTCTAATTCGTGTAAAAATTCTGCTTCTCCAAATGTGCCAGCACCCCACATTCCATCTTCAAATGGAAGAAAAATTCCTGCACTCATTTTTGGTAAAACTTCCTGATAATAATACAGCATTCCATTGCCGCTAGATATTTTAAAGTTCTGATAACCTTGGGTGTGGTGGGGTTGGTTTGGGTTTTCTACTGTATAATTTGCAAATACTTGTTCTATCCTTGTAATTAATTCTGCTTCCTTAGACGTGTTATAAATTGAAATTGGATGTCCAAAATAAATCTTATGGATGTTTTCTGTTTCCATTATGTTTAATTATATTTATGTTATTTAAATATTTGTCTGATAAAACACATACTTTAAAAATAAGGAATTATAAATAGAATAATGAGCCCGTAGCTCAGCCAGGTTTAGAGCGCCGCTCTTATAAGAACTTGTTTCATTAGAATCAAGATTTCAAGCCCTCAATTGAGTGCTAAGAAAGGCGGAGGTCCTGGGTTCAAATCCCAGCGGGCTCATGTAAGGACCTCCTGCGAAGGTCTAATTCACAATTCACATTTCGTAGAATTATTTTCTGATTATTATTTGCTCAAAGTAAATTGCTCAGGGTTCAAGAATCCCAGCGGGCTCATTTTTTACAAAAAGCAAGTGCATAAGATCCATCCTCAGAAGTGTATAGTTTGACATTGTCAAAATAAATCTTTAAGAAACTTTCAAAGTCTTCTTTATTGTATTTGTAAGAAGTAGCAACGATGATTTGATCACCTGCATTAAATTGAACTTCCTTGCTAAGAAATGATATTTTGCAATCTTTCTTAATAGTGTAGTACATTTCTACTCTTGAATTTTTAAATTGTGCTGCATATTCTAAATTATTTTTTTCTAATCCAATTTGAGTTAATGTTTTTACTAAAAGACTATCTAAAAAATCACTACCATATGCTTTTAGAATTTCTTCTTCATTTCTGTTGTCCAATCCATTTCCAATTAAAAGATAATCTCCACTTTTCATACTACTTCTAATTTGATATAATAATTCATTAATTTCGAAATTACCTAATGTATTTCCAAGCAATAAAGTGAATGTTCTTTTGTATTCTCCTTGTCTTAATAATGAAGAAATGTTTTCAATGTTTTCAAAATCTGAAATATTCCATTGAAATTCAACAACCTCATCTATATCTGTTTTTCTAATTTTAGCTAATGCTTTTTCAACCATATACCCACTAATATCAACTGGACAGTATCTTAATTTAATTTTACCCTTGAATTTATCAACAAAAAGAATTGCTTTTTTTCCATCTCCACAACCTAAATCAATTATATTCATTTTATCATCTTTTATATCTTCTAAAATATCCCCAATGTGTTCATTAATTAAATCTATTTCTTTTTGAATTACATCTTTTTGATAATCTGCTGAATCTTCTAAATCAAGAAATGCTTGTGCTTGTTCTGGAGTAAGATACCATAGTTTTGAATCTGCAATATTGAAAATTCTTGTGTTGCCTTCTAAAGAGTATCCTCTTTTAATTAATTCTTTGAAAATCAAGTCGTTGATTTTTGGTGTATCTGCTACCATAATATTTGTAGAAATTTCGGGTTTTTATTTGTTTGTATTGGCTATTAGGAGTAACTTTTGACATATATAGGAAAGTTTAAAAGGAAATTTTCGTTTCTGACTTTGAGCTCCTATAGTCTAGTGGCCAAGGATACTGCCCTTTCACGGCAGAGACCCGGGTTCAAATCCCGGTGGGAGCATATTTTCACTACCTATTCATCCTAAATATTTTGGGGAATCCTTAAATACTTATTTTGTATTTATTAAATATGAAAAAATTAATCCCCATACTGATTTGTGTTTTGTTCTTAGTTCTTAGTTTGAATCTTACTTCTGCGAAACTTATTGATTATAAGGAACATATTACAATCACAAAATATAATTCTGATGATAAAATTGCTATGACAAAAACAATTTATGCTAATTATGATAATGATGACCGATATTCAACTTATGATTATCGGCATGGATATAGTTACAGAACTTCGCAGAATTATTGGGATAAGCAACATAAAAATACTGATGTTATTTATTTATCTGACAAAGGATATGATAATGGTAGATATGGTTATAATAAATATAATGACTGTGGTAGATATGATGGTTGTAGGAAAAAGAAAAAATCTGGTTGTAATCAAGATTGGGAATGGAAAGAATATGATAGGTATTTAGGAGGTTATTATGACTCTTCTTCAAGAAAAACTAGGACAAAAAAGTGTTATTCTTCGCCACCGAAGGGAAAATTATTTTATTTTAAGTGTTAGTTTTTTTGTTCTTTTAGAGTAAAACTAAAGCTTTATAAAAGAGAATTCTATTTATGATTCATGGAAGAAACAGAAACTCAAGCTGATGACGCTGCTCCAGAAGCAGAAGAAACAGCTACAGAAGAAACTGCTGAAACTCCAGCTGAAGATGCTACTGAAGCACCAGCTGCAGATGATGCTACTGAAGAACCTGCTGCTGAACCAGCTGCAGAATAATTCTTCAAACAAAAATTTTTTATT
>CEPZ01088319.1_pt1 | contig 13062 bp, 18 predicted proteins | sample 530461 | NCBI WGS metagenome assembly CEPZ01 (sample SAMEA2620106, study PRJEB7988) | marine metagenome | isolation source: saline water (ENVO:00002010), including | reverse complement strand
TTTCCCAACAATACAGCTATCATAAGGATGAGGGAATCTACCATCGGTAAGAACCTTAATTACTTTAAAGCTCTCTGGTTAAAATTTAATTAGTAATTAACTTTTCTAGTGAAGAGCTATTCTTATTGATATAACCTAAAATCATTTCATTAATATTTAGGTCTAATAAGACATGATCTTCGGATTCTAATTTTTTATAGGCCTCTGTTGTTTTTTCTTTTATTAGATCTAAAACAAGATCGTTAAAATCTTTGTTTATAGGGGATTTGTAGGCGGAGGAATTTATTCCAAGAAAACGAGAGGGTTCCTCTTTCCCGTATTTTTTTACACATAATAAATTGAAGCTATTAACTTCTTTCTTAAACAGGATTAAATCATCATAATGGATAGTGACGAATAATCCCTTTCCTGAGATTTTTTCGTTTGGACGTATTGTAATTTTCCCTATTTTAATTCCATCTTCGCAACTTAAAATTTCTATATCAGAATATTTTAAATGTTGATTTATGCAAACATCAAATAATTTAAATTCTATGATTAAAAGTTTTTCATTCCCTATTTTCATTTAATCTCCTAAAAATTCTTATTATAGCTCATTATAAGGAATATCAATAATTAATAAAAACTTAATATTATTAGATATTTTGCTTAGATATGCCCATTTTGAGACTCAGTAAGTTTCTAAGAGTAACAACATAAGTAACTCCTAGTCTTATTTTAAGCTATTTTAGTTTAAAGTCAAGAATAAATTATTATAGTGACTTAAGGTCTTTATAATTAATATGAGATTTTAATTCTAAAGCCAAAATCAAAAATGGAAAAAAGAACTTAAAAGCGATGAAATCTTTGTTTTATAATTAAGTATTTTATTCTTTCTTTAAAAGTAGAGTCTAAAGAAAAATTAGATTCGGCTGACAAGATTAAAGGGGATGATCTTTTAGCAACCCCTTATGAGGAATAGACTACATTAATATAAGCTGTCAGTTTCTAGGTTAACTATTGCCCTTATAATTATCACATAATATTTTAAGGTAATTAATCACACTAAATTCTAGAAAATTCACTTCTTTTATCTCTAATTAATTAAAACTTTTATTATATAATTCTAGGAGTCTTCCTTTGTTTTCTGTTTTCATTAATAAGCTCTTCGTTCTTTTTTTAATTTTTTCTTTTTTAAAGTTAATTGGTGCTTTGATGTTGTAGTTTTCTTTAAGGAATTTTCTACATAAGGTCTCCATATAAAAATCTTTTGAGTTTTCACTACCTATAAAGAAATTATCAAGTTCCTCATCTTTAATTTCTCCATTTAAATACCTTATTATTTTCTCTAAGGCTAAAATGCCTACTAATAAGTTTTCTTTAGTGTCAACAATATGAGCATCTATGTAATTATTGTATTTGTTTACATTTTTTAAGATGAAGGTCTGCTTAATGTATCTAGACATAGCGATAGGGCTTCCCATACAGTTTCTTGCTAATTGTCCTCCATAAAGAACTTCATCTGAAGTTTTAGGTAAAATAATTTTATATCTATCATTAAGCATAAGTCCATCAATGTGTTTTAATTCTAATGGAAAGTGATCATAGCTTAATTTAATATTTTTTAGTGAATACCCAAAAGAAGAGTTTTTTTCTCCAGTTAATTCTTTAGGGAATTTAAAAATTGAATCATCATCTGCTTCTACATTTTTTACATCTAAATTCGTATTTGAATATGAAATATTTCTTAAATAATACGGAATTCCTTCAGGGTGTTTAAAGTCTTTATTGTATAGATTAAGATTTTCTCCTAAAACAATTTGTTTTTTAATAGAATTTAATGAAGGTCTAATCTCTTGAGGATTTACTTTATTCATCTTACTTTTATGCCTATCTTCAGCTTCAAAATTCCACCAAGAGATGTAAGCAAATTTTTTAAAATCTTCAGTAATGTTATTTTGCTTAAGCCATTCTTTAATTGTAAAGTTTTTTCTATTCTCTAGTCCGACTAGAGTATTCCTATTTCTTTCCTTTAGTAATTTTGCCGTAATATCTTGTAAGGTTCTTGTTCCTAATTTTATTCCTTCTTTATTCAGCTCTTCTTTAAGGATTATCCAGGATTTTTTAACTAATCGATCTTTTCCTGATACTTTTTTTGTTATTTTTTCTGAGGTTTCTTTTGATAGATTGTGGCCATAGTTTTTAATGATTTTCTGTAAATTAGACATTATCTAACTCCTTATTAATTGAAAACATTATATTCAATGGCAACGTTATTGATATTGTTTTCTTTAATAAAAAGTTAAATCAAAGAAAATTATTCTCTATTGTCCATACCTTTAAGGTGTTGCCGGAGTGCCGAGAAAGCTTTTTAAGTATAGCTTAAGATTTTAAGGCTGTCAAGGGTGAATATATTGGATTAAAATGATATATTTTATAGATTATATTAAAGCTTATTCTATATCTGCCGATAATGTATTTAAGTGTAGTATTTCTTCGGGAGAATTATGAAAATTGAGGATTAAAATAAAGAAAAAGGTTGGGATATTGATAAAATATTCACTTTCAAGAATAATACTGTAATCAATGATGATGTATTTAACAAATTCATAACCTCTTTTAAATATCATTTAAAAGTTTCTTTATTTTTATTTAAAAGATATTACAATGACTTTTCAGTAAAAATGGAGCTTAACCTTGAAAAAGAGTTAAATTCTAAGGTTTACTTCTCTTTTGATATTTCATTTAACTCTACTAGGTTAAATAAGAAAATAAAAATACCCGTTTATTGTGAAAAAATTGACTCGAAGATTATGTTTTTTAATGATGTTTTTTTTCGTGAAACTATTAAATTAAAGGATTACGATCAGTGTTATAGTGCTGATGCTTATAGGGAGCAGTTAAGTCACAAAACTGACTTTAAAGGCTTAAAAATTAATGAAATTAAGAAGGACTATTGGAGAATAGATGATTTAATATTTAATTATTTTTTAAATGAAATTGAATTTTATAAATGCTTAATAGGATTAGCAACTAGTCAATATAAAGATTTATTTGAGTATCGAATTAATGGGTTTAGGGTAGAGTATTATAATGAAATACATACAATACATCTTCCCCTAGATATTTCACTTGGGGACGAAAAAACAAATAAAGAAATATTTTTTGAATATAATGGTCTAATTAATAATGGAGTTAAAAAATCTTGGTTTGAAAGAAGGAAGGATTATCAAGATAGATTTAAAATTTGGGAATTATCAAAAGCGGAAGATTGTATAGAAGAAAGTATTTCAAAAGTAAAAAAAGAATTGGGAAAAGCTATTGATAATTTTTACGAAAAACACAAATTAAGTATTGGAAGTGTAAATAAACCCTTAGAAATAAAAACAGAAAAAGAAGATAAGGTTTTAAAATTCTTAGAAAAGGAATACCCTTCCTTAAGAGAAGGGGCAAGCCCACAAGAGATTATAGACATAATTAATATATCAACAAAAATATATGAAGAAAAAGAGGAGATTCTATATTCTTTACCAGAAAAAGAGCAAATATCTTTAAAAAATAATTTAGAATCAGATAAAGCCTTTATAAAGAAACTAATTGATCTAGAAGCTTCTTTTGTGGACGAGTTAAAAAGAAAAAGGCTAATATTCTTAGAAAGAAAAAAGAATGATCAAATAAAAGAGGCTAATTCGTTAATTAAAGAATTTATAGAGTCCTAGAGGGAAATTAAAAAATATATCGAATATTCATAAAAATTAGGAGGAAAGATGGTTGTGAATAATAAAAACTATAAGATTACCTACAAAACAGAAAATGAATCTATATCTGTAGGTTTAGACTCAAATATTAAAGTTAAAGTATGTTCTGATTCTTCTTTAGAGATTGATTTAGGTGGGCATATAGTCAAAAAAAATCCTTATAAAATGAATTTGTATTTTAATGGGTCTAAGCCTAAGGAGATTTATAAATTTAAAGATCGACTAATAAGAGAAGTCGAAAATAATAATAAAGATATTGATCTGAATAACTTATTGAAAGAGTGGGAATCTAGTACAGAAGTGATAAAAGAAGTTGAGAATTTTCAACGTTTAGGGAAAATTAATTTTAAAAAACATCAGGTTTTCGAAAATAATAGATTTATGTTCGAAAGGTTTATTGAAATACTATTAGCTTTCTCTACTTGCTATCTCTACTACCTTCAAGGTTTTATTGATTTTTAGTTTATTTAAATTTAATATTCAATTCAATTGACTACTTAATTATATCTGAAAGGAATAAAATGAAAAAATATGCAGAAATATTTGAGATGGCAAAAGTGTTATTGACCTATAGGCAAGAAAAGAGAGAAGAAATCCATGGATTTGTTCAAGACTATCTAAATAAAGGCTATAAGATTGAAGTTCTACAATCAGGGCCATTGATTGTAGATTTTCCTAAAATCTCTCGTAAATATAATAAAAGTATAATATTAATGGATATTGAAATACTAGATGGGTTTAAAGAATTTTGTTTAAAAAACGGAATTAGATTTTCCTAATCAATATTTTTTAATTTAGCGGGCTTACATTCTTTATAGTATTCTATTAAAAAGCAGGAGGGTAGCAATATGATTATCGACAAATTTAAAACAGTTTTTTATTTTATTTATATATTTTCAATGATTTCTTTTAGTCACTATATAAACGCATCAAATAAAATATTAAAAAAAGGAGACAAAATTCTTTGTCTAGATGGCACACCTTTTTTAAAAGTGAACTCAGATGTTTTTTACGGGGAAAAGATATCGGTTAAAAAATTTACTCAAATTAAAAAATATGAAAACTGGAAACTTGAACCTGGAGCTTATTATAATCCTCCAAATTGTAGAGGGATCGCTAATAATTTAAGCTATATACATACAGATAGAGGATTGATTATAATAGAAAAAAACATATAAATTATATAAAGAAATTGGAAATTAATCTTTAAAATACCCTAAAGTTTAGCGAATATATTCCGATAATTATATGCAGACAATTAAAGAATTTTATTAATTTAATAGGATCAATGATTATGAAAAAAAACGAGTATAGCCATTTAATCCCAGGGAAAAGTATTATCTATGACAAAAGAGCATCTAGTAAAAGTAGATTTTATCTTGTCTTTGATAGGATAGAAGGAGAAAAGGCTGTAGGAAAAACTTTTCCTAGGAAATCAAAAAAAAGGAGGGAAGAATTTATAGACCTTAATGACCTAGACAGTAAAGAAACTTTATTAAAAGAAGAAAAAGGTTATGAAGAAAAGCTAATTGTTACTAGAAAAGTAGGAAGATTAAATAAATTCTTATGTTCTAAGGAAATGAATAGGTCTTATTCTAGAAGTTTAGATCAAGCAGAGTTCTTTGATCATTATATTGAAGCTCTATCTCTAGCTGAAGAGCATGGAGGAATAGTGATAAAATATCAAAAAGCATTAAATTATCATAAAGGAAATAAGTGTAATTAATATGTATTAATGTACATATTTTATTTTTATGTGCAGGAATACATATCTTAAAATGATAAAATGTCAAATTGAAAATTACCAAAAATGGAGCTGAGAAGGGGACTCGAACCCCCAACCCCTGGATTACAAAACCAGTGCTCTAGCCAATTGAGCTATCCCAGCTCTAGTATTATATACTTAAAAAAAATAAAAGTCAAGAATTAGACAATATATCTTAAAGATCATAAATAAATAATATATCTTTAAAAGCATATTATGAATTGTTTTGATATTATTTTAAAAAGCGCTAAAGTTTAAACAATATACTCCGAATAGAAATAATATAAATAATTATTAAAATAATTGGTATAATATCTTAGAAAGAGGATAATGTCTCTTACTTAATCTAATTATTAAACATCTTGAGGTAATTATGAAAAAAATATGTAAATATTGTAAAAATGACTGTTTTAGTGAAGTTGATTATTATAGCCCTCTAAAAACAGTATTAAAAAAGATTCCTAATTGTAAAAAAGGCAAAATGAAACTTCATAGTAGCATAGAATTAACTAGTGATGTCTCTGAAGGAAATATTATACTAAAAGAAATTAAGAGCTTGTATGATATAGCCAAAATAGAAGAACCTTTTTTGAAAGCAATCTGTTATGACTCTCTAGAATTCTACTTGAAGGATAGGTTTGAAATAACTAATTGTTTTTACCTAGTATTCAACAAAGGATATAGTTATTAAAAAAGATATAGTTTTTGTTCAGGTAAACGGTAGGATATTATCTATTGACAACATAAAAGGAATTTTTGGAGGAAAGATTTATCTCAAAAGATCTATAAGGGTAGAAACTGAAAATGGTCCGTTATATGTAGAGGCGTTCCCTTTGAGTAGAGAAAGTGAAAAAAGAATACTAAAGATACTATCTGATCTAGATATGATATCAATTATCTAGTTTCTGTATTATTTTGATATTATTTAAAAAAGAACTAAAGTTTATGTAAAGCACTCCGAATAGAAAGTAACTAATCGGGGGGATTACTATGTCAAAACTAATCAAAGTTAATTTCGAATCAAGAAAAGTTGAATCTGTAGAGAATAAAAGAATTGAAGATAAGGTTATTTTAGAGTGTGATTTTGCTAAAGAGCAAAGGCAAAGTTACATTGATTTCATTTTAGATGGAACATTCTCACTTCAAGACATTAGAGATGTTCAGAGTAAAAGCCTATATCCTCTATCGGATGAAGAATTAAATTCTGCATTAAAATTAAGTAACACTCCATACAAAAGAGCATACGAAAAAGAAGAAAATGTTATATCTGTAAATGAGTGGAATAAATTTGACAGATTGTGGGTGGAAGAAAATTTCAGAAAAATGACATTTGATCAGTTTATTTTGGCTGCATATAATGTAGGAATGAACGACTTTGATATTTCTATTAAGTTAGATTTGAATGTAGAAGAAATGGAAGAGATTCTTGTAAATAAAATATGAAATCATGTAAGGAGTATTTATGCAATTGCCTAGAGGTATTATAACTGTTGAAGAGATTTCACAAGGTCTTACTATTGATAAGGTATTGGAAGAGAAATTTTCATTTAGAAAGAACGATACTGTAAAATTTAGCAAAGGAATAAAATCTAAGGTTATTGAAGTTAAAGAAGATAAAGTATCTGTTCTTATCGACGGAATGAATTCTTTCCGATGGGTAAATAAATCGGATTTAGAGAAAGTAAAATAAGCTTTATTCTTTAAAGAGTATTGAAAAACTAATAGAAAAATGTATATTTAATACAGTGACACATAATTGTGTGACACACTTTTGTGTCACTAGTTTTATAGAAGAATAAGGTAAGTGTTTGTTTTTTATTAGTTTTAAGAATTTTGAAGGGTAAATAATGAATCCATTTTCTTATGGGAAAATAGCTAAAAAGAACTTTTGGGGTAGAGAAAAAGAAATTTCTCTGCTAAGCAGATATATTGAATCTGGGCAAAATGTTTACCTTTATGGAAAGAGAAGGATAGGTAAGACTTCTTTGATCTTTAAAGTGCTTGATTCTGCGAAAAAAAAGCATGTATTTGTTGACTTATATGGTGTCTCCGATGAAAGAGACCTGCTGAACAGAATGATAAAATCTTTAGTAAAAACTCAAAAAAATCTGCTATCTTGGGAAAAGATCCTTTCTATCTTTAAACGCTTCTCTCCAACTTTGAGTATAGACCCTCTGACGGGCGAAAACGAATTTTCTTTCAAGATATCGGAAACGGATCTTGATTCTATAGAGCTTTTCTTTGATGAGATTGAGAAAATGGCAAAGGACAACTCTATAGTAGTTGTATTTGATGAATTTCAAGATATTAAACGTTTAAAGAAGTCAGGAAGTATCCTCGGAAGGTTTAGAGCTAAAATTCAGCAACAAGAAGGGATTCCTTACATATTTAGCGGAAGCGATAGAGGAGAGCTATATAAAATTTTCTCATCTCCCGACGATGCTTTTTACAAAAGTGCGTTCCCGATGAAACTAGAGCGCTTAGATCTTAAAACTGTAAAAAAAGAAATAAAAAAATTACTAAAAGAGAGAAACATCAAAATTGATGATAAGGTCTTCAGTAAAACAATGGAATTAACAAATTCTACAGGAGATCTTATTCAGGTATTCTTTTCCTTATATTTGAATCTAGAAGGGGGAAGTATCTCATTAGAAGATTTAAAAGAAGCGTTCTCTTTCATTTATTCTATAGAGGAAAAAGAATATAAGACTATCTGGACCTCACTCAAAGATAATGAAAAAGAGATTCTTAGGCACCTTTCAAGAAATGAAGAAAGTAATATCTCAAAGAATTTTTTGAAAAAAACAGATATTCATCGGACTCAAATTAAAAGATCTCTAGAGAGCCTTCAAGAAAAAAAGATAATAACAAAAGATGACAACTACGAAATATATAGTCCTTTCTTCAAAGAGTGGATTAAAGGGGTCTAAATATTTGTTTTTACTAGAGTTCAAATTATAAAATTCATTTTACAAAGAAAATACCTATTTATCAAATAAGCGCACAGGGAAGAGTTAAACCTAATCTCATGGTAGTGCGCTATATAAATCGGATCCATATCAAAAAGGTACACTCGCACTGAAAAGTGGAAACGCTAATCAAATACGAGGAGGTAGCTAGCACCTTAAGCTAGTCTCTGTATGCTCATACATAAGCTGGAGCCAATAGATGCAGATGAAGACCGAAGGGTGCAGCCAGAGATCCTGGAAAAGAGAAAAACTGCCCTTTGCGAGATAGGATAAGAATACTTATCAAATTATATATAGTTCCTTCTATATATAATAATGATATTTTTTTCTTTAAGGGAAACTCTCGACTCACCTAAAAAGCAGTTATAAAAAAATAATTATGAAGTTAAGATATAAAAATAAAATAATATTTATGAGTAGTTTATTTTTAGATATTAATTATTAAATAAGGATATAGCTTTGTCTAAAATTTATTAACTTTCAAATAGTAAAATTTAATATTCACGGACTAAAATCTGTCTAATAGAAATTATTTTCTTTTTCTCTTTAAAGAAAGAATCTCATCAATTGAATAGCCCTCTTTAATTTTATCGGAAACAAAATCTCTATTCATTCCTAATTTATTGGACAACTCTTGTATACTAGAGTAAGTCTTGCCCTTATATTCTATAGAAATTGCATTGTGAGGAGCTTTTCTCTTTGGAGGAGGGGACAAGTCTAAAGCTTGAGATATAGTCCATCCATTATTTAATCTAGATCTCACTTTGCTATTTTTTTTATTAAAATTCTTAGATAATTGAGAGATCGAGCTATACCTTACTCCTCTAAAACTAATTTCTCTTCCTTTAGGAGTGGGCTTTTCCATATGAGAACATATTTTATCTAGAAGCCCTCTGCTTCTTGCTGCCGAATATTCCTTAGGGTAAGAATTTGAGAATTCGGTTCTATGCTTGAATTTCTTCGACAAAGACTCTAGATACTCCTCAGAAAAAGACATATGATTAATTCGTTCTTTTTCAACTAAGTGTCCTAGATTGTATTTTTTTATTAATTTATTTGGAGAAGGAATAAATTCTCTTATTTTATTTAAAGTCCTTTCCCTCTCTACGATTTCCTTGACTCTTTCTTTCGTCCAAAATCCAGGAGGGGTAATCTCTTTCATATGTTTTGTTGCTTTTGTAAGTATGTTAAGTTCGATAGCTGCTCTATAAGCAGAAAAAGATTCCTTTTTGAAATCAGATACTTTTGAATATTTTTTAGATATATCCAGGACTTCTTTTTTTGAATAGTGTTTATAATTCTTCTTTCTTCTTTTTAATTTTTTGTTTGCGTAATCAGAAAGACCAAATTTCTTTATTTTCAAATATGCGCTTTTGCTACAGGAAAAAAGATCTTCAAAATACTCATATTTATCTATTTCATTTTTTACGAAATCTTTTGTTAGGAAATGAGTCTTCCCTAAATTTCCGGGCCTTTGAGTGTTAAGAGTTTTCCAGCCTTTAGATAAATAGTCTTTAAGAACTCGGTCTTCTTCTTTAGATGCTTCCTTAGCAGGCAACCATTCATTAAAGGTAACAAAATAATGATCCATCTCTGAAGTTTTTTTGCTTAATTTGCTATTGCCATTAATATGTTCTTGATATCTTCTATCATAATCATTTGTTAGACCTACGTAAACAGTTTTGTCTGGAAATTCGAATGAGTAGATAGCTCTTTTGTATTTATGCCCCACTACTCTCATATGATCTGTAACGTCATCATAGATCCCTAATTTTACTGCTGCCCCACTTGCTCCGGGTGATTTTATGTTAAAGTCTACTTTTCTGTCATACTTAAGAGCTTCTTTTCTAATTCTGCCTTCTGTCCAGTAAATTCCTTGCTTTTTCAGTAATTCATCTGAAACGGACATATGTTTAATTATTTCTGTATAGATTTTTCTACTCTTTGCAATTCGACATAACTTTTTTTCTTTTGAAATGAAATCATCTAAAGCATTATATTTTTTAGCCACTTCTTTAATGTATTTGTCTGTGTACTTCTGTTGAGACTTCTTTTTAAAATGATTCTCTTTTAGTGAATCAATTATCCCACTATTTTTTAGTCGTTTATAAGCAGCAGGATGCTCAATTCTAAAATCGACTAAAAACTTATAAGAATATGCAATTTTCAAAGCTTCATCTATGGAGAATTTAAAATTATCTTTTTGCATGTGCTGGCAAACTTGGTCTAGAATTCCCATTTTTAAAGCCCTAGCGTAAGCGGATGGAACTGACTTTTTAAAATCAATTCTTCGATTATGCTTTGATGCCTCTAATCTAATTCTCTCTTCTGTCCAATATCCTGCGGGTTTAGCTTTCATGTCTATATATTAACATAGTTTTTTTTGATTTTAAAGCCTAGAATTACCATAGGCATAGGAATATTGTGTTTTTAAGATAGATATTCTTTATTTGATGTAATAAAATCCTACGATAGCAGGAATATATCAAATTTTCAAGATAAATAAGCCTATAATCCTGTAAAAATAGGATTATAACTCTTTATTTAAGTAACCCTCTTAATATCTTATTAGGATCAAGGCAATTTTCTTTACAAAGTCTTTTAGCATAATCTAATTGCTTATTCCATTCCTGAATAAAATTATTCTTATATATATTAGTGCTTCTCAGTAAAGTGATAGATCTTAATACGTCTTGATGGTGAATATTATCTAGAGAAAATTTAATAAAATAATAATCTTTTTCTCTTAAAGCTTCTGTTATCTCTTTTGTTAGTAAAAATGATTTTCGTCTTGTCATATAGTTTAAATAGATAAAGTTAATAACTATTTATCATTTAGGGATTTTTTTAATATCCGCCTATTTGTTAATAACAAATAATATTATTTTTGAGAATTAAAGTTTTTTAATAATATGCCGATAGAATATTTAATTAAGGATAGGTGAAAATGAAAGTTGGAGAAAGAATTATCCCTGAAAAAATGTTAAAGAATTGTATAGAAGATAATAAAGAAATTATTGAAAAAATGTTTGAGAGTGAATATAAGAGTATAAAATCTAGAGAAAAAGCAAGAAAGAAAAAATCAGATAAAAACAAGAAAGATTAAAAGGTAATTAATATGGTTAAGGTAAAAGTTTGGAAAACATCACAAAATAAAAATTCATTTAGAACTCCTTTAGGAGAGTTAGACTACATAAAAGAGGAACCTAAAGTTGGGAAAAGTCTTTTTATTGGAAGCTCTTCTCATGAATCGGGAGGAATAATTACTTCAGGGGTATTGAAAATCGAAACAATGCCTCAAGGATATATTGTTATTACTGAAAATTCTGTATACCATATTGAGAGGGTTTAAATGTCTATAGATGAAGGAGATTACGGCAGAATTCTAGTAATAGAAGGTGAATATAAAGGTCTAGAAGGTTTTTATGACGATGATGAGATGGTATATCCCGAAAATTATGATCATGATTTAGAATATCCAGATGAATATTATCAGAAAAATGTATATAATAGGGCTATTGTTTATTTAGACGATATAGAAGGGTATGTAATTATTCCCTATGAATATCTAAAATCTCTAGAAGAGGAAGAGAATGAATTAAATTGAGATTATAGTCGTTTTTATTAAAGTTTTTATCCTTATTTGCCAATAGGTAATTGATATCGGGGGATTCAAATTGATAAGGGTTAAAAATATAAAAAATTTACTTTCGAATAAAGATCTAACAAAATGGGAAAGAGATTTTTTACACTCTCTTGTGAGGCAGGTTTCGAAGAGTAAGATTTTAACTCAAAAACAAAAAAATAAATATTTTGAGATACAAAGAGGGAAGAAAAAGGAAAAAGACTCTGAAGATAAAACCTATAAAAAAATAACTATTAAAAATGAAAAAACAAAGGTAAACATCCCTGAAGAGATATTGAATGAGTTAAATGAACAATTATCAACTTTTAGAGGATTTAATGTTTATTTGTATGGTTCTCATGTTTATGGGACTGCGTCTAAAGGCTCTGACTATGACTTTTTAGTTATTTTAAGGGACGAAGAGAAAGTCGAACAGTATATTTCAGATACGATTGACATTACTTATGTTCATATTAATGATTTCCTTAAGAATATTGGAAAAGGAGATATTAACTATATTGAGGCCTTAAAGAATGAAGTTTATTCTTCTAAGGATTTAAGTATTAAAATTAAATTTAACCCTAGATTTATTCACAGCACAATGGATAAATGTTATAATTCCTACAGAAAAGGGATTAGTTATACTAAATCTAAAGATGAATCAAAGGTTTATAGAGGTAAAAAGTCTTTATTTCATTCAGTTAGAATGATGTCATTCTTTAGGGATTTAGTTAAGTATGAAGAAATTTCTTTTTCTGCCGCAAACATATACTATTATGATATTATGGAGAATGAAGTTACACATAAGGCAATTAAAAATAACTTATCATATATAAAAAAAGAGATTTTTGAACTTTTAGAGTAATAGGTATAGAAAATTGAGAAAAAGAAGGGGTAGCCTCCCCTAAATGGTAGTTAATAAACAAAACCATTATTGATTTTGTATTTAATGTCTAAGATATCTAA
>CEPZ01046294.1_pt1 | contig 13063 bp, 13 predicted proteins | sample 530461 | NCBI WGS metagenome assembly CEPZ01 (sample SAMEA2620106, study PRJEB7988) | marine metagenome | isolation source: saline water (ENVO:00002010), including | reverse complement strand
TCAGATTCATTTCCTTGCTTTTCCTCTCGCTCAAATCCATCTCTTTCAATCAATGGCTCTGGAATTTTTTTATCAATCTTAGAAAGCTTTTCCGAGAACTTGTCCATAATATCTTTAGCTTGTTTCTTAATCTCTTCTTTCTCTTTTTCAGAAACTTTGTGAAATAAAAAATCATCCATAATTACTCTAAAAAAAAGATATTTATAAAATTAAGGACTTACCCTATCCCTATCTCTTGGAAACAAAACAACTTCACGAATATTTTCAATTCCAAGTAAATTTTGAGTAAATCTTTCCAACCCTATACTCAATCCTGCATGAGGTGGAGCTCCAAATCTAAAACTATCAATGTATGATTTAAAATCCTTTAATTTAAGTCCTTTAGATTTCAACATCTTTTCAAGCAATTCAGGAATATGAATTCTCTGCCCTCCTGAACTTATCTCAGAACCTAAATACAATGCATCAAAACCTTCAGTTAATTTAGCATTTTCTTTTCCATCTTTAGGCATAATGTAAAATGGTTTTAATGATAATGGCCATGAATGAGTAAAAATTATGTCCCATTTATACATGCTACAAAGTTTTTTTTCTTGTGAAGGTGTAAAATCCTCTCCAACTTTTCCCCCAACTTTTTTTATTGCCTCTTCATAACTCAAATATTTAGCTTTAGGAATTTTTAATTTAACATCAAGCAATTCCAATTCTTTTTTGCATTTTTCAATAATTTTCTTAACAATATATTTAACAGATTCTTCAAGTTCCTTCATAATAATAAATTGGTCTGCAAAAGCCATTTCAATATCCATTTGCCTGGACTCATTAAGATGTCTGACAGTATTATGTTTTTCTGCACGCCAAACAGGTGTTATTGTAAAAACCTTTTCTAAAGGAGAAGTTGCAATCATTTGCTTGTAAAGTTGAGGGGACTGAGCAAGATAAACTTTTTTTTCAAAATATTGTATTGGAAAAAGTTCTGTTCCCCCTTCACTTGAACTTGATATTATAGATGGTAAAAAAACTTCTGTAAAATTTTTATTATAAAAAAATTCTCTAAATGAATTAGCAATTTCTGATTGGATTTTAAAAATAGCTTGAATTCTATCTCGATGGAAGTCTAAAAACCTGTAATCAAGTCTTTTAGGAATTTCTGTTTTAGAATAATCAGAAACATCAATTGGCAAATCTTTTGCCTTTGATAAAATTTCAATTTTTTCAGGATTAATTTCTTTTCCTCCTGGAGCTTGTTTTGAATCTACAACAGAACCCTTAACATAAACAACCGATTCTCTAGGAATTTTCTCCATATCCTTAAAAATTTCTTTAGGGGTTTTAGATTGAATTCCTGTGACTTGAATTATTCCTAAAATATCTCTTAAAATAATAAATTTTACTTTACTTAAATCTCTTGAATTTCCAACCCAGCCAACAACTTCAACATTTTTATTTTTAGATTTAAAAACATCTTTTATGAGTGTTCTCTTTTTATTTAACTTTGATAAATCCATTTTAAATAATATTAAATATACTTTTTAATAATTTCCATAACCTCTTTTCCATCAATTTTTCCCTTAAACTCTTTCATAACTAAACCCATATATGCATTTAAAGATAGCCCTGGTTTACCCTTAATAATCTTAATAATTTGTTCTTCAACAATACCTTTATCTTCTTTTTTGAAAATTATAGCATTTTCAACTTTTTCTCCGTTAACAACTCTTTCCAAAGCTTGTTTTGATTGATCTTCAGACATCTTTTTCTTTTTCAGATTTTCAAGAATATAAATCAATACCTCTTTATTAAGAATTTTTTCAACCTTATTTATAGAAATTTTTCCACGACTTGCAATTTCCTTAGGAAACATTAAAAGGATTTTGGCAATCAGCTGAGGATTTTCTAATATTTTTAAAAATTCCTTGAATTCCTCAAACTTATTTTGCTTAATCAATAGTTTAATCATTTCTTGATTTAAACCTTTCTCCCCAAATTCTTTTTTAAGGTCACTTCTTAATTTAGGAAGTTCTTTTTTAGCCTTGTTAATAAAATCTCTTGAAATTTTTAACAAAGATAAATCTGTTTCAGGATACATTCTTGCTTCTCCAGGCATTGGTCTTAAGAATTTACTTGTCCCGTCAGGTAAAACATTTCTAACTTCACTAGGATTTTTTTTCCTTTTTTTTAAAAAATTTTCTTGCCTCTCAATTTCATTTTCAACAGTTTTTACCATAATTTTTGGATCTTGAAAACCTTTTAATTCTACTCTATTACTTCCTTTAATCGAAATATTAATATCTTGTCTAATTGTTCCAATACCTCTTTTAACTTTACAACTTCTCAAAATATCTCCTATATGCAATGCAACTTCTTTTGCCTGTTCAGGTGTTTTAATATCTGGGGCGGTTGCAATTTCAACCAAAGGAATCCCTAATCTATCTAATCTATAAATTACATTTTTTCCATCTCTAATTACAGGTCTTGCAGAATCTTCTTCTAAAAAAACTGCTTCAATACCTACTCTTCCTAACTTAGTTTCAACATAACCTTCCCCGGCAATTAAAACAGTTCTTTGAAAACCAGAAGTATTTGAACCATTAATAACAGTCTTTCTCATGATTTGTGTTAATGGAATAATTTTACAATTTAACAAAATAGCAATTTGCAAAGCGATTTTTAAGGCTTCTTTATTTATTTCATGTGGTGGCTCTTCATCTAATTCAACAAGACAGTTAACATTGTTATAAACCTGATAAATAAATTCCCTGTCTTGTGAAACTTCATGTTTAGCTGCAATATCTATATCCCCACTTTCTCCGGCAACAGCATGCAACTTTCTTTTTACATTAAAGTCAGGCTCTTCTTGCCTTAAAACAGAAGGACAATTGCAAAATAATTTATTTGTATCTAATTGTTGATGGATTTCTAAACCACATTTTAAGCCTAATTTTTCATAGTCTAACCGCATAAGATAAAAAAGAAAAATAAGTTTATTAAATTGTTGATTTAAATCAATTCTAGGAAACTTTTTATAGATTCTTTATTTTTTATCTTCATGAAGAAACCAAAACCAGGAGATTATATTGAAGTTCATTTAATGAAAAAAATTTACGAAGGAATTTTATTGAAAAATCCTGAAACAGAAAAAGGAATTGTTCTGTTAAAAATTGATTCAGGTTATAATATTGGATTCAATAAAAAAGATATTTTAAAAATTAAAACTTTAAAAAAATCAAAAATAATCGATGAGAAAATTAAAATAATGAAAAATAATGAAAAACCAAACATCGCAATGATTATTACAGGTGGAACAATTTCTGCCAGACTAAATCCAAAAAAAGGAGGAGTTGACTGGCTTGACACTCCTGAAAGTTTGTTTAAATTTTATCCTGAAATTTTTGAAAAAATTAATATCTTAAAAGTTGAAGTGCCTTTTATGAAAGCTTCTGAAGATATGGATTTCAAAGACTGGAAAAAAATTGCCCGCGTAGCCGAGAAGCTTTTAAATGATTCGAATATTAAGGGAATAATAATAACTCAGGGAACAGATTTTTTGCATTATACTTCTTCAGCTTTGAGTTTTTTTCTCAAAAATTTAAACAAGCCAGTTGTTTTAACTTACAGTCAAAGAAGTATTGATAGAGCAAGTAGTGATGCTAATTTAAATTTACAGTGTTCTGCTATTGCTGCGATTTCAGATATTGCAGAAGTCATGATTGTTGGACATGCAACAATAAATGATGACTATTGCTATGCAATGCCTGGAACTAAAACAAAAAAAATGCATACTTCAAAAAGAGATGCTTTCAAAGTAATTAATGATAAACCATTTGCAAAAATTTATTCAGATAAAATTGAGATAATTTCAGATTATACAAAAAGAGACAACAAGAAAAAAGTTAAAATAGATTCAAAATTTGAAGAAAAAGTTGCTTTGGTAAAAATTTATCCAGGACAATCTCCAGAAATTTTAGATTATTATTTAAGAAAAAAATACAAAGGAATTATTTTAGAAATGAGTGGATTAGGACATGTTCCTACAACAAGAGCTAGAAAATCATGGATAAAAAAATTAAAAGAAGTTCAGAAAAAAGGCTTAATTATTTGTGCTTCTTCACAGACAACTTATGGAAGATTAGATCCTTTAGTTTATAGCAATGGCAGAGAATTACTAAAAACAGGAATTATTTATCTTGAAGACATGCTTTCAGAAACAGCGTTAGTTAAACTGGGATATATACTTGCTAAAACTCAAAACAGGGATGAAATTAAGAAATTTATGTTAACTAATATAGCACATGAATTAAATGATAAATTGAAAATTTAAATTATCTTTCCTTTAATTTCCTCATAATAGATTCTTCAATTCTATTAAGTTGTCTTTTAACTTGTTGTATTTCTTTTTCTGCTTTTTTATTTACAGCATAATCATATTGTGCCTGAAGATGATCTTTTTGTCCTTGCCTATTTTGAGACATTAAAATTATTGGAGCTTGTACTGCTGCAAGAGTTGATAAAACAAAATTTAAAAGAATGAATGGATAAGGATCCCATGTTTTTCCAAATAACAACCATAAAGTATTAATTAATATCCAAACAAATAAAAGCATTGCAAGTGAGATTATAAAAGTCCAGCTACCGGCCCATCTTGTAAGCAAATCAGCAGCCTTTTGTCCAAAAGTTTTTGGAATCCGAATAGTTGGGTGTTCTAACCTTGAAAAATTTATTTTTTTACTTAGAATATTATTAATTTTTTTCATAATTTTAATTATCTTTACATAATTATAAACTTTATGATTTTTTCAATATTTATTCATAACTTCTTAGGAGTTACAACATGGAAAGGTTTAAAAATAAAAATATGCTTAAAAAAATATGAATCATATAAGAAAGGAAAAAGGAGTCATTAGAAAATACAATTTTAACGCAAGAACATTAGACGACAATGTAGTTAGAGATGGTTTAAAAGCCGTAAGTCTTTTGAAAGAACCACATTATTTGGTTGGAGGTATAGCAACACAGAATTATATTCCTACAACATGTAGAAGACCTACATCAGATGTTGATTTTTCTGTAGTTAGACCTTTAAACTATGAGAATTTTAAATCAATGGTATCTAATGTAAAAGAATTTTTATGCGATATAGGATATACTGCAGAAACTAAAAAACGTTCTAGATCTTATTCATTGGATATTTTTGATGCTAATAATGAAGGATTATGTTTAGAATTTGCAAGAAGAAATGATCAAAATTTTAAAAAAAATAAAAAAAAATTGGAAAGGGAATTAGAACAAGCAAATAATAAAATTATAGAAGGAAGAGATGCCACATATAAAGTCTGTCGTCCAGAAGATATTGCTATCCCTAAACTTGTTAGATTAATTAGTTCTTTAAGAAGAAATTCTTATCTTTCTAGATATATCTCTGGAGAAATTGATGCTTTAACGGAGGAAGGAATTAAAAGACAATTAAAAGAAATTTCTGATATAAGGGAAGAAGTAGTAAGTAACATTTCTAATCCTGCATTGGCAGAAGAATTAAGATTTGCTTCTGATTTATATGATATAAGAATATTATCTGAATTAACAGGATTTAATGAAAAATATTTAGCTGAAGTTATAGAAGATTGGAATACTTTTAAAGATCATTCTAATGAAAGAGAAAAACTTGTAAAAGCTGTTCTTCCAAAATTCCTCTAACCTAAGAAAATTTAATAAACTTCTTTTATTTTTTTCTTTAATGGTTAAGATTGGTTTAGAAATTCATGGATATTTAAACACAAAAGAAAAATTATTTTGTAATTGTAAAGCAATTCACGGAGCAAAATTTTCAAAACCAAATACAAATATCTGCCCTATTTGTACGGGACAACCAGGATCAAAACCAATGCTTCCAAATAAGGAGGCAATAAATAAAGCAATTCAAATTTGTTTAATTCTTGACTGCACAATAAACCCTAAATTTGTTTGGCAGAGAAAACATTATGACTGGCCTGATTTGCCAAAAGGATATCAAAATACAATTTCAGGAACTTATGCAATTCCTGTAGGGGAAAAAGGAAAATTCTTGGGAATAAACATCACAGAAGCGCATTTAGAAGAAGACCCTGCATCATGGAATCCACAAACAGGTGAAATCGACTATAATAAATCAGGGTATCCTTTAATTGAAATTGTCACAGAACCTGATTTTACTTCAAGTGAAAAAGTAATTGAATGGCTAAAACAATTAATTGAAACTTTAAAATACATGAAAATTATTGATAAATCTCTTGGAATAAAAGTGGATGTAAATGTTTCAATAAAAAACGGAGAAAGGGTTGAAATAAAAAATATTAATTCTTTGAAGAATATTAGAACGGCAATTAATTATGAAATTCAAAGACAGAAAAAAGAACTTCCCACTATGCAAGAAACAAGGATGTTTGATGAAAATAAAAGGATTACTATAAAAATGAGGACAAAAGAATCTACAGAAGATTATAGGTTTATTTCAGAACCTGATTTGCCAATAATAAAATTGAAAAAATTGAGAATTGAAAAAATAAAAAAATCCCTTCCTGAAACACCTCGTGAAAAAATAAAAAAACTTATTAAAAAATATAAAATAGAAAAAAAATATGCGGAAATTTTAACTAAAAAATTAGATATAGTGGAGTTTTTTGAAAAAATTATTAAGAAAACAGATCCAAAACTTGCAGTTCGTTGGGTGACTGAAGAACTTTTAAGAATTTTGAATTATTCTAAAAAAGAAATTGATGAAATTAATATTCAACCAGAACATTTTATAGAACTTTTGAATTTAATTGAAAATAAAAAAATAACAGAATTAAAAGCAAAAGAAATTCTTAATAAATTTATTCCAGAATCATTTTCACCAAAACATGAGATAAAAAAACATTCAAAAATTTCTTCTGAAAAAGAAATTAAAAAAATCGCTGAAAAAATTATAAAAGAAAATAAAAAACCTGTTCAAGATTATAAACAAGGAAAAAAAGAAGCATTAAATTTTCTCCTTGGACAAGTTATGAGACACTCAAAAAAAAGAGCTGATTATAAAACATCAAAGGAAATTCTAGAAAAATTAATTAAATAATTCTGTAAAAATTCCTAAAGCAAAAATCAAGCTTAAAATTCCTATAACAAACCAATTTATTGGAACAGAAAATTCAGATTTTCTATTCCCTGTTTTCTTTGCCTTAACATTCATCAGTAAAATTAAAACTCCTGTTAAACCACCTGAAACAACACCTCCAATACTTAGAATCTTAGCAAAATCTGCAAAATTGAAAAAAGTTACTGCAAAATATAAAAGTAATGGAACAAGAGAAACAAAAATAAAACTTAATTTTTTCTTCTTTAAATCATAAATAAAAATATCTTTAAGAGAAAAACTCAAAACAAAATAACTTGTAAGCATTGTAAAAATTCCAAGAATAGTAATAAAACCCCCAAAAGAAATTGTTGCGACTTGCTCAACACTTTTTCCCAAAACACCAACAAAAATTAAAGTGAAAATAAAATACAAGACAACAGGAATTAAAGTTCCCAAGATAATTGTTTTTTTGAATAATTTTTCTTCACCTTTAATTTCCTGCCTTAATTCAGGAATTGAAGTAAAACCCAACAATGCAAAAAGAACAACTCCAAAAGGAAAAAATGCGTTAGAAAAATCATAGTAGTTTAAATTATTAAAACTAACTTCTGGAATAAACCATAAGAACATTACAATAATAATTCCCATAATAATTGTTACACCATAAAGCTCAACTTTTTTTAATTCTTTTAAACCTTCACGCAAAAGTAAAGTCATAAAAATCCAAAAAACAAATGCAAAATAAATAGAATAATCTAAAGTTCCAAAAAATAATTTAGACAAACTTTGCCCTTCACCAATTAAATAAGCTAAAAGAGCTGAATAAATTCCAAAAATTACTGCGAAAAACATCAATACTTCGCCAAAATTTCCAAGATATTTCTTTGCATAACCTGGAAGTTGATGGATTTTTTTTGTTTTTAAAGCAACTTCACCTAAACATAAATTAACAAAAAGCATTATGAGTCCAAGAAGAATTAACCAAAAAATTCCTATAAAAAAACCAGACTTTGAAAAAACATAAGGCAGTCCTAAAATTCCTGCTCCTATAATTGTTCCTGAAAGGGTAAAAGCTGTTGCAAAGAATTTTCTTTTAAGCATAAGGAAAATAAATTTTTTAAGTTATAAAAAAGTATGGGCACGAAGCCTATAAAAAAATAGGCCCGGAGGGATTCGAACCCCCATCTTTCGGGCCGAAACCGAGTGATCTGTCCGTTGAACTACGAGCCTATTTCAATAATTCAAAACAAATAAAGGTTTTTATATCTTAATATCTACATAAAAAAATGGCATTAAAAAGACATCACAAATGGCTTATAGGTAGTTTTAGTTCAATAATAATTATTTTTATGATAGTAATAGGTGTTTCAATATATATGATTTTTATCAAACAAGAATATAATTATCAACAATTAAATCAAAAAATAACTGATTTACAAATAGATACTCAAATTAAAATAAGTGATGTTACTAAAAGTTTAATGCAAACAAATGAAAATTTGATGAAAACAAATAAAGTTTTAGATGTGGAGTTAGGTTCATTAAGTCAAGAATTAAACTTATTAAAAGCGTCAGCTGGAGAGGATTTTTCAGGCATAATTGAAGATGCTATAGAATCTGTTGTCACAATAAAAACAAGTGCAGGATTTCAAGGAACAGGGTTTATAATTTCTGATGATGGTTATTTAGTAACAAATGCACATGTATTAGCAGATGAAGATGGTAGATTAGCAAGTTCAATTCAGATAATAACTTATGGACAAAAAACAAAAGATTCAATATTTATTGGTTATAATGGTGAATTAGATATTGCACTATTAAAGATTTCAGGGAGTTATAATTCATTAGAATTTGGAGATTCAGATAATATTCAAATAGGAGAAAAAGTAATTGCAATTGGAAATCCCTTAGGATTGCAATTTTCCGTTACAGAAGGAATTATATCTGCAGTTCATAGAATAGGTCTAAGCGGAACAAATGATTACGTACAAACAGATGCAGCACTTAACCCAGGTAACTCAGGAGGTCCTTTAATCAATAAACAGGGAAAAGTTATAGGAATAAATAATTTCAAAATAGGATCTGGAGAAAATTTAGGATTTGCACTTGAATCAAACCCTATGATTGATTCTATAAACGAAATTTATTTCCAAGAGTTCAATAAAATTTTAATTTAAAATGTTTAAAGAAAAAAAATCAAAAGAAGGATTGACAGTAAAAAAGGAAAATTTTAGTGAGTGGTATTCTCAAGTTTTGGAAAAGGCAGAAGTGACAGATATAAGGAACAATGTTAAAGGTTTTATTGTTATAAGACCATGGGGTGCAATGATTATTGAAAATATGTATGACTTGTATGAAGAAGCTTTACAAAAAAGATCACACAAACCAACTTTTTTTCCAACACTTATCCCTGAAAAAAACTTTCATAAAGAAGCATCACATGTTAAAGGATTTACTCCAGAAGTTTTTTGGCTAGAAAAAGTAAAAGGGGAAGATAAACTTGCTTTAAGACCTACAAGCGAAACTTCAATGTATCAAATGTACTCTTTATGGATTCGTTCATGGAGGGATTTACCATTAAAAATTTACCAACGAGGAAGTGTTTTTAGATATGAAACAAAAGCAACTCGTCCATTGATTAGAGGAAGAGAATTTTATTGGATAGAAGGACATGATTGTTTTGAAACAAAAGAACAAGCAGAGCAACAAGTACAGGAAGACATTCAAACAACAGAAGAAGTCATGCATCAAAAATTTGGAATTCCATTTTTAGCAATGAAAAGACCTGAATGGGATACCTTTGCAGGAGCTGTTTATACAGTTGGCTCTGATGTTTTAATGCCTAATGGAAAATTAATTCAACAACCATCAACTCATTTACTTGGACAGAATTTTGCAAAAGCATTTAATGTAAAATTCAAAGACAAAAATGGAAAAGAGCAACATGTCTGGCAAACTTGTTATGGTCCTGCAATTTCAAGAATTCTTGCATCAGTAATTTCAAATCATGGAGACGATAAAGGACTTGTAATTCCTTTCTGTATTTCTCCAATACAATTAATAATAATTCCTGTTTTCAACAAAAAAAACAAAAACAAAATTTTAAAAGAATCAAAAAAAATAAAAGAAAAACTTGAATCTTTAGAAATAAAAACAAAAATTGATGCAAGTGAAAAACGTCCTGGAGAAAAATATTATGAATGGGAGCTTAAAGGTGTGCCATTTAGAATTGAAGTTGGAGAAAAAGAAATAAAAAACAAAAAATTAACTCTTTTTACAAGAGACATAGGTAAAAAACAAAGGATTAGTATAAATTACTTTTCAAAAATAAAAAAACTTGGAGAAGAATTTGACAAAAGATTAAAAGAAAAATCAGATAAATTTATGAAAGGAAAAATAATAAACTGTAAAACAAAACAAGAAATTAAGAAAGCAATGGAAAATAAAAAAATAGTGAGAATAAACTTCTGTTCAATAGATAAAAAAGGAGAAAAATGTGCTGGATATATTGAAAAAGAACTGCAAGCAGAAGTTAGAGGAATTCTCGCCAATAAAAAGGAAAAACCAATAGGTAAATGTTTAATTTGTAATAAACAAGCAAAAGAAGTTGTTTATATTGGAAAGAGTTATTGAATAATTATATTTCTAGTCCTTTTTCTTTTACAACATCATTTTGTGATAAATCTTCCCAATCTTGTCCAGCAGCAATAAGACAACTCATTCCATTTGGTTGTGTTATAACTAAAGTCCATGTGTTATCCTTTTTACTTTCATAAACTTCCACTACCCCTCCACCGGAAGTAATACCCATTGATACTGGTTCCTCTGAATAAGACTTTTTCAAACTTTCGGAAACGCTTTGATAAGATCCACAAACAGGTTGAGCTCTTACATCATTTGAATATCCTACTACTCCATAACCTAAAACTAATGCTGCTATGCCATACATAGATACTTCTTTTCCTACCTCTCTAAAAATACCTCCAACTTTATTAGTAAGATTTTTAGAATTATTTGTTATATCACTTGATAAGTTTCTGCTCATTTTGTCTTGTTCTGTATGAGTTTTTTCCATTTTTATAAATTGTTGTGATTAATTTTTATATTCTCCAACAACTGCATTTAATTCATCTTCTAATCTCAAAGTAACTTCTACTAAAGCACTTAATTCTTGTTTTACTGATTCATGTTCCATTTCCTTGTTCATTTTGAAACTTAATAAAAACAGAAATCTTTCAAGACTAAACTAAATTATAGAAAAAATCTTAATTCAATTCAGACCTAAAATAAACCTGAATTAATTAAGAGTATTTAATTACAGCAGTGACTAATCTAAATGTACAATGCGGATTTGTATTTTTTAGCCACATACTTTTCATATTTTTATTAAGAAAAAACAATTTATAAATTTTATTGTTTTGTGCTTTTATAAAATTTGGATATCTTCTTCCAATCTTTTCTTAAATTCTTCTAAATCTTCTAATTTAATTTTAGCTCCAACAGCATTTTCATGTCCTCCTCCACTTGCATCTTCAAATTCTTCAATTATTTTTAACACAATTTCTCTAACTTTTTCCCCTCTTACAGAAATACTTGCTTTTATTCCTGAAACATAAACTACTACAACAATTTTTTCAGGAAATAAATAAGTTAATTCATTTGATAAATCACTGCTGATACTTAAATCTCCACCGTACTTAAAAAACAAAATTTTATTTGGGCTTTCTATTTTCTTTGCATTCTCCAACAATCTCTGATATTTCAAATTGATTTGGTTAAATCTTTGATGCATTGTATAATTTTGATTGCTTTCTTCTAAAACTTCATAAGGTGTCTTTACTTTCATTAAAAATCTAGTCATATTAACAACATTAGTTGTTCTATCCTTTAGTGCAAAGCTAAATAAATTTGTAATTTTTCCTATTTGAGATTTATATCTTATTTCAAAAGCATCTTCTGAATCAATAGACAAGTCAGGATAATTTTTTTTGAATTCGGAATAAAACTCCGGAAGAAACTTGTCTGAAATACATCCTGCAATAGCAATCCATAAGTCATTTTTATTATTAGAAACTTGATAGCAAAGATAGCTTGTTGGTTTATTTTCTGATGATACTGGATTAAAAAGAGGATTATAATAATTGACAAATTCGGGGATTTTTGTTATGTCAATTTCATGATGATCAATGCAAACAATAGGTATATTTAATTGGTGTGCTTTTTCAAAAAATTCTTCAGATACAATAGGTTTATCTAAAATAAAAATATAATCTGCACTTAACTCATGAACTTTTTTAAAATAATCCACTGTTAATTCCGGAAAAGATTTTATTACAACACCTTTTCCTTTTCCTATAAATCTTTGTAATAAAAGAAATGAACACAAACCATCAGGATCATTATCGAAAAAAAATAAAGGATTTTGAGCTTTTTCTAAATGTTCTTTAATTTGGTTAATTTGATTACTGGTTAGCATAAATTAAAAATAAATTAAAAGTATTTAAATTTAATATTTTAAAATTTTATTAATCTACCATCTAAATCTTTTTAAATAATAAATGGCAAATAAAAATACAATGAATAAATGGACTGAACTTTTATTAGGATTGATTATTTTAATAAGTGTAATTTTAGTTGCATGGATGTCATCAGCATATTCATGGGTTTTATTCGGAAAAAATTTTAATTTTTTGAGTTCTGCATGGATATTTCTTAAAGGAGGAATATTTTGGCTCGTATTTATGATTGGACTTCTTCTAATTATTTTAGGAATTAATGATTTAAAAGAATAAAAATTATTTAATAAATCAATTTTTAAAATTTTACATTCTTAAAAAATCCAAATACCTTTAAGAAAAATACATTTAAAAAAATAAAAATAAAAAAATAAATTTATTCAAGAACTAATGTAACAATAGCTGCAACCGCTCCGCCAACTAATGGAAGATATAAATTAGGGCTCATTCCTGGTCC
>CEPZ01035884.1_pt1 | contig 13080 bp, 20 predicted proteins | sample 530461 | NCBI WGS metagenome assembly CEPZ01 (sample SAMEA2620106, study PRJEB7988) | marine metagenome | isolation source: saline water (ENVO:00002010), including | reverse complement strand
TGATATTGATAAAATTTCAGGAATGACAACATCAAAAAGAAATAAAGTTTTCATAGTTAGAGATGTGATAACTCAACTTGAGAATAAATTAGGGAAATTAATTCCAATGGAAGAAATTGAAAAAGAGCTTGAAGGGAAAATTGAAAAAGATGAAATCGAAACAGCAATAGTTGAATTAATAAAAAATAGCATAATCTACGAGCCTCGCAGCGGTTATGTTCAAAAAATATAATTAATAAAAATGCCAGAAGAAAAATTCAAGAGAAACATTGCATATAAATTAAGAATAGGAGATATCTTAAGAGGAACTCCAAAAATTGAAAACGAAAGGTTTGCTTTTTTAGAATTAGATGGCAAAAGAGTTGTAAGAGTTAACTTAGTTGGAAGTGTTGTTGACAAATATGAAAGTGAAGAAAAGAATTATGTTTTTTTAACAATTGACGATGGTTCAGGACAAATAAAAATAAAAGCTTTTGGCGAAGATTCTGAAAAACTGAAAAACACAAATCATGGACAAACAATTATACTTATTGGATTATTAAGATATTTTAATAATGAAGTTTACATATCTCCTGATGTTTTAAGAGATTTGGATCCAAAGTATTTGCTTGTAAGAAAATTTGAAACAGAAAAACAAAAACCACAAACTCAGAACCAAGGAGATCTTAAAAATAAAATCATTGAACAGATAAAAAAATATGAAAGTGAAGGTGGAATTGAAACAGAAAAAATAATTGTTAATTTAAATGAACCTTCTCAAACAGTAAATCAAGAAATTCAAAAACTTCTTGAAGATGGAATGATATTTGAACCTCGTCCAGGAATTGTTAGATGGTTGGGTTGAATAAGATAATGTGTACAAAAGAGCATAAAATTAATTATTCAGAAGAGATTCATCTTTTTCTGTTAAATAATCTATAGATAAACAACCTGCTCCACCAATAGCTGCTGATTCAAGAAAAGTCAATGGTAATATAGGTGCAAATGCAACACCCAATACTGCTGCATTAATACAAGGATTATTCCTAACTAAAGGATGAACTTCTCCAAATTTTGCTTCATATCTATGTCCTGTTGCTAAGTGTGTAGCACCATTAGCAATTCTACCAGCTTCAGTCGCTGCTCTACCTGTTAAATGATATGCTCCTGCAATAGGATCTTCTAAAAATTCTTTAGCTGCTCCCGCAAAAAAACTAATCGGTGCAGAAAAAATTTCGCCTACAGCATAATCTAAATCTCTTTCTCCAGAAAAATCAAGACGACCATCACCAGCACAACCTGTCATTAATACAGCTGCAGCAGAACCTAAAACATAATCTCTCACCCTCATTTTTAACTTTTATTAATATATCTTTAACTTTATAAGCTTTGTAGTGTTAAAATAGATATAAAATTATTCTTCATATTGTGATCTTTTACTCTCAGCCCATGCTTCTATACCTTGAAGAATTTTTCCATTTACTCCATCCAGTAGTTTTGGAATGTTTTCAATATCTATCAAACCTTCATCAAGGGATCTCCTAAATTGATTATCACTATCATCAAAATTATTTGATACAGGATCATTGAAATATACCATAAACTTATCAAAAGAATATGCTAAATGACCATATTCAGGATAAACAAGATCTCTAATACTCGGCCCTTCATACATTGCAACTTCTATAGTCTTTATTTCTGGATCAAAAACATCATAACCTATGTTTTCATCCCAATAACCAAAAATTAACCTTATATATCCAAAAAAACCAAATTTTTCTTCAAGAACAGCATAATATTCTTCTAGTCCTCTTTCATCTGTATATTTCTCAAGATGTAATCTACAAACTCTTTTTACAAGTGATTCAACACACCCATTTTCTCCTGGTTCAATTTTTTTTAATGGAGAAATAGGCAATGATCCTACAATAGAAATAGATCTAACTACTTCTTCTGTAACCTTAAAGGGTAATGACATAGTCAATTTTACCGCTTGACAACTAGGTAATGCTGCTAATAATGCTAAACCAACTAAAGCTCCTTTTCTAAAAGAAACCTTTTTTTCAATCCCCCTCATGACAAATAAACTTATATATTATATTTAAGAATTTCTGTTTTTAATTGTATATAATTAATAGAATCAATAAGTTATATCTTAGTTAATACAATCCTTTTTTTCGCAAACAATCAGAATAAGCCAAATCATAATTTCTTTGGGCTTGTGCATTTCCTTGCATTCCTCCACCTACAGCACCTAATGATGCACCAGCTAATCCTCCAATCCTCGCATCCCCAGCCAATGCCCCAAGACCTGCTCCAAGAAGTCCAAATATTAAAGCACCCATAAAACCATCTTCTACTGTCCTTTGAGGTCTTGCTCCATATTGACTACTTGCCCAAGCTTGACATTCTGCAACATCTCTAGAGTACTCTTGTGCATCTACGCCCCGACCAGGAAAAGGTCTAAATGGTGGTTGTGGTGGTACACATCCAGCAGATGTTAATAACATTATTCCTGCAGCAGAAGTAGCACCTATCTTTTTCAATAAACCTCTTCCTTCTTCCATAAAATCATTAGAAGAAGAAACTTTATAAGTTTTATTATGCTAAAATCATTTCTTTCTTTTCTTATTCTTCTTCCAAATATTCCAATTATTGCTATTAAACAAATAAGCAAGCCATATCACAGCAATTAATCCTACTAAAGATAAAATAAATTTCAACCAATCATCTGCGAATCTCCAAAATGCAGCCACACCATAAAGAATTATTCCAACACCACCACCCATTAAACCTGCTCCAACAGATTCTAATCCGAAAACAAAAGCACCGATAGCTATAACAGCAATTCCTAAAGGTAATGCAAATAAAAATATATTTTTAGAATATTTCTCTTGAGCATCTTCAAGTTCCATTCTACAAGTGTAATCCCTATCACAAAATCCTGTCGCACTTTTTCCTTCAACAACAGCTCTAGGAATTCCATCTTCATTCCACAGCCCCCCAACATCTTCACATCTCTGTTGATTATCAATTACTTCAGCTGTCTTAAATTCATCACAAAAATCAGCATACTCGGGTGCATCATAAAAAATATTGATCCCATAAACAGCAACAGAAACAGTCAAAATAATTATTGCAATTCCCAAAACAATATTTTTCAAAATCATAATTAAATAAAACATAAAAGATTTATAAACTCTACCATTAATTTTATTTTATGGTTGAATATGAAAAAATGCTTGATGAAGCATACAAGAAAGTGAAACAAGTTTCCAATGAAGAAAGTAAAAGATTCGAATTACAAAAAATACAAGGATACTTCGAAGGGAAAAAAACAATATTGATAAATTTTCTCCAAGTCGCTGATCACCTAAGAAGGAACCCTGAACATTTTCAGAAATTCCTTTTAAAAGAGTTAGCAACTTCAGGACATATAAGTGGGGAGAGATTAATATTAAATATAAAAGTCCCTAGTGCTAAGATAAACAAGAAAATAGAAGAATATGCAAAAGAGTTTGTTTTATGTAAAGAATGCGGAAAACCAGACACAGAATTAGTTAAAGAAAACAGGTTAAATTTTGTTCATTGTCTAGCTTGCGGAGCAAAACATTCTGTAAGAAGTAAAATTTAAAATTATTAAAATCTAGAAAAATTAAAATTTAAATAACAACAAACCTTATAAAAGAAAATTCATTAATTAAATAATCAATTAAACATAGGTAAAAAAATGGTACAAGCTTATTGTGTGAAATGTAAGAAAAAAGGACAAGAGGTAAAAAACCCAGAAGTTGTTCAAACAAAAAGAGGAGGCTACATGGCAAAAGGTGGCTGTCCTGATTGTGGAACAAAAATGTGTGCTATGATGTCTAAAGAGAACGCGGAAAAGGCAATCAAAGGCGGGGCAAAAAAATCTTTTTGAATTGTTTTAATATTTTTATAAAACTTAAATAGAATCTCAGAGAAAGTTTAACTTCAAGAATTGTAAAATTTTTGAGGTGCAGAGAATCAAGATTCTCAATGTAAATAAAACATAAAATATTTATAAACTATTTTATAGGTGTCTTTATTATGTTTGTGAATATTATAAAAACATATAGAGAGGTTGTAGCGATTTGCGACGCAGATCTACTTGGGAAAAAGTTTGAAGAAGGTATGTTTCAGTTAGATGTTAAAGAAAATTTCTTCAAAGGGGAAAAATGTTCTGAAGAAGAAGTAATTAATATAATAAAAAGTAAGTCTATTGATGATGCTACATTTAATATTATAGGTGAAAAATCAGTTAATACTGCTTTAAAAGCAGGAATCATTTCAAAAGACCAAATAAAAAAAATTCAGGGCATACCTTTTATTTTAATTCTTATTTAAATTAGATAATAAATTTATTACTTAAGTTTTATAAAATCATTTTTTATTAGAATAATATGAAACCTAAAAAATCTTATGAAGAACCTCAACAAGTTACAAGAGTGAAACTCCCTGGAAAAGGAGAAGTAATCGGAATCATAGAACAAAGACTTGGCGGAAATAAAATGATGGTAAGATGTTTAGATGGGAAAACTCGCAATTGCAGGGTTCCTGGAAGATTAAAACGAAAACTTTGGCTTCGTCCTGAAGATGTTGTAATTATAGAAATGTGGGAACTTGATGACACTAAAGGAGATGTTATACTCAAATATAGAAAAAACCAAATAGAATGGCTAAAAAAGAAAAATTATTTAGAGACAGAACAAGTTGAATTTTGATATCTAAAAATTTAATAAAAAATAAATCTGACATGAAAAAAATATTTTCTGAAAAAGTTGCAAGAATAATAAGTAAAAAGAAAAGACTTGAAAAAGAATTGAATATCAAAATTAAGAATAAAGGAAAAGAGGTTTTCATTGAAGGTAGTTCTGAAGAAGAATATATCGCAGAAAAAGTAATTGAAGCATTGAATTTTAATTTTCCTTTCGAAATCGCTATGTTAATAAAAAATGAAAATTTTTCATTTGAAACTCTAAATATCAAAGATTATACAAAAAGGCACGACCTTAAGATAATAAGGGCAAGAATAATTGGAAAAGGTGGAAAAACATTAAAAACTCTAAATGAACTTACGAAATGTTACTTTGAATTAGAAGATAACCATATAGGAATTATAGGAGATGTAGAGTATATAAAAAATGCTGAAGAAGCAGTTATAGCAATCATAAAAGGAGCAAAACAATCAAATGTCTACAGTTTTCTGGAAAAACACCAACAAAAGCCAGTTGTTGATTTGGGGTTAAAATAATTAAATTTAAATATCGTTTTCTTTTCAAAAAAGCATGTCCCGATAGCTCAGTAGGTAGAGCACATGGCTGTTAACCATGGTGTCGGAGGTTCGAGTCCTCCTCGGGACGTTTATTTTTTAAATGTGTTTTTCTCTTCTTCAATATGAAAAAAACAAAAGTTTTGTTGGCAATGTCTGGTGGAGTGGATTCAAGTGTAGCTGCGTTGTTAATGAAAAAAAAGGGTTACGAAGTAATAGGTGGATTTATGAAGAATTATAGTAATTCTAAAAATCCAAGTGAGTGTAATTGGAAAGAAGAAAGAAAAATGGCAATAAAAATTGCATCAAAACTTGAAATTCCATTAATAACTTTTGATTTTGAAAAACAATATAGGGAAGAAGTTGTGGAAAAGATGTTTGAAGATTATCGCAAAGGAAAAACACCAAATCCAGATGTTGATTGTAATGAAAAAATAAAATTTCCTCTTTTAATTAAAGAAGCGAAAAAACTAAACGCAAATTTTGTGGTTACGGGACATTATTCTAGAATAAAGGAAACCAAGGTTTCCCTTATCAACCCTTCCTTTAAGTTAGCGCTTAAGGCTAATAAAAAAACTAAAAATAATTATGAATTATTGAGAGCAAAAGATGAAAAAAAAGATCAATCATATTTCTTGTATAGGTTAAAACAAAATGAACTTAAATATCTAAAATTTCCTATTGGAGATTATACAAAAAAACAAGTTAGAGAAATCGCAAGGAAAAATAATTTTATTAATTTTGATAAAAAATCCACAGTGGGAATCTGTTTCATAGGAAAAATTAATTTGAAAGAATTTCTGAAGAAAAAAATAAAATCGAAAAAAGGAAAAATTCTTGATCCAGAAAATAGTGTAATTGGAGAACATGATGGGATTTATTATTACACAATTGGACAACGCCTAGGATTGAGATATGGAATTGAATTTTTAAAAAAAGGTGATGATAAAAAAAATTTAAAAAAGTGGTATGTTGCGAAAAAAGATCATAAAAAAAATGAAATCATTGCTGCACCAGAAGGACATCCTCTACTTTTTAGAAAAGAAGTAATCATAAAGAATTTTCATTTAATCTCTGAGGATAAGAATAAATTTAGAAAGAATGTTTCAAAGCCAAAAAGAGTTTTTTCAAGAATAAGACAAGTAGGAGAATTACTTCCAAGCAAAATATCATATGATAAAAAGAAAAAGCAATTTAAAGTGGTTCTTGATAAATCAATAACAGGTGTTTCAGAAGGACAAGCAATTGTTCTCTATAAGGGAAAGAAGGTTTTAGGTGGTGGAGAAATAAAATTTGAAAATTAATAACAATAATCTTTAAGAACTTATTTTACTTTTATAAAAAATGGAAGTTGTTCATTATCCTGAAAGATTTGATGTTAGAGATTCTCGTTTATCAACACTCGTATTGGATGCTGCAGTAGGAATGGGTCAATACAGATTGGGTGGAAAAGTTGGCTCAAGATATGAAGGAGCCATAAACAAATTAGCTGAAATATTTCATGATTTATCAACAAATCCTAAACATGCTCACTTAATACCTGAAGGAGTAGTATTAGGAAGGTTCTTTTGGCCAAAAGATTATCCAGAAAGTTTAGAAGGAGAAACTGTTCAAGATTTAAGAATTAAGATAAATTATTTTGCTGAAGAACTTTCAGATTATAGAGGTTTACCAGGAGACAGACAAAATAATTTAATTAGAGATTGCATCAGGTTAGCTGACTTAGTTCTCCAAGAATCAGATCAGGGAATATGTAGATTTGCAGCCTAACAATAACTAATTTTAAAAACATCTTTCCATTATTTAAATCATGGAATTCAACAAATTAATTAAGTCAAGAAAAAGTGTAAGAAAATTCAAAGATAAAAAACCAGACTGGCGAGATATTATTGAGTGTATTGATTATGCAAGATATATTCCAATAGCAGGAAATGATTATACATCAAAATTTATTTTAATTGATGATAAAGAAAAAATAAGAAAGATTTCAAAATCAGCTCAACAAGATTTTATCTCTCAAGCTCATTACCTTGTGGCAGTATGCTCAACTACTTCCAGAATAACAAAATCATTCAAAGAAAGAGGTGAAATTTATTTAAGGCAACAATCAGGAGCAGCAATTCAAAACTTTTTGCTTGCTATTGAAGAAAAAGGGCTTTCGACATGTTGGATAGGTCATTTTGTAGATGAACAAATAAAAAAAGAATTAAAAATTCCAGACAATGTAAACATAGAAGCTATTTTCCCAATTGGTTATGAATTAAAAAAAGAAAAACCTAAAAGAAAAATAGATCTAGATAGAATTCTTTATTTCAAACAATACGGAACTAAGAAAATGAAATCACTTAAAAAAGTGGAAGGAATGTCTTTTCAGAAAATCAACTCTTTTGAAAAGTCAGATGTTTAAGAGTTCTCCGAATAAATAGATAAAAAATATAGAAAAAATAAAAAAATTACTCCCAGACTTGAATACCTAAATCTGAAACTTCTTTTGAAACAGGAAATGCTCGATCTTCTGTTGATTTTCCAAGAACATAAGGACTTTTAACACCTGTCATAATTGTTATAACTCTTACTTTTCCAACAAAGTTTTTATCAATTCTTGCTCCAATTATTACTTGTGCATCCGGACTTAAGTTTTCAGAAACCGATCTTCCAACAGTGTCAAATTCTTCAAGTTTTAGATCTGTCCCACAAGTTATATGTATTAAAGCGCCTGAAGCACCTTGATAATCCACATCTAACAAAGGATGTGACATTGCTTGTTGAACAGCCTCAACAACCCTATCTTGAGTATCTGATTCACCAATACCAATAACTGCGACCCCTCCATTTTTCATTATCGAAGAAACATCTGCATAATCTAAGTTAATCAAACTTGGCAATGTTATTGTTTCAACAATTCCTTTAATCATTGTACTTATCAATTCGTTAGCAACAGCAAATGCTTGTTCAAGTGGAAGTTGACCTGCAATATCCACAAGTCTATTATTATCAAGTACTATACATGTGTCTGTTTGTTCTCTTAACTCTTGCAACCCAAACTCTGCTTTATCAATTCTTGCTTTTTCTGATTCAAAAGGCATTGTAACAACCCCAATAACTACTGCTCCTGATTCTTTTGCTAGCTGTGCAATTACAGGTGCCGAACCTGTTCCTGTACCACCACCCATTCCAGCTATAACAAAAACCATATCAGAGCCCACAATGTGTTTTTTTACCTCTGTCATTGATTCTTTCGCAGCTTCTCTTCCTTTTTGTGGCGCTCCACCTGCACCTAATCCTCGTGTTAGCTCTTTTCCTATTAAAACTCTTTCATCTGCTTTTGTAACACTTAAATGAAGTGCGTCTGTATTTGCTCCATAAATAGTTGCGCCTGTTATTCCTTTGTTATAAAGCCATGTTACTGCGTTGCATCCCATTCCACCGCAACCAATAACTTTAATATTTGCTTTCCCTGCTTTTAATTCATCAAAATTAATACTATGTGATTCTGTGTTTTGTACTGCCTCTTTTGCGAAATCTAATGCCATTATTTTTTACCTCCTTTTAACTCTATAAATTTGTGTTTTAGTTTTATTTGGAATAAATTCAGATTTTTTGGATTTAAAACCTCAATAATGAATAAGGAAATTCATTATTAATGAAAACCTTAGGAAAATCCACTTTAAAAATATTCTTATTATTCACAAGATGATTTCATTAACCAAAAATTTACTTTTATAATATTTCTTTCTTATTATTCTCTTTTCAAAACTTCTGCATTAATATTATTTTTCTTGCATAGCTTTACAAATTCATTAGCATCTTCTTCTGTTCCAATTATACTTCCATAATGCATTGGAATTGCTAGGAAAGGTTTCATTATTTTTGCAGATTCTGTAGCTTCTTCTGAATTCATTGTGAATCTGCCACCAACAGGAAGTAATGCAACAAATTTTTTTTCTTTTTGATTATGCCCTGTTAAATTTTTCATTTCAGGGATTACATCTGTATCTCCTGCATGATAAACCACTACATTATTCATTTTTATTAAATAACCAATCCATGATTCTTCTTTTGGATGAAAATGTTTGTCAATGTTATAAGCAGGAAATGCTGAAATTAAAACATTTCCCAAATCAATTTTTTGTCCTGGCTCTATAATCTCTATTTTAATATTAACATCAAATCTTGTTATTTTACTTTGACAATCAGCTGTCAAAATAATTCTCGTTCCCTCTTTTATAATTTTTTTAATATCCACGACGCTGCAATGATCATAATGGCTATGTGTTATTAAAATCAAATCAGCTTTTTCATTTTCTTCTTTGAGATTATAAGGATCTATATAAATCGTTCTAGAATTTTTAATCAGAAATCCTGCATGCCCAAGCCATTTAATTTCTACCCCATCAATTTTCATGAGGTTATAAAAATTATAAGATTTTAAAGGTTTTTGCTCCAAGTATCGCTTTTTCCTGTTTTCAATTTTTTATCCAAAATTTCAAGCTCTTCATAAATCCCTTCTATTAAATCATAATTTTTTGCTTCTTCTAAATCAACCCAGGCAAAATCAGTTAATGCGTGGCAAAGTATTATATTCTCTGTTTCTATCTCAGCATAAAGGCTTACAATCAAACAAGGAATCTTATCTGGACGAATATAAACCATACTTGTAACATAACCAATATTTTTAATTTCCAATCCAACCTCTTCTTTAATTTCTCTTCTAACTAAATCCTCAAAAACATTATACCAATGACTCGAAGTATCTTTCTATCTTAAAACATAATCTAAAACTTCTAATTTGCCTCCAGGAACAGTCCATTTTCCAGGAAATGCTTTTTCCCATTCTGCCCTCTTTGTAATAAGATATTTACCTTGAGAATTAACTAAAATTCCAGTAACAACAACATAATGAAGCAAGTTCTTGTCGACCATTCCTAACATTTGAGAATAATTATATTTAAAGATTATCGTGATTGAATTCAAAAGTTATAAAAAGTGTTTTAATGAATTTATAAAATGAAAACTAAAGGTTCTGTAGTTATTTTAGAAAAAGAAGGAGAATTTCTTCTTCAATTAAGGGATGACACAAATAAAATTCAGCATCCAAATGAATGGGGTCTTTTTGGAGGACGTATTGAAGAAGGGGAAACACCTATTAACGCAGCAATTCGTGAAATAAAAGAAGAATTAAATTTAAATCTTGAAGAAGATTTACTAGAAAAAGTTTATGAGTTTATTAATGAAAAAAGAGAGATAACTATTTTTAGATATTTTTTAAAAAACGATTTAGCAGAACTAAAATTGGGTGAAGGTCAAGATATGAAATTATTTTCTAAAGAAGAAATTTCTAAGATGAATAATATAATTCCAGGTGTAAAAAGATTAATAGAAAATCTTAATGAATAAATTAAGGATTTAATCTTTCAAAAGCTCTCGCTATCTGTAACATTTTTTGTTCTTGAAACCTATCGCAAATTATTTGCATTCCAATAGGAATCTCTTGGATTTTCCCTACAGGAATTGAAATAGCGCAATTTCCAGCTAAATTAGATGGAATTGTTAAAATGTCATAACTATACATTTCCTCTACAGAAATTTTCTCACCAATTTTATGTGGGAGCCTTGGAATAGTAGGAGAAATGATGCAGTCAAATTTCTTAAATATTTTTTCAAATTCTTTTTCGATTAATTTTTTTATTTTTAATGATTGGTAATAATAACGGCCATGATACTCTGCTTTGCTTATTTCACTACCTCCTAAGATTCTTCTTATAACTTCTGGGCCTGCAACATCTTCTATTTTAAATCCATACTTCCTACCATCAAACCTCCTTGTTCCTGAGAAAAATTCAACATAAACCAATGGATAATATGTCTCCACTGCAAGGTCAAGATAATTTAATTTTACTGTTTGAACATTCCAATTATACTTCTTAGCTGCTTTCTCTATATTTTCTCTGATTAAACTATCAATCCTTCCATCGCTTGAATTAAAATCCAAAATTCCAATGGTTAAATTTTTAGGTGTTTTTTCAATTTCATTTAAATTAATTTTTTTTGATTCTTGAGATATAGCATCATTTTTTGATTTTTTTTTGATAACCTCAAAGAGCAATGATGTATCAGAAATATCTTTTGCAAGAACCCCAATTTGGTCTAAACTCATACTTAAATCTATTAAGCCGTGCCTTGAAACCGAAGAATATGTGGGCTTCAAACCTATGACTCCGCAATTGTTTGCAGGAATTCTTATACTACTTCCTGTATCTGAGCCAAGGGCTATGTCACAAAAACCAGCGCTTACCGACGCTGCTGAACCACTAGAAGAGCCCCCTGCAACAATATTCATCTCAGAATTTACAGGGCTTTTTGTTGGGCCAAACGCAGAAGTCTCTCCACTACTCCCACAAGCAAATTCGTCCATATTTGTCATTCCGATAATCAAACCATCTTCTTCTTTAATTTTTTTAATAACATCAGCGTCGTAAGTTGATTTATAATTTTCAAGAGTTTTGCTTCCACAACTTGCATTTAATCCTTGAACATTTATGTTTGCCTTCACTGCAAGAATCATTCCTGCAAGTTTTCCCTTCTTATTTTTAGAATCAATTTTTTTTGCTTCTTCGACAGCATTTGGATTAAGTTGTAAAAAGGCGTTTATCTTCTTTCCTTGTTTATCATTTTTCTCAATTTCAGAAAGATATTTTTGGAGTTTTTTAAGGACACTTACCATTTTTTCTTTTCAGCAATAATAAAATCTTTATTTTTTTGAGGAGCATTTTCAAAAATTCTCTTCTTAAAATCAGGATTTGATTCTTTTCCCTCTCCTTCAACCCTTTCAAATTCAGCTCTTTCAATTAATGGTTCTGGAATTTTTTTATCAATTTTTGATAATTTATTGGAAAATTTATCCATTATATCTTTAGCCTGCTTTCTAATCTTTTCTTTTTCTTTCTCAGAAACCTTATGAAATAGGAAGTCTGTCATGATATTTTGAAGAAGAATTGGTTTAAATTTATTTCTTTCCTCTCTTAAATGTTATTTTTCTTATCTTTCCTTTCTTTTCGTCTAAATCAATTAAAATATTGACATATCTTCCAAAACCAGCGTTAATAACAGTTGTTTTTCCTAATTTGATTTTTCCGAAATGTTCGTGCATATGCCCACCTATACAGAGAAGGGGTTTGTATTTTTCTATTATTTCACGAGCAATCACAGAACCATAATGAAATCCATATCTCGGAGAATCTTTATTTGTAATTTTATCTAAAGATGTGTTAAAAGGAATATTATGTGGAATGAATATTATGGGACTTTTAGATTTCTTAAACAATTTTAATAATCTATCTTTTCTCTTTTTATAATCTCTTTTTTCTTTGTCCAATTCTTTTTTAGTTAAAATTTTTCTATCTTCCTTATATTTAGGAATTTCAGGTCCGGCAACATAACCATAACCAATAAAATCAGTTCCATCAAAACTTTTTTTCTTAAAATGTAAATCTTTTAAGTTTTTTAATTTCTTAATCATTTTATTCCATTTTCTCGTTGGAGGCTCCCAATTTCCAGGTACGACAAAAACAGGAACATTAAATGAATTCAAAAATTCCAAAATCTTTTTTCCATCTTTAATTGAAATATTTTCCACTTGCTCAGCTTTTCTTTTTCCGATTATATCTTTCAATTCAAATTTTTTCTTTGGATTTTCAAGATTTCTTCTCAAAGCTTGAAACATATATTTTCTTGGAGCATCAGAACAAAAATCTCCAGGAGCAATTATAGCATCAAAGTGCTTGAAATAAATTCTTGGTTTTTGACCG
>CEPZ01009653.1_pt1 | contig 13084 bp, 13 predicted proteins | sample 530461 | NCBI WGS metagenome assembly CEPZ01 (sample SAMEA2620106, study PRJEB7988) | marine metagenome | isolation source: saline water (ENVO:00002010), including | reverse complement strand
GGAATACCAAGTAGAATAAGTGTTCAACCAATGGGGTTTAGTGCTGACGCTATAACCCATATGGGTTATTTTATTCCTATAGATAGAATTTATAAATTACTTAAAGAAAATAATTTTCAGTTTATTTATGATGATTCTTATTCAATAAAACAGTGTGAAAAATTACGTGATGATAAACAAAAACCAAAAAAAGAAGATAATGATAATGATGATGATATAGATATGGATGATCAAGATTATTATGAAGACGACTAAACAAGATTATATAAATTTTACTGAAAACGGTATTCACTATTTACAGTGCAGAGAATGCAGAAGATATCAGAACGTTGGAAGCAAAAAGGTAGTTTCTACATTATGTTCAAAGTGTCTTAACAAAAAAATTCCGATAGAAAATTTAAGTTCAGAGTATGTTTCAACTGGTCGACCACGTGGTTGGCATTGGATGGCAGAGTTTGTAGATAAAGATGGAAAAGTATATCATAGAGGGAAGGAAATTTCTAAACTTTATGGAACACTACCACCAACTAAAATTAAAAAAGTTAAAACTAAAAAGAAAAAGAAAAAGAAAAATATACAAACTGCTGATCAAAAATTTTATGATCACGTGGCTATGTATAAAGAAAAAAAACGCACATTAAAACAAAAATAATTTATAGGTTATAGTATGTTAAATATTGGTTCTGTTGTTACTGATGAAAATGGTATGTCAACTATTTATGTTGATTATGATAATGTTACAAGAAAACAAATTTGTAAAATCTTTGGGTGGAAGAAGTTAACATCCAAACGTTTAACTAAATTGTTTATGGGAACATTGGAATATAAAAGAAATACAGATAAAAACTTTTCGCTCGGCACTGAGACTGGATTGAATTCGCATTTATTAATAACTCGCCACATAGCAATGGATAAAGTTAAAGCTAAACGGGTTGTTTCATATACACCAACATCCATTGATCAAAAATGTATACTTACGGCTTGGGATTGGATGCAAAATTTATATGACAAAAAGCTAGTCACCTTTCCGAAAATGCCTCCAGTTAAATTTTCTACTGCACTTAATCGGAGTGAATTTAGTAAACAGTACGGAATATTAATAAGTAAAGGTATAGATGGAACGGTGAGAGAAAAATTTATATGGAAAATTTATGATGATAATCCAATGGGGCTATCAAGTTCTAATGGTATAGTGTGTTCAGAAGAAGAATATACTACATTAAATTTAATTCATGAATTCACCCACTATTTGCAGGCTGTTACTGATAAGGAACTGGAAGAGTTAGAACCAACAGTTAATGATTTGGAGTATTGTGAAACTCACTATCCACATTTGTTTAAACAACTTGAAGAGATAAAAATATGACAAAGTATCTGTTTAAACAATTTGAAGATATAAAAATATGACAAAGTGTCAGAAAAATTAGTATGGTACAGTTATTGTACTATATAGTGTATAAGATTTGAATTGTCGCTCAAGAGAGGACGATTCAATTAGTTAGACTAAATAGTTAATTAATAAAACAGGAGAAATAAAATGAGTAATATGTTACCAATGGTGTTTAACCGTAAACGAGATGAATTCTTAACACCTTTTGATAAGTTGTTTGATGATATGATGAGTGCCACATTCCCAACATTTAGGGATGAGGTTGGACTTAGCTTTGAAAATAGCGCTTATCCAAAGGTTAATGTTACAGATCATAAAGATAAACTTCGTATTTTAACAGAGATTCCTGGATTAGATAAGAAACAAGTATCAGTAGAAGTTACTGATGGAGTTCTTACTATATCTGGAGGAAAGCGGGATTTATATGATGGTGAATCTAATGATGTTAATTTCATTCGTAGGGAATTAAAACATTCATCATTTAAACGTTCATTCAATTTGGGTGATAATTTAAATCACTCTGATGTGTCTGCTAAGTTTGACAATGGTATTTTGATCGTAGATGTACCTAAAACAGAACCAGAAAAACCTAAAAAGAAGTTCATTAAGATTGCTTAATGGAATCAATTGAATTTCAAGGTAAAAGATGGCAGGTTGTAAATAAAGTGGAGGGTCGCTTCATAAGCGACCCATCTACTGTTAAAGAAACTTACAGATGTGATTTGGTTTTAAAAGATAAAAATAATATTTTTTTTATATTAAGAGAAATGATAGACGCAGAATTTGAGGACATAAAATGAATCAACAAACTCAACAAATGAATCCCGAGCAGGGAGTAAATCCACTAGAAAAATATGGTATAAATCTTACTGAACTGGCTAGAGAAGGTAAGATTGATCCTGTTATTGGTAGGGAAGCAGAAATAAGAAGGATTGTTCAGATTCTTTCACGGCGAAAGAAAAATAATCCTGTATTAATTGGAGAACCAGGAACAGGTAAGACGACTGTTGTAGAAGGATTAGCCAAAAGAATTTATGAGGGAGATGTTCCAGAGAACATAAAGAACAAACAATTAATTACTATGGATTTACCCGCGATGGTTGCAGGTGCTATGTATAAAGGTCAGTTTGAAGAACGACTAAAGAATTTTATTAAAGCCGTAAAAGAAAAGAATGGAGAAATAATTATTTTCATTGATGAGATACATATGATTGTTGGTGCTGGCGGTCAAGGTCAAATGGATGTGGCTAACATAATCAAACCAGAATTAGCTCACGGTACATTGAAGGTTATAGGTGCTACCACACTTAATGAATATCAGAAATATGTAGAACCAGATGCCGCACTTGAACGGAGACTTCAACAAGTTTATATTGCTGAACCAAATGTAGAAGATACGATTACCATACTTAGAGGAATAAAAGATAAGTATGAGTTACATCACAAATTACGGATTAGGGATTCGGCATTAATTTCGGCGGCTACTTTATCTGATAGATATATTTCAGATAGATTTCTTCCCGACAAAGCTGTGGATTTGGTGGATGAAGCGGCTTCTAAACTTCGAATGGAAATAAATTCTGCTCCAGTAGTTATAGATAATATGAGAAGGAAATTATTACAGTTAGAAATAGAAAGGGTAGCTCTTAAAAAAGAGAAGGATTCTAAATCTAGAGAAAGACTTATGGAATGTAAGTTAGAAATTAAAAATTTAAAAGACGACCTAAATACAGTTACAAAGGTTTGGGAAAAAGAAAAAGAAGCAGTAGAGAATCTTTCTAAGATAAAGAGTGAACTTGAGGATGCTAAATTTCAGATGGAACAAAATAATAAAGAAGGCGATTTAGCTGAAGCCGCTAGGTATCAGTATGAAACTATACCATATCTTGAGAAGAATTTAAATGATTACACAAAGACACTTGAAGCGAATCAGTTCATTAAACTTGAAGTAACGACAGAAGATGTTGCTGATGTTGTATCTATCTGGACTGGTATTCCTGTAAATAAAATGTTGGAAGGCGAGAAAGAAAAACTTTTAAAGTTAGAAGATCATTTGAGAAATAGAGTTGTAGGGCAGGAAGAAGCATTGAAGAAAACTTCTGATATAATCCGTATGTCAAAAATGGGTGTGGTCGATTCTAATAGACCAATAGGTTCATTTCTATTTCTTGGTAGAACAGGCGTAGGTAAAACTGAACTTGGTAAGACTTTAGCAGAAGCACTTTTTGATGACGAGAAAGCATTAGTTAGAATAGATATGAGTGAACTTATGGAACAGCATTCAGTTGCTAAACTTATAGGTTCACCACCTGGATATATTGGATATGATGAAGGTGGCCATTTAACGGAGAAGATTAGACGGAGACCATATTCAGTTATTTTATTTGATGAGATAGAAAAGGCACATCCAAGTGTATTGAATATTTTATTACAAGTTTTAGATGATGGTATATTAGGAGATTCAAAAGGTAGATCAATAAATTTTAAGAATACTATTATTGTAATGACAACCAATCTAAAAGAATCTGAACTTAATATATTTTTAAGACCAGAGTTAAGAAATAGAATAGATGAGATTGTTAAGTTTAATGATTTGAATAGAGAAGTAATTGAGAAGATTGTCGAGATGCATATTCAAGGTATGATACGAACCATTGAAAAACAAAATATTAAATGTACTGTTAATGGTGGAATTAGGGAACATTTAATAAAGAATGGATATCAGCCTGAATACGGTGCAAGACCCGTTAGTAGATTAATTCGTAGAGATATACTCTCAGAAGTATCCAAGTATATGTTGGAACATCCAGAAAAAGAATCTATACATATTGATTATAATAATGGGATAGTTATCAATTAAAATAAGAATATAATAAAGAGGTGATTTTCGATCCTTCCACTAAAATAACAGGCATCGAAAATGTGTGTAGCGTTAGGGTGGCTTTATTATAATAATTAAAGGGGTTTGATATGAATAAAAAAATCGAATTTTCAAGAAGTGACATAGAAGATGAGTTAGGAAAGCACATTAAGTCTTTAACTGATGTAGCAAAGAAAGTGGTTTCAGATTCTAATTTACCAGACGACGAAATAGAATATGCTTCTGAAGAAGAACGTGCTGAATTAAACGAAAAACTAATTCAGGCACCTTTTCACGACGGTGAGGATGAAGTGTCGTTTATGGTGACAGAGGAAGAAATGGAACATCTATCAAAGGTTCAAAAAAATATTATTGATTTGATTACAGAGGATCCAACTATTTATAGTAGTGAGGATGTTGTAAATTATTGTAGAGAGGTAGGATACGATAAATTTAACATATTTGAGTATATTGGATATAGTAAAGAGAGGTTAAAAAAATGTCTGAAAGTAAATCCGAATTAAAACTATCTGACCACATTTTGGATGAAGGGGTATTAATAGAGCTTGATCAGTTGATAGCTCATATTGTTTCCTTAGATGAAAGTTTTGTTTATATGGACGAGCATGTTCGTTTATTGACACGCGATGTTAATATGATGTTATCATTTGTGCGTGTTGTAGCAGAAGTTTTAGAAGAGTCTGGTATAGTATCTAAACGAAAATTATTTAAATTAGTTACAAAAATGTCTAAAAAGAATAGACATACTATGGAAAAAGGTTATGATTCATATAAAGCTAGTATGGTAAAAGATATAGAACACATGAAAAAAATAGCAGGAGAACTTGAGAATTATATCAATTCAGTTGATATTGATGGTTTACCTATTGCAAAAGCATAGATATGGGCCTGATTGGATTCGACGGGTGTTATTTAATAGTATAGTGCAGCTGAGTTTGAGCAAGACTCGATACAAAAGGTTCATTAACCTAATTGGCGATAACTCGCTTGACGGGTTAGTAATTGATTGGCATTTAGCCACATCAGAAATGGTGTCCAACGATTTCGTTGAACCCGTTTCAGATTACGAACCAACTTACGCTAACGCATAAGTTCTTGGGTTGTTTAACACCCGAGCATAAAATAAGTTAAACACCAACTCATTAATATTTGGAGTATAACTAAAATTCAGTTAAGGGATATGTTCTGTGTAAAAGGAATCCGTATGGTTGTTTGTCGGTTACTACCAATGGAAACCGACTAAGCTGTGAATGATTGTACTAATAAAAGCAGACCGGACCGGGGTTCGATACCCCGCAGGTCCACAAAAAATAGAAAAAATTATTAACAATTATACTTATTATCGATTGTGGGACCGGTGAAAAGTGTTGTATAAGATGTTCCACTAAAAGGGCAATTTGAATTTTAAATTGTCAAATGAACAGTAGTTAATAACAATATGGAGAAAATAACATGAATGTTAAAAGTATAGTTTCATCTATTACTGATGGCGCTGAAAGTTTAGTTAGTGTAGTTACTAGCTTAATAGTCCTAAGTATATTCGTAGGAATATTAACGGGCGGCAACGTTTTCGGTGCAGATGTAGTGGCAAATGTGACGGCATTAATTCAGAGTTTTCTAGACGGCGGATTCGCTGGCTTGTTAGCTTTGTTAGTATTGCTATCATTTTGGAAGTAACATAACAAGGAGAAATACTATGAATAAAGAATGGTATAAGAGTAAAACCGTAGGAACGGCAATAGCAACTGGAGCACTTGGTGTTGCAGCAGCTGTTGGTTATGTTGTTCCAGAATGGATTTACACTATTTTAGTAGCGTTTGGTTTGTACAGTGTACGCGACGCAATTAAATAGTTGTTAATTGTTATTCGATCAAATGGGGGCCTTGCAACAGGTCCCCATTATTTAGAAGGTTTTATTAAGTGGTAAAAAAGTTTTATTACGAAAAAAGTAAGTTATTAGAATCAGAAGTTAATATAACGTTTGAAGAATTGTTGTGGATGGATGATGATCAAACTACAACTTGGATAAATGAGTTAAGAGAATTTGTTCTATATGAGTGGGACTCGTTTGACATTCCGCCTACTATTGGACAAAATACATCTAGTATTATTCAGAATTTTAAAAAATTAAGGGATTATAATATACAAAAATTTTTAGTTAAAGACGATGATACTGGCAAGTTTGATGTTATTCGGAATTATAATAAATTCGCTTCATCTGTAAATCAATTCTTTCCAACGATGTTGAAAACTAAGATTGGTGTTAAGAAAAACGCCACATCAATTTATGATTATTTTACAGATGGATATAAAGATAAATTTCATAAAATTATTAGACGAACTTTTAAACGAGATAGTATGTATTCGTGGTCTAAGTGCATTGAAGGGACGGACAACGAAATAGAATGGATACAGAAAAATCAAGATAACCATTTCTTTGTAGTCCAACAAACAAAAGTAAAAAATCCAGAACATTTAACTTTAACTTCAGATAAAATTAAAGAACTGTTTAATATAAATTTACTTTATAAAAAACATATGACTAATTTACCAGACATTGATAAGTTAGATGATGAAAAATATACATACTATATTAGAGAATTTAAATTGGGACAAAAGATTTTTCCTGTTGGTATTCAAGCATTCCGTTTAGGACTTGGACAACCAGCAGTGAATTTTCCAGCATTAACAGCGAGGTATTTGTATGAAAAATATACAGAACATATATCACAAGACGTGCTCAATATGTATGACCCATCAGCAGGCTGGGGTGGTCGTATTTTGGGAGCTATGTCATCACTCAAACGAATTCATTATATTGGTACAGACCCTAATACGGACAATTACATAGATGAGTTAGGTAAGACAAGGTATGAATATGTAGCAGACTTTTTTAATAATGAGGCATTAGAAACAAATCCATTTTGGGAAGAAGAAAAAAATACTTATCATGTTTTCCAAGATGGTTCAGAATTTATAGGAAACAATCCTGATTTTCAACAATATAAAGGTAAACTTGATTTAGTATTTACAAGTCCACCATATTTTGATAGAGAACAATATTCTGATGATACTGAACAATCATTTAAAGCCTATCCACAATATGAAGATTGGAGAGATAATTTTCTTAGACCAACTTTAGAAACTGCATATGAATATCTTCGGTCTGATAGATATATTCTTTGGAATATAGCAGATATTAAAGTGGGGGCTAAGAAATACTATTCGTTAGAACAAGATAGTATTGATATTATTGAATCACTTGGTGGAGAACATAAAGGCAAATTAAAAATGTTAATGACATCAATGGTAGGAGTTGATCAAAGTAATGTTAAAAATTCAGTTAAAGTAGATGGTACTTATTTGAAGTATGAACCAATTTTTATATTTTATAAACCATAGGATATTATAATGTGTGGAATATTAGGTGGTAACGCCTTTAATAATTTAGAAGAAATGGAAAAGGGATTAACGTCTATGATGCACAGAGGTACAGACGGAAATACTATTTTTCATTTCCCAGAAAACAATTTTTATCTTTCTCATAATAGATTGTCAATCCAAGATTTGTCGGAAATAGCCAATCAACCTATGAGGTCAGATGACGATAGATATTTTCTAGCGTTTAATGGGGAGTTATGGAAATCTACATTTACCAGATTTAATAAACCGCTAAGACAAAAATATAATTTTAAAACAGAACGGTCTGATACAGAATTGTTGTTGTATTATTTAATTGACAATAAAGATAATTTAAAAGAATCAATGCAAGAACTTGAGGGAATGTTCTGTTTTGCTTTTTATGATAAGAAAAAAGATGAAGTTATTTTGGGTAGAGATTTTATAGGTAGATTACCATTTTATTATCTATTAACAGAAGAAAGCAAATTAGTTTTTTCAAGTGAAATAAAAGGTATTGAACAATCACTTAAAAAGGAATATTATAATATTGATAAAGGTTCTAAGTTTAAATCCGCGGACTATAAAGATAAAGAGGTAATAAAGACAGTTCCACCTGGAACATATATAAAATTTGAGATAAGTCTACTTGATGTAGCAACAGAGAGTGAAGTTAGATGGTTTGATTTTAAACCACCGTTTAATGAAGAAGAAAAAACTTATTATCCAAGAACTGATGCTGAATTTGAAATATATGATAAGGAAGATAAGGGTGAAGAATTTTATACAAAGGGATTTCGTAAAAGATTAGAAAGGGCTGTGGACGAGGAACTAATAAGTGATGTTCCAATATGTACCATATTAAGTGGTGGTATTGATTCCACTATCATCACTTATCTGTTATCGCAGATGTATCCTAATGTAGAGGCTTTTGTTGTAAACGTAAATCAAAAAAGACAATCAAAGTTGAAAGACGATTTATATTTTGCGAGAGTGGCTGCTAAAGAATTTGGTATTAGGTTGCATGAGGTAAATGTTGATCAAGATGACATCGAAAGTTATTTGAGAGAATCTATATGGGCAGCAGAAACTCACAAGTGGACACAAGTATCACCAGCAGTAGCACAATTATTTCTGTCGTGGGAGATTCGTGATAAAGGATTTAAAGTTGTATTTGGTGGTGAGGGAGCGGATGAGATATTTGCTTCTTACGGAGATGTATACAGATTTTGTTGGAGAAAACCAATTTGGTATCATCAAAAAAGAGTCAATTTATTAGACAAGTTACATAAAAACAATTTAATAAGAACAAATAAAGTTATGATGTATGGTGGTAAGGTAGAGTTAAGAACACCATTTATGAATAAAGAAGTTATTGATTTTGGTTTACGAATACCAACAAGATATAGAGATGAAAAAGATGGTAAAGGAAATGTTATGAAATATATTTTGAGAAAGGCATTTGAGGGCGATATATCTGATGATTTACTTTGGAGGCCTAAGAAAACATTTCAAATAGGATGTCATACAGCATATTTAAAAAATGAAAAAGAAAGAATAGAAGATTTATTCGAAGACCTTTTTGTGAACCATAATGTACGACCCGAGTTTATCAAACGGCACATTGGACACAATCGAGGTAGAATAGAAAAAATAATAATTGAAAAATAGCTTGACTTATATGATAAAAATATCGTATATTATAGGCAATAAATATAGGAGTAAAAATGAAAAACATAAAAGAAGAAAATCAATTAAAACTGAAAATTAGTGAACATTATCACGACTTATCTTGTTTCAACTTGGAATTAGAACAGGTTTCTAATTCATATAGTAATACAAGTTATATGTTATGGGCAGTAACAAACGAGTTACCAGAGGGCAAAATACTAATCCCATCCAAATGTCAGAGATTTAAAAGATCGCCAGGCATTAGTGAAGCTCCTGATGGTGGTGTATTGTCTACTTGGAATGAAGATGATATGGCAAAAACACTTACATCTTGGATTACTCGACAAGCAGATCCAAGTATGTTTATTAATGTTATAGAGTGGAATGAACATGGAATAGCTTTATTATATGATGGCGAATCTAAATTACATTTTTATCAGCAATTTTTAGATAATAAAAATGTTTTTAAAGTTATGGACGGCAAAAATTTTAGCCCATCGATTGAAGCGTTTCTTGGTAAATCTGATGCTTATCGCGATAGATGTGGACGAGAAATATCTGTAATGTTTAATCGTTTTAAAGAAGATGATACCACAGGGAACTATATGACATTAGATTGGATGACAAAAAATGGTTTTACACCTTTGATTGATAGATTAAAGCACCATAAAGCGCAGATAGGACTCAAATTATTAGCACCATCTCCCGAAGCAGATACATATGAAATGTTAGCTAGTACAGCCGCTAAACATGAAACATCTCAGCTGGCGATGACTCATCTGTTAGCTTGTGATTTCTATTCGGATTTGTATTTTAATTTTAGTAATACCCCGAAAGATAAAATGACGGCAATATTGAAAGGTGCATTTGATAATAATGTTATAAAGTATCATGTATTGAATAGTTTATTTACACAATCTAAGAATGGCGTTAATTATCAAATGTTAGATGTTTATCTTTTTAATTTATTGGTTTTATTATTTACAGATATTGAAGATGGAAAGTTAGAATATTCACTTAATATACATTTGAAAGATCATCTTCGTCTTTTAACAAGATACTCTCTTTCTGAAGATGGTGCTAAGTTATTTAAAAGAAGAGCTCAAGCTTACACTAGATTAAGTAAAAGTGAAAAGAAACAACTTATTAATAAGTTGATAAAAGTTGTTGATACTTTAGCTAATTTATTTGCACATATTGGAACTAAAAAAACACAAAACAGATTCAATCCTGAAGCAGTGGCATCTGCTTATGCTAAAATTAATAAGGATTTTGCAAAGAGGTGGGTAACTAAAGTGGTGGACCTTGTAAGGGCAAGAGTTAATATTAGAAAAGATGAGATAGGAATAATATTAATGTTGTTTTATGCTACAAAAGCTGTGATGTCAAATGCAGCTTTAACCGCAGCAGATGCAATAAGGGTATTTGATAAGATTTTGATTGTTTTTGAAGATAGTTGGGTTAAGTATGTATTTAGTAAACAGACCCTGCCCATTTATGATAGAGATTGGTCAGAGAAGGGTAAACAGAGTTGGAATGTTCTTAAAAAGAATCAGATGGTAGATAATAAAGGCAAATTAGTAGATTTAAAAGCTAAAATGAAGTTTATTAAACCAACATCAGTTGGTGAAATGATTAGTACACTTAATTCAAATGCAGAATTTGGGATGGAGGTTGTTGCAAAAACAATGATTGATTTCTTCGATCAAAAAGTTGAACCAACATTAGAAGAAACGTTTGGAGAGTATGACACATCAACACATTGTCGCATAGATCTTGAAAATGCTATGTCTCTTGATGATTTTCATAAAGATAACGCTTGGTTCATAGATCCGCATGGAAACATATATAGTTATTACATGATGGATATTTCACATCTGGACTTAAAATCCGGCGAAAAAGGCAATGGGTTAACTGGTCTTAATTTTATACCCGAATATAGACCAAATAATCAAGGTAAGTATAAGTATAAGAGTAAGAACCGGGACCGATTTTATGCACTAAGTATGACAAGATTAAAAGAAGCGTTTGCACAAGCTAACGAAATGACAGACTGGGATAAACAGGCTGAACGAATGGAACAATTGATCAATGTGAAAAAGACTATGGAATTCTTTTTAAAGTATCAAGAAGTTGAAGTTGATAGTTTTGAACAGTGGAGTGCAGATAAATTCGATGAGTACTCGTATCTTGCTGATTAACATACTTCTAAAAGATAAATCCGATTTAGTAGGTGTTGAGGAATTTATCCCCAACGCCTACATATTGGGCGCTATGGAAAAACCAAATTTACCATTTCAAGATATCAAAGTGATATCAACCAAGTTCAGTAAGGTAGGTAAAACCACATTAGAAAAATATCCAAATTTGGAATGGGTAGTTCATCGAGGACACGGAGTTGATTCTGTAAATTTAGATTTATGTAGAAAAAGAAATGTTGGAGTTGTAGCTACTTATCCAAATACGGAAGGATGTTCCCTTTGGATAGTTGATAAAATAATTAGAGGTAATACTACGATATTTGGTAATGGTGTTATATCTAAAAGGATACGAGAACTAATTGATAATAAATGTTACATAGTAGATACAAAAACATCAGAAGATACTATACAGAAACATTTATCTAATTCTGTAAACGTAATAGCGTGTGTACCATTAACCGAAAGGACCGATGGTTATTTTAATTATGAATTATTTAGAGATGTTAAACATATAAATTTTATATCAATAGCAAGAGCGAACTGCCATAACAATTCAGATATATTACAGTTGGTTAATGAGAATAAATTATCTACAGCACATATTGATATTCTTGGAACTAATTACAGAGATGAATTGTTAAATACAAAGAAGGTATTTTATTATAAACATTCATCGTGGGATTTTCTTAAACACAAAAATGATCATAAAAGATTAAACGATATTATTAAAAGTTGTTTGACGAATGAAGTTAAAAACCCAATTCTTGATAGGAGAGAAAGTTTGTGGATTTAAAGCCCAATAAGAATAGATTATTGATACAGATGCAATATGATGCATCAACAAATAAATATCCAATGTCATTCCCACTACCAATGTTATTATTAAACATAAAACAAGATGGTGATGAACTTGTAGATTTAATATTAGAGTGTAAGGATAAAAATAAAGCTGGTAAGTTTGAAAGTGTTGATAATCTTTTAAATAAAATAAATACTTCTTGGGATACATATAGTGGGGTAATAGTTAATATGGGTGAATATCCAGCTGATGCCGATAGGTATGAATATTTTGAATACTTTTTAGATAATATAAAAGTACCAATATTTGTTATGGGAACATATCCAACAATTAATAGAGAACGAGTTTTGAGTTTTAATTCATCATTGGCTGAAAGTAATATTTCTATATTAGAAACTGATTTTAATATTACAGATGTATATATTCCAGATGAGTATTTGGAATCATATCCAATGGTTGGTGGAAAAAAGAGGGCAGTAATGAAGATTACTTGGGGTTGTCCTCAACATTGTAAAATGTGTCCTGTACCTGCACTATACAATGGGAAATATAAATATTGTGGTGTTGATGTGAGTGTTGCGAGGGTTAGAGATTTATATAACAGAGGTGTTAGGTTTATTACATTTACAGATGACAATATATCTTCGGCGGATAAAAGATTTGTTAAGTTTATGGAAAAAGTAAAAAAGGAAAATTTTAAAGGGTTAAAATTACATTCACAAGAAGGTTTTGAAGTTACTGCA
>CEPZ01209607.1_pt1 | contig 13111 bp, 13 predicted proteins | sample 530461 | NCBI WGS metagenome assembly CEPZ01 (sample SAMEA2620106, study PRJEB7988) | marine metagenome | isolation source: saline water (ENVO:00002010), including | reverse complement strand
ATCCACAGCCTAAAGGCTGGATAGTTTTACGGGCGCATTATAAACTTTTCCAAGGAAAGGAGAATAACAACCACTCAAAAGTGTCAAGAAAACTTTTTATATCAAATGAGATCCTTTCAATTATGATACACAATTATGTTACCCCATAGGAAATAAATTCCTATGGAGGTAAAAATCGGAAACAGATATATAAAAGAGCATTGTTCTACTTGTACTCAAGAGACTATACAAAGAACTTACAAGAGATTTGGGAAATCGCAAGGAGGTAAAGGCATGGGAAGATTCAGATTGAAGAGACAAGTAACTTACTGTCTTTCTTGCCAAAAAAGAAGAATAGATAAGCCAGAAAAAAGAAAAAAAGTAAGAAAGAATTTTTGATCCCAAAACAACAAGTATCTATAATTCTCACCAAATAGATATTCATAATTGTTATTACATAGTAGTTACAAAGGGAAAGGTTTATAAACCACTAAATCATAAATAATTAAAATGGATTTAAGAAAAAAAATCAATTTATATTATGGAGAAAATCCTTTAGAAATAGCTCCAGATTCAAAAACTCAAGAATTTAGAGATGATGTTGCTAAATACAGAGATTTTTGTGCAGTAATAGATAGAACAGAGGTACCTGAATTTGAATATGAACGGGATGCTGATGCTATTCTGGGAAAATTTGGAGTCGGATCTGAATTTGCAAAAGACAATTCGCCAGTGATGGGATTTTATGTAACGAGGGACTCAGGATTAGTTGTTCCAAGAAATGGTATAATTGGAGGATTCTTTTTCAATTTAGACACGGGCGGAACCATAATTCCAGAATTAGAGTCTAGAAATTATAAGATTACAAATGAGTTTTGATCTTACATAACTGTTATGCAATAACTCCCGTTTCTTTATATAAAAATCTAAAAAATACATGGCAAATAATAAAAATCTAATAAAAAATGTAGCAAGAGTAGCAACAGTAGCTGGAGGTGCAGCCCTATTTGCATTACTATACAACCAAGGCCTAAATTACCCTTCAGACAATTATCTAGCAAAAACTCCCAAAAACCCTACTTCAATTAGCACTCCAGAAAAGGAAACCTCAGATTATGAAACTCCAAAAGAAAAGAAAAAAGAAACCACAAATTACGAAACACCAAAACAAGTCAAAAAAGAATCATTAAGAGACAAGGAAGAAACTAATAAAATTAAAAATGCCCCTCCTGGATTAGCAAAATATTTTAACCACATTAACAAACCTTTTCCAAAAAACCCAAAATTCTCTTTCACCGACAAAGAAACCACTCCAACCTATAACCAAAAAAACCCAAATCAATTAATCCCAAGCCAATACCCAAAACTTAGAACTCAAGAACCAGAACCCTCAAACCAAACTCCCTCCTACGAAATCATCCCAGCCCCACAACCAAATCCAATAAAACCAAAAGAAAAACCAAAAACACTAGAATCAACAATAGAAAAAAAGCCAACTATTCCAAAACCAAAACAAACAATAGAGGAAATCGTCGAAGATCCAATAAATAATGATCCAACAGAATATATCCAATTAACAAACAGACCGAAATATAGCTCTCTTCAACATACTGTAAATGCAAGTTTACATATGGACAAAGATTTCTGGGAGGGTCTACCTAAGGGACTAAACAAAAAACAACTCTATAACGAATTAAGAAATGCCTCATTTAAGAGTTCGGTTACAACAGTACTTGAAGGAGTTCCATTTTTTCACCCAGGACCTATAAACAATGAGGACATGTCAAAACAATACAGCGATATTTCAGATGGATTCATAAACAATGCAGATAATGTAAATGAATATTCTCAAGGACCTGAAGACGATATAAGATTCACTGAAGCTGACAAAGTTAAATTACTAGAGTTATTCAAAACATCTCTAAAAAGCCCAAAAATAGGAACGGTCAAATCTTTTGGAAAAGAAAGAAATGTATACGAATTTCCACCCGGAACAGTTATTGATCTAGTAAAAGATAATGGGGGAAGCTATATTGATATAACCGTCCCTGGACATTCTCCAAATAAAAGAATAAACTTAAACGACTCGGATAAAGCTACAACATTCAAAAAAATGCTGGATAATACTCTTCTATCAGAAGATATATCTGACAAAGATTTTGTACCAATTGATTTTCTTTATGAACTTTACTTAAACAGATAAATATAAATTTCTAATCTATAGGTTAAACTTTTTCCCACTAACCCCTTCAAACCCAATCAATGTCTTCCCCGGAAGCTTAGGCTTCGCCTTACTAAAAAACCCGCGAACCTTCGGAACATTCTCATCCCCATTAAAATAAACAGTAAAAACCGGCTTACCTTTCTTAACCACTGCAGTCCGACCCTCAGGACTTCCAAAACTATTCTTCATCCCAGTCTGAATCCTCTCCCCCTTACTCCCCCCCGAAAAAATCCTATTATTCCTAATAACGTTATGCGGATAAACATTGCACCTAAAAAAATAATTCTTCTGAGTCAACAACTTAGTCATATCTTTATGAATCGTCTGCCTCACAGCCTCAAGAGCAAGATCACGAATCTGAACATTCTCCCCAGCACTAAGCATCATCTTAATCTTATACTTCCCATCCTCGAACCCTTTTATATCCCCCATATTAAACTTAACAATCTTCTGAGGCGGAACCGCCTTAATAAAACTCTTCTGTTGCTTCTTAGACTTCCGAGTATTCACAACAGGTTTCCTTTTCGAATACGATAACGCCTTTCTTGTTATTGCCATTTTATTTTTTTGATTTCAGTTTATTTATAATCACCCAAATTCCCAGGTTGAATAAACGGATACAAACTATTATCCTGATTTCTAGGAATAATTTGATTATAAGAAGTTCTAGAAAAATTCCCTCCAAGTTGATAGGTATTTATTGTACCTCCATTTTCGTAGGAATCTCTATAACTCATCTTACCTACGCACCAAGACTATACCCTCCATCACTACGATCATAACTTAATTCAGTCTTAAATCCATCCTCTCTCCCATAAAAACCCTTCATATCAATATTCAATCTGTCAACACTAGCTGGATGCACATCATAAACACTTCTTTCAAGACCTTTACTACCTTCGCCCTTATACGCAAACTCAGTACCTCCAAAACCTAGTCCTCTAGCATTAGCAATCGCATCCCCAAAAACAGCATTGTAAATACCACTAATATCTCCCATCCTACTTAACCTCCACCCCATCATTCCGAGCCTGACCCGGCAACCCTTTCTCAAAAATAGCCCGAACCATTCCCTTATTCCCATGAGCACTACTTATCTTCCCCTTAATCTCCTTCCCCCCCGGACTCTCCCAAACAACATCCTTCCCCACAAACTTCCCAGCCTCTTCCTTACTTTTCGCATCTACATCTAACACAAAGTGCCTTTCATGTATTCTCTTCCTACTTCGCCTAAACTGTACTACTCGTCCTTTCATGAAATTGTTAGAAAAAATAGGTTTTTAAAGTTATTGCTGGCTATCTCAATTCCCCACCAACTCCCCATCAACCTCATTAATCTCCTCAAGATACCAAACACCATTCTCATTAACAACACTATATTCTACACCACCAACACTATCTAACGTACATCTAAAATCCTTATAATCTCTATTCATTGCCATCTCAAATAATCTTTTTCTATCCGGCCCGTTCAACTTTGTAAAACCAATTCTACCATCTAACCTACCACTAGGTTCAACAAGAGGATCATATGAAACAGAAATCGGGACCACATCCCTATCTGACACAACACTTTTATCAGAAAACATACTTGCCATATTATTAATTGTATACTCTATTCCACCAACAAACCCTCCAAACGAACAAGAAACAGCCAACACTCCAACTCCAAGAATCTTATAGCCCCTTTTCATAACCATCTTAACATTCCCACCTTTAAAACTCTTTAGATACTAAGAAACAACATCTATAAATTAACCTCAAACCATTCTAAAGTAACATCTTCAAAACACTCAAAATCACAAATTAACCTCAAACTCTCCAAGTTCCTTCCCCAAGACCTTCATCACATCCCTATCCATTGTTACACGCCCACCCCTATACCCAGCAAGAACAGCATTCATCTCATTAGCATCACTATCCATAATCTTCCCACCTTCAATCTTCTTAACCTTCGCATCATCCACCAAAAACGCAGGCTTCGTCAACAACAACTCATACGGCTTACCCTTCGCAGTTATCACAACCTTCGTCTTCTGCAACAATCCAAGCTCCTTTCTCTGCCCATATTCCAAAGTCTCCTGAATCAAATAAACACTATCCTTCCTCAACCTTTCAAAATCAACCTTACTCGGATCCTTCCCAGCCTTATACTTTTTCTTCATATCAATCAACTTATTCAAAGTATGTATAAACTTAGGATTCCCCTTCGCCCCATTAACAATCTCTTTCTCATACTCCCTAACCAAACTACTATCCGCTTTCTTCCCAAACAACTTACTCAAAATATCAAACACATTCTCATAAATCTCATCAAAAGTCTTCCGAGTCATCCTCGTCTCAATCAACACCCTAACCTCTTTCAACTTCTTAATATAATCTGCAGAATCCTTCAACAACCTATCAACTTCCTTCCCACTAACTTCCTTAACCTTCCCATGCTCATACCCCTTAAAATACTTAATCGCAATCTCCTCCAAAATATCCGCATACTTCTTCTCCAACAACTTCTCTTTATTAACAAAAATCCTTCTAACCTCATCAACAGTCTCACGAACATTTGTCGGAGGCAACCCATACATCATCAACAACGCCTGACTAGGAGTCAACACTCCATAATAAATATCCCCAATAACAATATCCAACAATCTCCTCTTCGCAACCTCCTGCGTCTTATCTCCCATACTCATAAACATATCAATACTTTCCGGCGAAGGCTTAATCTTCCCCATTCTCAACAACAACTTCCATGGCATAAACCCACCCCTATCATAAATCGGAACACCATCTCTCAAAAAAGTATAAAAAATAGGATTAGCATCTTTAACCCCTTCCCAAAACTCAGTAAGAAGATAAACCTGAGGCGACAACTTATTTTTAACTCCTGCCAACTCCCCAGCCTGCATAACATAACTATAAATTATATTCCTCAACTTCTCCTTCAACTCAAGTCGAGGCATCCTCTTAACATCAGTATCATCAATTATAATATAAACATCTACGTCACTTGTCTTCACAGCCTCCCCCCGAACCAGACTACCTCCAAGAACATAACTATAAACATACTTCTCAAACTTCTTCAAAACCAACGACTTATGAATCTGCGCAACCCTCAAAGCACCAAGAATCCCCTTATCATGCAACGGATACGCCATCCCAATCGCCTCAATCAACTGATACTTACTATCCATCGCAATCTCCCACAAATCCATCTCCAAAAATATATTCAACCAAACCTTCAACTTACTCTCCTTCAACTTCTTAATAATCTCAACCTTAACAGCATTAAACTCCTTCTCCTTATCATCCGGCAAAACAACAAGAAGATGCATCGGCTTATCTTTCTTCTCCTCTTCCGAAAGTTCATTCTCTTCATCAAACATCTCCGCAGCCTGCGGCGGAATAATCCCAATCCCCGAAATAAACTTATACTTACCAATAACCCATTTCTTAAAACTATCAAGTTCCTCCCGAACCTTCTGCATCTCCTTCTCATCCTTACTCGAAGGAGCCTGCGGCACATCAGCCTTCCGAAGTTCAGGACTCTGATACTTTTTGTCGTCCAGACTCACTGCATCGTTAATCGTTTTTTCTTCTGTCATTTTATCTTATCCATCACCAACTCTTTATTATTAAAACTAGAGATTATATTTAAAGCTTAGTGTTTGTATCCTCTAAGGTGTTCGTTAAAACTATCCCAATCTTTAATCTCAGATTTAAATTCTCCCTTAACATTTTCAGAGTTTCCATTCAAAATAATCCTATCAATGAAATTATAAGTAGGATTTTTACCAAGAAGATCTAACGAATGAGCTTCAACAATCTCACTAGCTAAACGACAATCATTTTCGGTAGGATTCTTTATACCTTCAGAAGTAACATAAGCAATTGAAATAGTACCTCCAACACCTTGATTCATTCTTGCAGACGAATTAGTTGCTTCTATAACTTTAACAAGTCCCTCCTTAGGATCAATTTTCTCTCTCCCCTCTCTAGAAAGTAACGTTGAATAATTGAATAAGATACGTTCTGATTCCTCAGCGCCTGATCCAATTGATTGATGAGGAATATAAACCTTACTTGCATTACCAGAATAGTCTGCAATATATATTTCAAATTTACCATTTTCAATCCCTCCCAATAATATAGCATTTCCATGATTAGATTCCTCAATTTTACTAAGCCTATTTCCCATCATTGATTTCATTTGATCCTCAAGTGGCCTTCCAGTTTCTAAGTGCGTTCCTGTTGAAAAATCGTCCATACCAATTCCAAAACTTGATTGCAAAGCCGTTTCTCTCAATTGTTTATTATAATCAATTATTGAATCAACAACACTTCCATGAAGATGAGACAATAAATAATCGTCTCCTAATCCCTTCATCGAATCTTTAACCCTATCATAAACATTCATCATATAATACAAAGATCCAGCTCCAGCAAATATAGTGGTTTCATCTAACTCATGTAACTTTTTTGCAAAATTAAACTTTCTAACTGCTAAGGAAGCCTGCTCGTCAGCCACAGCTACTCCGGTTTCTCCAAATGATAACATATTAATTACTGTCATAACATTTTCATAAAAAACCACTATTTAAACCTTCCTCTCACTACTCCTTTATAATAGTTACAATAGAAAGGTTTTAAAACAGCAAATATCTAAAAAAACTATGGCGAATAAGAAAGAATATTTCAAAGAAAGAACAGTTGGACAGATTCGTAAACTTAACACAAGCGAAACATATGGTCATAAAGATATTATCAAATCAATCGATGATCTAAATCCAAGAGAAGATTCTTTAGAAATTAGAGTATTACTAATTCCCGGAAAATATAGGAGGGGAGGCATTCCTCAAAGGGACGCTGCAAATAAATACAGAAAACACGGACCATTAATAAAGATAGATCAACCTCAAAGAAAACAACAAGCCCTAGATTCAAAAAACTATCCACTTAATTACAGAATCAAAGCATTTGAAAAATTAGAAGATTTTGAACAAAGAGAAATAGAATTTGTAGGTTATTATTGGAAACCAGCCTCAACAACCGACCAAATAGCAAGAATAGTCTCTTTTGGAGATATTGCAGAAGGAGCAAGAATCTTCACTTATGCAGAAAACAACTCTAGATTTAAACAAAGAAACCCAGAAACTAAAAAAATGGAATGGAAGTATGGAATTAAAGTTGAACCATATGCAGATGCACAAAGAGTGAGGGATGAAGGAGCAGATGTTGTTGTTCATATTCCTTCAAGAACAGAAAAGAAAGAGAAATATAAATTCAAATTATCTCATGTGCCCTATGAACCAACTCTTGCAACGGGAAATAATCTAGCCATAGTATCAAGATTAAAACCGGCAATTATCACCTCAGAAGATGGAGAAAGATTAGTTGGAAGAACTCCTAATAGCATTTTTGATATTAGATACAGATATACAGGATCAATAGATCAAAGTGAAGTAATTAGGTTAACTCCCCAAGATGTTTCAGGATATTTAGGAATAATAAAAAGACAATTGGAAGAAAACATGAACTGGACTGCATTAACCTTTAATCCTTTCGCTTTACCTTCAAGAAAACAAGCAGAATTCTACACTAAATTATGCAATAATGTTGTAATCTTCGATCCAACTGTAGAAAAGCCAAAACATAAATTAAGAAAACTATACATGGCAGAGAAATCAATGTTATTGGGAAGAGCAATGGCTCATTTTGGGCACGAAGAATTCTCATTCTGGAATCCACAAAGAGATGGAAAATATAAAACATATAATTGGAGTCCAGATCAAATATCTGGGAATGAAACTCAATAATAAGGTAAAATGCCATCTCAATTAAATAGTTCCAAATCAATTGTAGCTCCTCAAGATATAGTAGAATCTGCCTTAAGACATAAGTTAGAACAAGCCATAGAAAAAATGATCTTCTCATCTCCAGGAGAAATTGATTCTAACTTAGAATTCTACCTAAACCTAGCGAGAGAACACGGCTTTACAGACTTAGCTAGAGATATAGAGCAATATACAGCAGAAACTCTCATAGAATTTTTAAAAGAAAAAAAGAAAAAAAGAACTAGATCAGCAAGAGAAGAACATCTAGAAGATTTTTTAATGAAAGGTAATAATTTAGAATTGGTAGAACCCGGATTAACAGCATTAGACAGGCAAGTAACCCTGCCTTCAGGAGGAATATTAGACATTCTAGCAAGAGACGTAGGTGGAAATGAAACCGTAGTAGAATTAAAAGCAGAAAAATACAGAAGCCCATCAGTATTTGAACAACTAAGGGGATATTTAGCAGAAACAGGAAATCGTACACTACTCGTAGCACCAAAGGTCAATCCAGATTTATTCTATTCATTAATTGATCAATATGATCAAGGATCATTAGACTTTCATCTAGCAAATCCAGTAACTGAAGGTGAAGAGTATGTAATTAAACCATTTAATCCTGAATCAATCCCAAAAGAAAAAAGAAAACCAATTGATTGGGCAAAAGCAAATAAAAGAAAAAAGTCTAATGGGAAGGTAAGATTATTTGGTAGTGGAAGAGAGGGGAAGGTTGTTATGGAAGATAATGATCAAAATATCAATCCATCATCAAAATCAGAAAACACAAATAAGATGACTCCTTCAGAATTAAGAGACTTACCACTCAGATATCAGATAATGGAGTTATATGGGATAAATAGCGATAAAACTCAAAGACTTTCTGAACCAATTTTTGTAACAGAATCACAAAAAAGAAAGCTTGAAGAATTACTTAACTCAGAGAGACTTGGTAAGGAGATTGAATTAGGTGAAAAAAGAAAAAGCTTATTCGATAAATTACGTGAAATAGAGTTTCTCGATGGAAATGGACATATAAACATGATAGATTTCGGAGAAGAAAACGTTAATATAAATTTGTTAAAAAAAACACAGGGAAGACAATCTAGACTTGCAAAAGAGTGGCAGCGTTTTAATTCAGAAGCTAGCATGTATGCATCATTTTCAGAAAACACAAACCCCTTAGAGTATTTTAAAGGTGTTGAAGAATTCAGAAAAACAGAAGAACATTATAGGGCAAATGGACAAATTCATTCACTTGCAACAAATAGTGAACCAAAGAGTTTAGAAGAAAGATCCAAGGAAGTAAAAAGAATTTATGAAGAGGTAGAATCTAAATTAAATAAATTTGAGAAAAGTAGTGATTTTGGTAAAACTTGCGCTGTTCTAAAAAATGAATTACCAAGATTTGATGATATAAGTATGATCTTGAGATCTCCTTATATACAATCAGATATTGAATTACAAAAAATAAAATTAGGTATGGTAACCGAACTAACTAGCATTGACGAAACATTAGCAAGAATAGTTTTTGATTACACTCCATTAACACATTCATATCTATCTAAGCTTAATTCTTTTGAAAGTGAAGTAAAAACTTTCAATGAAGAAACAAATTCGTATTCTCATATAAGTATGCTACATCATTTTACAGAAGGATTCCAAAGTTTATGCACTGAAATTATGGGATCACTTAAAGTAGTACCAACTTATGCAGCTTTAATTCAACAAAGAAATTTAGCGCCTGAAACCGAAACAAAATATCTATCTGCTATTGAAGTAACCAGAGAACAAAAGCAATCTCTTGAAGCCTTAGTTCGAAACAAGCTTCTTTCAGATTTACAAGAAAGAGCACAATTTAAAAGAGTTTCAGGAGAAATAGTTGAAGAGATTGCATCTAACGGAATAGATCTCCCAGCTAATGAAAAAGCCTTATGGCATAAATCTGATCTAATTTTAGAAAAAAAGAAAAAAGAACTTAAACCTCTTCTTGAACCAATAGAGAATTATATGAACCAAGATTTTTCTACATTTAGTATTGACAGACTAGAACAAATTATACAAAATGCAGAAAGAGAGGTAAATCGTGTAGCTGGAGCTAATAAAGAACATGTTCAAAGATACAATGAGGGAATGAGAGTAATGGCCCGTAGTAAGTTAAGCGGAAGTAGAGCTGGAGATGATTTAGCAAAAGGTTTAAAGGTTTTTAACGGAATAAGATCAACACTAACCGGACTTAAAACTGAAACAAATCGTATTAGAGGATTGATGGAAGTTGATAGAACATTAGGATTAGCTTATATGTGTTACACATTCGATACACATTTTGATATGGAGGGGGGATATGAAGAAGATAATGAAAGTAATAGGGAAAATGGTCTAAGATATCACCAAGGTGATCAAAGATTCTACGAGGAAATTCTTGAGAACCTGGTAGTCAAAGAAGAACTAAATGATTCATCCCTTTCAGGAAAATCTTCAACTAAACCCGCTAATGACTTAGATTCCTTAAGATCAGATAATTCTCTATATATTGAAGCTATGATTGAGTCAACTGCTCAAATACCTTCAACAAGCATCGAATTTGTAGAATATGGAATTGATCTAACAAATGAACAAGCAGAATCACTTAGATCATTAAGCGGCAGCAAGGCATATCAAACAGTTATGGATAAAATAAATAGGGCTAATGAACTTAGAACAGAAGATAATGAAACTCCAGAAGGACTTATATTAAAGATAATGGAGAACTGGGATGAAGAAGGTCGGACAATTGTGATGAGGGGCGGAGTAACAGCAATGGAATATAGGGAGGAATATAAAGATGTTCTTAGTAATTATTTTCCTTTTTTAGAGGGAGAATCTATAGAGGAAGATTCTAACAGGTTAAGATCAGCAGCTAAGGAAGCAAGAGATTTATGTAGAAAAATAAATGAAAAACAAGATATTCGGAATTCATCTAGAGTTATTGAATTTAAAATAAGGGGAGAATTAGATCCAAGAAGATTGTATCTATTTGATCAAACATTACCTCAAGAATTAGATGAACTAGCTAATCTTTTAGAAAAAAAATCTGAAAGGGCGGTGGCTCTCTCGAAAGTTAACAAAGATCTAGCAAGAGGATACCTCTATTCAAGTCCGTGTGTAGATTTAGAAGGTAATTTGCATCCCGATGCTGTAACTGATGGTTTTCCAGTTGGTTTTTTAAAGGGAGATTTAGAAAGTATGGATCACATTAAAGATCATGTTCTTGGAGATCAAAAACTATTCGACAGCATTCTAGCAGGTTTAAATGTAGTCCCTCTCCACTACCGAATAATGCGCCTCCACAACATCGCTCCAGAATCTCGAGAAGATTATCTAGTAACTACTGAGGTTTCGGCAAGACAAAAGAAAAGACTTGATAGCTTAGTAAAAATTGAAGAGTTAGATAGAGCACTAGGTAAATATGATCAGGATTTTGACACTAATCCAGATCCAGATCCGGGCATTATTCAAAGGGCAGGCGGTTTAGCAAGATTTAGAAAAGATTCACTTATAGTAGAAGCTTCTGTTCCACCTACTTCTACCTTTATCCATGAACAAGCCGCAGATACTGGAGATTTATTTAGATATCTAAGTGGATATTTCGAAAGTCATCCAAACGCAACTGAGTTCTCCAATATTAGAGCAAAGTTTCAAAGAGCACGTCAAAACCTAAGGAGAGGAGATGATCCTCAGATGAAAAGAATAAGGGAGGGCGTTGTTACAATAAAAAAACTTGCCAATGCAACTAAGGATCAAGATCTAATTGAATACGTAAATAAAAGTCATGATTTTTCAAGAACCGATTTATTGGCTGCATGGACAGATGCCAAATATGTGAGAGCTGAAGCTCTAGAATCTATTGATACCAATTTAGCCCAATCATATCTAAACTACTCCATAGACACGTTAGATTGCTTAGCAAATGGAGAAGTAACCGACCAGAGGAAGAATCCTCTTACGGTTCCTCCAGATTTCAAATTAGCAGACTTCATCGAACAAGACACCCAATACTACCATAGCATCCTAGAAACCCTAGTAGCAAGACCAGAACCTAAAAAACTAGAAAAAAAGAAACAAGAACCTATTAAGGATTCAAATCTTCCAAATGGCCAACCTCAACAAGAATTACCAAAAAAACAATACGATCAAGAAAGAGGAATAGCTACTGCAATAGAAAACAGTCACCCAAATTATTTTGAAGAATATGGTCCATGGGTCTCAGTTGTATCAGGAGATATTGCTCAAGCAGGATATTCTGATGCACAGTGTAGACAATTTGCAGCTAACCTCAAATCATCACAACTTTCTTCCCATTTCAATCCTAGAGTGGAAAGGCCTAATAATTTGGTACTTGAAACCTTAACCCAAGATCTAGGAACGCAATATTTAGCCACAAAAACCGTCCCATCCCCAAAAGATATTAAGAGATTATATGATCAAGCAAATAAAGAATTTGGAGATAAATAAATACCTTTAAAAACAATATTTTTCTTAGAAACTCATAAGGGCCTATAAGCTAGTGGCAAACTGACTCGTTTACACCGAGTATTCCCAGGTTCGATCCCTGGTAGGCCCATTCATCGAACCTGGAGAGGGTTAGATCATCCGAAGCTTCATGAGAACCGAAGGATCAGAAATTTCCAATTTCTGAGCTGGTAGGCCCATATCAAAACAAATGACAATCGAAAAATATTTCATAGTTAAATCCACCTTGAGCGGAGACGAAACAGAATTAGGGGTAATTAAGATTGCAGATGGAACTCCAACCATGTATAAGGATGAAGGGAACAATCTAACATTTACTCCCCAAGATAATTCCAGATATAGAGTAACTGCAGACTATGGTGGAGAAAATGTAACTATTGGAGAAATCTCAATAGATCACGGAGTTCCTTCGCACACCCCTTCGGATAGAGAAAAACTTCATTTTGATCCAATACCTCAAGAAGATGCAAAATTTTACGGGTTTGTAAAATCATTAGCCAACCTCATTGATGAAGTATCTGGAAGAAATTAATTATCCTATCTTCTTTCAATACCTTTATTAATTTAC
>CEPZ01006585.1_pt1 | contig 13119 bp, 9 predicted proteins | sample 530461 | NCBI WGS metagenome assembly CEPZ01 (sample SAMEA2620106, study PRJEB7988) | marine metagenome | isolation source: saline water (ENVO:00002010), including | reverse complement strand
CTTCATTCCCGTCCCTGTCGATATCGGAAGATGAGAGGATGACGTTATTGCTAAAGTCCACTTCGGGAAAGGCGTCATCAGTTGACTGAACGAACTGATGGAGAGGGCTGCATTCTTCTGGGCTCAGCCAGACGTGAATGGCGCCATTCTTGTCACCGATGAGCAGATCGGTATCGCCGTCGCCGTCCCAGTCAGCGAAGACGGGTGACGCCCTGCCGCTCAGATCAATACCGCTCACTTCGCCGGCATAATCGAACTGATGAAAGTCGACACTGCCGTTATTCTCAAGCAAGTGAATCTTGCCGTTCCAGTCGCCAACGAATGCGTCTAAGTCACCGTCGCAATCGATGTCGGTGAAGTCAGGCGACAGGTTGTTCCCGATAGGAATGTCGAAGAAACTCGAGTCCTCGAGGCTGAAGCTCGGTTCATAGGCCGTGCCGCTGTTCCTGAAGAAAGTGACAGTTCCTTTCCACCCGGGATTTTGCGGATCGAACTCGTTGCCGACGAAAAGATCGTCATCGCCATCATTGTCTATATCTGCCAGCGCTGGGATTGAACTGGCGATTATATCGAGGGTAGTGATAGCGTTCACCGTCTTGAACTCGAAGTCAGCGAACGACTCCATGCCCACATTTTCGTAGTGCCAAAAGTTGTTCGTATAGTCGGTTCCGTAGGCGCCGGACTGGACGCCGATAAAGAGGTCGCCGTCACCATCAGAATCGACGTCAGCAAAACGGGGTACGTTGAAGCCGGCTGTCGCCACCGGACGGGATTGAGGATAAGTGACTACCATCAGGCTGTCTCGAATATCAGGCGTATCCCGTGTGCCGACATTCTCGAGAAAGAAGAGCCCCGGCTGGAAGAGATCGCCCCAGAACAGATCGAAATCGTTGTCGGCGTCTATGTCATAGAACTCCAGCGCGTTGGCTCCGTGCCTGTCGCCCCTGCCGGGAACCCAGACGATAGATATGTCCTGGAATGTCTCCGACTCAAGATGAAAGAGAGGCAAGTGATCTTTCAAGCCGAGATTACTATAATGGGTGACCGTTCCCGCCAACGAACCCACAAACAGATCAGGCCAACCGTCTCCGTCGATATCGGCCAGCGTCGGGATCACAATCTGCCCTCCACTCACGAGAGCTCCGTCGTCTGTGACCAATCGATCCGTCGCCAACTCAAACATGTCGTCACTGTTGCGATAGACGGAGACGGCGGATGACCCTGGCGTCTGGCACAGCAGATCTGGATCTCCGTCGAGATCATGATCGACAAATCTATACCATCTTCCAACATCGAGCTTCTGAAACCACTTCGTATCAAGCTGAAACTGAGGCTCTCCGGGTGAGCCGCCGTTGCGATAGAATTGCAACCTGCCGTCCTGATCCAGAACAAATAGATCGAGAAGGCCGTCACGGTCCCAATCGACGAACTGTGGGACCGGCTGGTTGAAACCGCCCAGGAAGGGCGTCTCGACGACGACACCGCCTGAGATTACTGGAAATGGATCAATCTGCCGCTCAAAGGTTTGAGCGCAGACAACCGGAGGGAGGAGAGCAAGAAATAAGAAGCTGCAGCGCAGAATCATCCGCCAGAGCGAACCGTTACCGAACCCGAGAGGGCAGCAATATCAAAGATGGTGAGCCGTGGGACGAACTCACCGTGTCCGAGCTCGCGCAGGAGAAAAGGCGGCAGCGCCCTCATCCTCAGCCGAATGTTAACGTCCATGATTCCTTCAAACGCATCATCTAAAATGACAGGATACCGCACCGTCTTCGATCCCTGCGCCGGAATAGTATTGTCCGTGAAGTGTGATATCCTCTCCACCGATACGTGGCGCAAGCCTGAATCTCCTTCGGCATTGTACAGCACTGTCCGGAAGACGGTGATGTCCGGGTCGATCACACCTTCTGGATCAAGGTAGAAGTCATACAGATCAAGATCCTCGTTCAGAAAACCGCTTTCGTAGAGCGTATCACCCTCCTGGACAGCGGTCACCTCCAGCCACAGCTGCCGCGCAAAGGTGACGCCGGATGGCAGACTGTGTCCGGCGCTATTGGTGACGATGAGAGAAATTTGCAACGTGTCCCCGGACAAAACTGTATCAGGAAGGGACGGCTGGAAGTTAAGCTCCGCAGTAACCTTCATGAGATCTTCGATTGCCTCAAGCTGGGCATCTTCCTGTCTGAAAGCCGTCAGGGCACGATCGACGCCGGCGAAGCTGTGCCGGTGCAGATTCTCTCTCAGCGGTGCTTCCGGAAACAGTTCGCGGTCCACCGCATAACCACCGTATGTCTGCATGTGGCACGTCTGACATTCAACGCCCATGGCCTGAAAGGCGGTACCGCTCCATTCCGTAAACGTAACCTCTGCGTCCAGGCCGTCGATGGTCATATCGTGACAGCCGCGACAAAACTCGGATTTGTCATAATCGGGGTGGTATTGAGATTCGTGAGCGCTGTTCGCGATGGGATCTTGCAGTGTGCCATACTTCACATTGCCCGTGTTGAGGAAATAGAAGATCGCCTCAAAATCGCCTCCCGATGCGGCTACCTCAGTGGTAGGCGACATGTGCGTTGTGGCGTGGCAAAAGGAACAGCCGATTCCCTCTCTCACCTGCGGCGCCAGCGATGACGTGTCATCAATGGTCAATGATGACGGATCTTCGATGGCCTCCGTCAGGAAAGCTACAGGCGAGTGGCACATTATGCAGAACTGTCCCAAGTCCCGGTCTCCCTCCACAGCGAAGTGCTGCTGTTCATTTGTGTGTGAGGTAAACCATACAGGATCCTTCATGGCGTAGGCGTGCATGGAACCGGACCACTCTCTGTATTGGGTCGGATGGCACGACTTGCACTCCGTCGCCGGTTCGAAGTCCTCTACCTTGAAGACGGTCTGAATGGGGAATTCATCATCAGGAGGTATCTCTTCCGTATGCTCACACGCAAGGAGGAACAGGAGTGATGACGTTAGCGGTATGGATATTCCGAATCTAGTCACAGTCAGAACAGACGCTTTGCATCACCGCCAGGCCTGTGGCCATGACGTCTTCTCCGAGGACGACATTATGGGAGATCGTAAGTGTATTGGAGTCGATTATGTGAAGATAGCTTATTCCACCCGATGCGGCACTGCTGGTGATGAATATCCTTTCGCCATCGTGTGAAACGCCAACGCCGTGCGGCATATTAAATAGATCTCCTGTTATCTCGGCAGGAGGAACATCATGGCTCAGATCGATGACTGAGACGCTGTTATCTCCCCGGTTAGCTGCAATCACGGCGTTTCCATCGGGCGATACTACCAGATGCCAGGGAGAACTGCCCACAGGCCACTGACCGAAGAGGGCGCCGGTTTCCGTATCGTAAGATCTGACTTCTCCTCTACCCGATAGAGTAATATAAACACGATTGACCGATGGTGCCATTTCCATCTGCAAGGCCTGTGCCCAGTTGTCAGCGAATGAGGCGCAACCGGGGGCACTCTGGCTCTGTTCGTATTCGGACGCTAGGGGAAAGCGCTCCGGCTCATACTCGGGGTCACCAAATTTCTCCACATCAATCTTGAACAGACACGACGAACTGAAGCTGGCACTCCAGACATAATCGCCCGCAAGATCGATAGTGATGCCGTGGGGAGATTCTGCATCAACATCTACAGTTCCCATAATACTCATGTCAGATGTACGAATCTTGTGTATCTCTTTCGACTGCAGCGCCACTCCCCCCATGGGCATGAAGCGGGAGACATAGAGAAACTGACCATCTTGGGAGAGTGTCATGAGGGCAGGCATGTTGCCCACATCTACCGTATCCTCAAGCTCATCCGTGAGAAGATCGAATTTCGCCACGATGCCCGAAGAGATGAGTGTCGCGTACCACTTTTTATTCTCGTCATCAATGACCACAAAATGAGGCCGATCGAGGATTCCCGGTGTGAAATCGACGTCCACTTCCCTGATGATCTCTCCTGTACTTGCGTTGATGACACCAACCTTATCGGCTTTCTGGTAGGTAACGTACACCTTTGAGATATCCTCATCGGCATCCTTATAGTCACCGCAGGCTGACAACAGCAAGAGAACCAACAGAAGTGAGGCAAGAATCAGTGTCTTTTTCACGAAGGAATCCCTCGGAGCGCCATTTCAGTAAGTGTACCTCTTTCAGCCCGTAATTACAAGCCGTGGCTACAGGCCACCATCGAAGCCGATGACCCATCGCGTGAGGTCTAAGGACTTGATCTCCCGCCCCGCCGGATTGGCGGTATGATTGAGCCAGAAAGGAAAGTCCATGCGCAATCTCCACGTCTTGCCTGCTATCTTCTTGCTAAAGACAAAGCCTGCACCCACATCAGCCAGTATGTCGCCGTTGAGTCCGTCGGAAGCCAGTTCGCTCCTGAACGAGCCGCCTTCCACAAAGATACGCATTCGAGTCTTTACGGCGGGAGTTGGCAGACTGTAGTTTCCCTCAAAGGTTGCCGCCAGTACAGTTTCGGCGCCGGAGAAGTCGTGATCGTAGTAGCCGCGCAAGTTTCCTTCTCCATTTATATGAAAGTGATTCCTCGCCGCTTCAACGCCGTAAAAGGCCGACGCATGTCTGAGATAAGGTTTCGCGTAATAATCGCCGGAGCCAGCACTCTCAACAGTGAACTTCTCCTGTCCGGGAACACCTTTCGCTCCACCCCACACTTTCCCTAAGAAAAACGAGAGTGCGGTACCGAGTTTTCCCACGGGGAACTTCATCTTTCCTTTCGCCTGCAGCCGGCTGAAGCTCCAGTCACTCATACCCTCTACCGAGGTTGCCGCTTCCAGTTGAAGTTCCCTCCCCATTCCGCCTCGGTGGACGCCGACGCCATAGCGTCCGTAAAGTACGCCAGTCTCCCCGGGTTGATACAGATCTGTATAGCCCGAGTTGCCGGCCTGATTGAAGTAGAAACCGGCAGTTACTGTATGGTTGGGCGGCAAACCGTAGAACCGAGACCACCCATAACTGAAATCCACGTCTCCGCCGCGTAGTCCTTCCAAAAAAAATACATTTGCCGAAACAGTGAGCCACGGGATGAACGATTTGAGCGTCTCGCTGAAGTTAATCTGACCGTAGAGGTTTTGGGACTTGAGGCCGCTCGTCAAGAAAAAGTTGAACCTGTGCCACGGACCGTACGAGCGCCGGAAGGACAAACCCGGCTTCAGACCATCCTTTTCGTGGTACCAAAAGACCGGATTCCAGCGCAAGACGTAAGCGGCGCGGGGATTATAACCCATGCCGGGCCAGTTGAAGATAACATCATCGGGCAGAGAGCCAGATACGTTGTCGCGCAAATCAATGTCCATGGTCCAATTGTCAGGATCGATCATGATATCGACAGGTTTCGACGGCAGCACAAGGGAGAAGATATCTTCGTCTCCCCGCAAATGATTTGTCCAGCGGGTGAACGTGGTGTCTCCATTTTCCGTCACTACCCTGATGTCGAGAGGATAGCGCATACCCCCTTTTTTTTCGATGCGAAGCGACAGATCGTAAGTTCCGTTATCCCCTTTTTTCATCCACCAGTCGCCCAGCGCGTAGTCGTTGTACGAAGCCTGGTGCAGCCACTGTTCGAAGAACCAATCGAGATTCTCGCCACTTGTCTCTTCCATAGCCTGGCGAAAACGGTCTTCGTTGGTGTGCTTTAGTTTCCAGCGATGGTAGTAGTTTTGCATGGCGCTATCGAAAGTTTCACCACCCAAGAGATTCCTCAAGGAGTAGAGCATCATGTGAGGCTTTGTGTAGGCGTTCAACCCGTAGGCAGACCACCCTGAGGCGAGATACGATTTTGTGTCGATAGGTTCATTGTGACGGCTTGTCATGAAGCGAATAATCGTCCACTGCACATTGTTGCGCTCGCCAAGGAACTGCCAGTATTTCTTTTCGAAATCGCCATACCAGCGACTGTGCTCGAGATCGATGCCGTGAGGAGGATAAGTGTGCGCCATGTACCAAGCGTCCTGAAAAGAGGTGAACCCTTCATCAAGCCACGCTTCTTCTACTTCGTTGTTCGCCAGTATGCCGTAGAACCAGATGTGCCCCACTTCATGGGCGATGAGTCCCTCAGAATCACTACCGTCCATCACCAGCATGGGGTATTCCATGCCACCTCCCTGCAAGCTGTGGGTTATACTGACCTGTGGATAGGGGTATTCACCGAACCGGGTAGAGAGCCACTCAAGAACTCGCTTAGTCCGTTTGACCACCTCTTTCGACCAGTCTTCGGCCGAATCTCTATCATACAGAACGTGAATGTCTATACCACCCCACTGGCCGTCTTCGTAAACGAAGTCGGGCGATGCGATCCAAGCAAAGTCGTGAACCTGCTTTCCGTGAAAGGTCATGGTTCGCCGGGCGGAGGAGTCGATCTCAATGCTGTCTATGACGGCGAGCCACTCCTGAAAATCCATGGAAGTGTCAACCGCAACGCGGCTCCATCCTGGATCGCCGGCAGTCAAGACTCCCGTAGCGGCAACGGTGAATCTTTCTGGAACATCGATAATCACGTCGTAAGTACCAAACTCACCGTAGAACTCCCCCATGGCGTGGAAAGGATCGGGATGCCAGCCTGTTTCATCATAGACCACCATCTTGGGATACCACTGGGCGACATCGTACTGTTCATCTCTGTATCCGGCGCGTCCGTAGAACTTCCGGACTTTGTGCTCCCAGTCGATCTCGATAGTGACAGAATCGCCGGGAAGGAGCGGCGCCGGAAGAGGGGCTTGGAGGATCGTGTCATCAATCTCAAACGTTCGGGACGTGCCCTCTTCCGTAGAGGCAACCGCGAAATCATCTATCCGCAGATAACTGGAGCTGTCATCTGGGAATGATTTCAGCATGAACTTGGAGACTACACCGTAGTTCGAACTTTCTTCGTATTTCACCGAACCGTGCAGGAAGGCGTTGGGATAGAGGTGCATGTAGATGCGATCCAAGGTATCAGGCGAGTGATTAACGTAAACGATAGATGACTTACCCGAGATCAGATGTTCCACTGGATTGAGCGAGACGTCCATGCTATAGTGAACAAACTGCTGCCAGTATTCATCTTCAGCGGAGAGGAGGAAAACAGAAATTAGAACGAAAACAGTCTGACTGAGTATTGTTTTCACTTTGACATTGTTTCTCTATAAAAAAGCCGGTATGGCTAACACCGGCTCAAATGATTCCATCTGGATTGAATCTTATAGAAGTTTTGCGATATCGTTTTCAATTACGTAGTGCGGTCTGAATCCAATATATCTCTGTTTGACATGAAAGTCTCTATCTATGATAAATGTCGTAGGAATTCCTGTCACCCCACCGTACTGATTTGCCACTTGGCTGTCGCCGTAAAGTATCGGATAGTTGATACTGAACTTATCGACAAAATCAGGCACAACATCAGCGCCGTTTGTGTCCATGGAGATTCCCAGAACAACAACATCATGCTGATACTTTTCCTGCAACCTTATTAATGAGGGAATCTCTTGCCTGCAAGGCATGCACCACGTGGCCCAAAAGTTAAGAATAATGACTTTCCCCTTGTAGTCAGACAGAGAAACGACTTCTCCATCAACCTTTTCCAGATCGAAGTCGGGGGCCTTAACCTTGCTGGAGCCGATCCTAGGGAAAGCCGCCTCGGCCAAGACCGTTTCACCCTCTCCGCCACTTCCGTTTCCTGTCGCCACAATCCCGGCCACCAGCAAAACGACAATCACGAACACAGCCACCCCTATTTTCTTTAAGTCCATATGATAGCTCTTTCAGGTTGCGATTTTACACACTTTTCTCTCTTCCATCAACCCCAATTACCATATTGAGAGCAACTATTGCTACTCCGCCTCATATTCTCGCCTTCACCCATTGCCGAAAATGATAACTCCATCTCTTGCGTTTCTCCATCTCTCTTTTCAAGAGCGGAAGTGCTTTCTGCGTGCTTTCTCGGCCATTGTTTATGAATTCACCAATCCGGGGAAATTCAGACCAGTGCGCTCCTCCCACATCAGGTTCGATGAGAACATCGGCCTTGCGGGACAGTTCATCAGAGAGTTTTACACTGGTCACCTGGCCGGCGCGGGACATGAGTTCCATCAGGTTACACTCTTTCAATATCTTCAGTTCCCGCCGCGCGATATCAACGGCGATAGTCATATCCAGTTCAGTATCCAGCAACACATTTATCGGCAGCGGCGAAACGACACCGCCATCTACCAAAAGCTGACCGTTCTTGGGCGATGGCGCCACAAACCCCGGTACAGCTGAACTGAGTGTGACGGCCTCAATCAAATCGCCTGATGAAACTACAACAGCCTCCACTTGGTTAAGATCCGATATAACGACTTTTAACGGTATCTTAAGTTCTGAGAAATCTCTTACCGGGAGGAGGTACTCGATTGAAGCAGCCAGTTTGCTCCGTTGGATAATTCCTTTGCGGCTGAGAGCAACAGTAATTACCAGTTTGTCCTTTACAAATTTACCTAACTGATTAAGAAATGAATCATTACCCTCATCACCTTTCCTGATATGATGTACACCTACTGCTCTGAACTCATCACTATCTATGTATTCCATGTACCGCTTCTCAACCCATCCGGGGTCCAGTGTAGCGGCATACATGGCGCCGATGATAGCGCCGGCCGAAGTACCTGCGATGAGATCAATCGGTATCTTATTATCGTGCAGAACCTGCAGTACACCGATATGAGCTGCACCTCGCGCACCACCTCCCGCCAGAGCGAGCCCAATCTTTATATTCTGTTTCATACATCTTCCGTAAGTTCAATACTGAGCATCTCAGCAGTGGTTAGGTAGACTTTCATTCTAACCGGTTTCTGAGGATTATCGCCGTCGGCTCTTCTGTAGTTTGAGTCAAACTTTCTCGGTGTTTCAACATTTACAATCTTATCCATCACCTCAAGTCCGCGAACAACCTGCCCAAAAACGGTGTACTGTCCATCCAGTCGGGGTATCGGTTGAACACAGATGAAGAATTGACTGCCGGCACTGTCGGGATCCCGGCTGCGGGCCATTGAGAGAGCACCCCTTGAATGAGGACGATCGTTGAATTCGGCAGGGAGCATCCATGAGGTACTGTTGTCCTCGTCGCCGATGCCGTAGAACTTGCCCGCCCTTCCCCCCTGACCATCATTGCCCCTGTCTGAGTCCTTCGAATTCGGATCGCCACCCTGAATCACAAACCCGGGAATTACGCGGTGAAAAGTAGTGCCATCAAAGTAGCCTTCGCCCGCCAATATCCTAAAACTTTCAACATGTTGTGGGGCTGAATCTTCGTAGAACTTGATAACCATATTCCCGAATTCTGTTTCGATAACAGCCAGTTCCGGTGGCCGCTCGTCGCAACCGAAAAATAGGATCAACGGCAGCATCCACCCCGTTATCCGTTTTGGTACCTGTTGAAAAATTATCATTTCCCTGTTCTACCCCTAGTGGTCAGAGGAACGTCTTTCATACAGAGGGGACATGCATCAGGTTCCCAGGAAACAGCGGGATAGTGTACCAGTGCTGTTGTGGGGCAGCCGAAATCGACGCCCCTTTCGGTACGATCAGCGAGACATGCCACGCCGGCAACGGTGGCGCCGTGATCCTCCGCGATCTGCAGTAGCTCGCGCACGGAACCGCCAGTGGTCACGATATCTTCTACCACCAGAACCGTCGTTCCGGGATCTATGTGGAACCCGCGCCTCAGTGCCAGTTCACCGTCGGAACGCTCAGCGAATATACCTTTAGTGCCCAGTTTTCTGGCGGCGGCGCTGCTCAAAAGGATTCCCCCTATGGCCGCCCCGAACACCACTTCAATCTGCTCGCCGCTATACGGTTCGGCCATCATGGCGCCAATTTCCTCCACGATATCAGGACGCTCCAGGAGCCGGAATTTCTCAATGTAAACATCACTGTGGCGGCCTGAGGTGAGCCGAAAATGGCCCTCAAGGATGGCGCCTGTCTCTTTCATCAATTCAATCAGTTCACTCATTTCGCCGTAGCCCTTTTGTCACTCCAGTGTAGCGTTGATTCTTGTACAATAATCCTCAGCCGCCTTCCGTATGGCGAATTCGCTCTGATCCCCCGCATACATGATGGCGCGGGAGACGTTTATGAGGGCGACCCCGCCTTCATTGCCAGCTCGAACGCTCGCCTCCAGATCACCTCCCTGAGCCCCCACGCCGGGAATCAGAAACGGCACATCGCCTGCCGTTCGCCTCACGTCTGAAATCATTTCGCTTCTGGTGGCGCCCACTACAAGCCCGCAGTTATCCGATTGATTCAGTTCTGATACCAGCGAAACAACTTTTTCGTAGATGAATCCATCGCCTGTCCTCTGCAACTGTAAATCTGTCGCCCCCTCATTTGACGTCACACAGAGGACGAATGCCCCCTTATCGGGCCGGTTGAGGAACGGCTCAATCGCATCTCTCCCCATATACGGACTGACAGTTACCGCGTCGAAACCCATTTCACCGAGAATTGCCGTCGCGTAATGCTTTGCTGAGTTGGCGATATCACCCCGTTTTGCATCGGCGATGACCAATCGGCGGCCGTCAATCTGACGCACCACCTCTTCCAGCCAGTGGTAGCCGTCTCCACCGTGGCGCTCGTAGAAGGCAAAGTTGACCTTGTAGGCAGCGGCTGAATCCAAGGTGGCATCGATGACTTTGCGCACGTAATCCTTCAGGTCATCGAGCGTGGATGAAGAGGGGTGGGAAAGGCGGTCGGTATCAATGTCCAGCCCTACGCAAAGACGGGAATTTGACCTTTCCAAGTGATCAAGAAGAATATTCGAGAAAGAGTTCACAGGCGAAAAATTACGCCGGCCCCTCGGGGGAAACAATTGAAACCACTTCAGGCTGTAATAAAAACCCCATCATGCGATAGGGTTAATGCACGCTCCGGAGGAGGGACTCGAACCCCCAACCTAGTGGTTAACAGCCACCCGCTCTACCCATTGAGCTACTCCGGAATTATCTCAGAAAATCTCTTTCAAAAAGTGGGGAGAATTTAGACAGATTGTCTCGCCAGTCAAACTCTACATTTCCTTCTCAGCTTCCAAAAGCCTGCCTTCCACAAACATGCCGCTCTTTCGCTGCTCTTCGGTGACATAAACGATACCGTCCTCATCATGCGGTGTACCGTAAACTGAATGAATGGACTTCAAGCCACCCATCCACTTTCTCTTATCCATGATGTATACCAAATCACCCGGATCGGCGGCCATTCTTTCCAAGTCGTTACGCGAGAAGCGGATCACATCTTCCTGATCTTCAACAATTCTATACTGCACCAGAACTTTTTTCCCTTCACGATCATTCGGTTTACTGCCCTTGAAGTATTCCCTGGCGTTCGCCACGTCAAATATTGACAGACCTTTAATGTCTTCAGGGTTCTTCGGCTTCGTCACGAGGCTCACAGCTACGCCAACGACGGCACACACCACGATATTGTAAAGCGCACCTATGTAGATGTACGGTCTGCCGGGCATCATCTCAATGCCGTGATCAAAGGGTGCGATCAATTGCGGGAAAACCTGCCCCAAGATCATGAGTCCAGCGCCGATGGTGAATGTGGCAATGACGGCGGCTGACGTGAAGCGTTTCCAGAAAATACCGAGGAACACAGCTACGATGAGAGGCGGAGTAAATGTAGAATGGAACCAGCCGTGGGCTTCATAGATGGTGCCAAAGGAATTGAAAACAGGCACCAGGATCACACTCAGCGCTGTCACTCCTACCGAGGTCCAACGGGCAATCTCGAGGAAATGTTTGTCGCTGTGCTCCTTCTTCACAAACGGGCGGTACAAATCATTCACAAATACATTCGCTGAAGCATTTACCAGCGTATCCACAGTGGACATCAGTGCAGCACTGAGCGCGGCGATAATGAATCCAAAAACACCCGGTTTCGCCACCAGATTCGTGACAATCACAAATACATCATTGGGATTCAAATTGGGATCAATCTGCCCCGGAAATACACTCACGATCGCACGACCAATCCAGCCTGCATTGGAGACAACAATCGCGGAGATGGGTAGAACAACCAGGATGTTCATAGTAGCAGCTTTTCGGCCTTCATTGACGCTCTTGCAGGCCATGAAGCGCATGATCAGCCCCTGATTCATAAACAGGAAACCGATGGAGCCGGCTATGCCGTCCTGCCAGAAAATGCCTACAAAATTAAAGTCCGGCGGGTAATTGAAGGGCGCCAGCGGCAGCTTTTGTTCGGATGAGAGCGCGCCCCAGAATATGTCGAATCCCCCTAAATAGTCGATCCCCAACAAAAACAGAAACAGGCCCGCAAACAGCAAGATCAATCCTTGAAGAAGATCGGTGAAAATAACTGATGTCTGACCTCCAAAATGCATGTATACAGCGGTTAGCACTGCGATGACGATGACAGTGCCCATCAACGGCAGACCCATGATCTTGTAGAGTGCCGTAGCCAGAGTGAGAAAACCGATGGCGATGTAGCCGATCATATAGAGTAGAATCATGATCGTAGCGAGGAAACGGGCTGTGAAGTTGAACCGCCGCTCGAAGTACTCAGGGATTGAGCGGACCCGGGAATAGATGATGATCGGTAGCCAGCCGAACATGAAAAAAGGGACGAAGAACCAGTCGTTCATGTAGGTCATGGTGGATGAAAAACCGTACTGGAACGCCTTGGAAGAATACTTGACGAAGCTGTGTGAACCGACACCTGTAGCTACAATGGAAATGGTAATCAACCACCAGGCATATCGCCTCCCGCCGAAGAAGAAATCCGACGTCGTTTTCGCGTAGCGGCCAAAGTAACTGCCAAATAACAACACCGCAACAAAATAGATGATGATAACAGCCTGATCCAAACCGGTACCGACGATTGTCTGGCTCATCGACGCTATCCCTTCAGAGCCGCCAGAATGACGGCGGCATGAATAAAGGCATACCAGACAAAACCGATTATCAGAATTCTGAACCAATGGCGGTGCCGCCGGAGAGATAAATCCAAAGCCTTATGCCGGACCGTCAGCACGATGCCGATCAGAAACAGAACTCCACCGGCACCGTACAGGTAGAGATACGGCAGCCAGGTTTTGGTGAAATCAAGCATGTTCAGAGCT
>CEPZ01209608.1_pt1 | contig 13123 bp, 8 predicted proteins | sample 530461 | NCBI WGS metagenome assembly CEPZ01 (sample SAMEA2620106, study PRJEB7988) | marine metagenome | isolation source: saline water (ENVO:00002010), including | reverse complement strand
AATTTAGTTAGAACAGTTAATGGTGTTAATGGTTCTACTGTTAAGTTCCAAAAAGTTGCAAAAGGTTCTGCAAATACTAAAGCAAGACATGCTGAAGTAGTTGCAATGGATCTAGCTCACACAGCAGTGAGTGCAACACTTACGGATTACTATGCAGCAGATTACGTTGACAAACTTGACGAGTTAAAGGTTAATATTGATGAAAGACAAGTTGTAGCTCAATCAGCGGCTTGGGCACTAGGCAGAAAAACTGACGAAGTGCTTATAGCTATACTAGATGCGGCTACTTCTATTGCTGTCAATGTCAACTCTGATGCAGTGGAAACAATGTCATTAGTTAAAGCTAAGAACATGATGGAAGTATTTAACGGAAATGATGTTCCAGATGACAATCAACGATACTGGGCAGTTGGGCCAAGACAATGGTCTGACCTATTATCAGTTGATCAGTTTTCTAGAGTAGAGTATGTTGGCCCTAACGAATTACCATTCGCTAACGGTGCAACAGCTAAAAGATGGATGGGTTTCCTATTCTTCGTACACTCTGGATTATCACTATCTGGTGACGACAGAAAAACATTAGCTTTTCACAAATCAGCAGTTGGCCTAGGTATTGGGTCAGACGTCAAAACTGAAGTTAACTACATTCCAGAAAAAGTATCTCACTTAATTACTTCTATGATTTCATTAGGTGCAGTAGAAATTGATGGCAATGCAGCAAGAGTTCAGCTTTCTGACGAATAATAACTAAAGGAGATAAACAATATGGCATACGCAACATCAAATCCCATCAAGAAAATTTCTCAGATGGGTGCCTCTAATGCTCTTTGGTATTATACTGACGGAGATGCAATTGGCACAATAGATGATGCAGATTACTTTTTAACCGACTACGCAAACCTTACCGCAGGAGACATAATTTTTGTCAACAGTGGTGGTTCAAATGCTGTAGTTGATATATTAATAGTATCAGCTTCGTCTTCAAGCACTGTAACAACAGTAATATTAGCTTAAGGCTAAACTAACTTGGGGGAAGCAATTCCCCCAGGTACTTAAAAAATTATGGCAACAACAAGTATAGACATCTGTGCAAGAGCATTAGTAATGATAGGTGCGCAACCTATTTCTTCTTTCTCAGATGGAAGCACAGAAGCTTTAGTTGCATCAAATATTTATGATGATGTATGTGAAGCATCATTAACAAGACATAGATGGAGATTTGCAACTACTCAAAAAACATTATCATTATTAGCAGACTCTCCAACAGGAAGATATGACTATGGCTATCAAATGCCAACTGATCCTGCGGTATTACAAATTATTTCAATTACAGTAAACGATTACGTAATTCCTTATTCAAGATACAAAGATTATATTTATGTAAATAGTTATGGTTCATCAAGTTCATTAGTGATGGATTATATTTATAAAGTTGGAGAAGGTTATTTTCCTCCTCATTTTAAATTAGCTTTAGAATATGAATTAGCTGCAGTCTTTGCAGGTTCTGTAGCTAGAGATTCAGCTATGATTAGACAATTCAAAGAACTAGCTGAAAGACAATTTCTTGTAGCTAAAAATATAGATTCTCAGGAAACAACTACAAAAGTTTTAGACACAAATAGATTTGTAAACTTGAGAAATTCTACAAGAACGGATGTATAATGGGAAGAACATTACGAACTGTTATAACCAATTTTTCATCAGGAGAGCTTAACCCATTATTAGCAACTCGTACTGATGTATCTTCATATTTTCAAGGTGCTAAAGAATGTAAAAATTTTGCTTTATTAGCAGAAGGTGGTTTAATGAGAAGACCAGGTACTTCTTATTTAGCAACACTTCCTGCAGAAAGTAGAATTATTCCATTTATATTTTCTGATGATGAAGTAGCTATAATTATATTATCTAATAATAGAATGGATGTTTATAACACATCTGGTACAGTTATAACATCAAACTACACAACTAATTGTAATTGGACTACAGCTCAATTATTTGAATTAAACTTTGCTCAATTTGGAGATACAATTTTTATAACCCATAGAGAAAATGCAATAAGAAAAATATTTAGAGCTTCAGCATCATCATTTACTGTAAATACATTTTCATTTGATACTCATTCTTCTGGTTATCCAATATACGAACCATATTATAAATACGCAGATACTGCGACTACCATTTCCACAAGTGCTACAACAGGATCGGTAACAGTTACAGCAAGTGCAGATACTTTTTCTGCTTCTTGGGTAGGAGTTAAAATTAGAAAAGATTCCAAAACTATGACTATTACTGGATATACAAGTGCAACTGAAGTTACAGCTACAGTTAATGAAACATTAGCTAATACTACAGCTACTACTGATTGGGATGAACAATCTATTTCAGCTTTAAGAAAATATCCACAAGCTGTTACATTCCATGCAAAAAGATTATGGTTTGGTGGATTATATTCTAAACCTGCAGCAGTTATTGCATCTAAAATTTCTGAATATCATAACTTTGATGTTGATGATGCAGATGATGCTGATGCTATTGATGTAGATATTTCTGGAGATCAAGTTAATGAAGTAAGACATATGTTATCAGGTAAAGATCTACAAATCTTTACTGATGGTGGTGAATATTATGTTCCTGTATCTAGTACAGATAACACAATTACTCCATCTAATGTAAGTATTCAAAAACAAACTCCATACGGAATCTCAAGAACAGCTCCTAAGATGTTTGATCTTGCAACAGGATTTGTTCAAAAGAACGGAAAAGCAATTAGAGAATTTATTTATTCAGATCTTGAAGATGGATATAAATCAACTTCAGTTTCAATTCTTGCACAACATTTAATAGATAGCCCTAAAGAAATAGCTATCATGAAAGGTAATAATACAAGACCTGAACAATATGCTTTCTTTTTAAATAATGGAAGTACATACCCAGGTAAGTTATCTGTCTTTCATTCTGTTAGAGATGAAAAAATAGCAGGTTGGGTTCAATGGTCAACAAGAACAGGAGATACTTTTCAATCAATAGCAGCTCTTAATGAAAATTTAATTACTGTTGGGAAAAGATCTTTAGATGGATCTACTGTATATACTTTAGAAAAATTTTCAGATGATGATAGTACCACACTTGATTGCCAAACAACTTCAACATTAAATCAAAGAGGAACTCCTTTAGTTAAAGGTGGTTCACAAACAGGAACAACTTTAATTACCGATGGTTTTACATCAGCACCCAAAGTAAATGAAAAATTTACAATAGCTGGAAACTCTACCGAATATACAATTTCATCATTAGTAGATAATAGTGGAGGAACATACACTTTAACATTAGATCAATCTTTAGCAGCAACTCCTGCGGATAATGCAGTTATTACTTTAACAGAAGGATATTTACATACTGTTAATGGAATTTATACAGCAGAATCAGTTAATGTAGTAGAAGGTAATAGTTCTATTGGAGCTTTTACGGTATCAGGTTCAGATACTATTACACTTACAAACGCACCCAAAGCAACAGCTTTAAAGGTTGGATTTAATTTTACACCAACTTTAGAAACTATGCCTATAGATAAAGAATTACCTGAAGGCCCATTAACAGGTCTTCCAAGAAGAATCTCAAGAGCTATCGTTGATATTAATACTACGCTTGATATGACTATCAAAGCTGCAGACAGCACCTCTAAAGCTTTAGTCGTTCAACAAGTATCAGATGACGTTAGCTCTGACCTAGTTCCAGTAACATCTAAAAAAGAATTTTTCTTTTTAGGATATGATAAAAGTCCAACAATAACAATTTCACAAGATGATCCATTACCTATAAAAATATTAGGAATGGCAGTAGAGGTAGTTTTTGCATGAGTGCTGATCCAGTAACAATGTTTGTAATATCTGCAGGTAAAGCTCTATTTGATATTAAAGAATCTAAAAAACAAGCAAAGATTGAACAACGAAGGTATGAAGATCGTATTCTAAGAATAGCTGAAATAGCTAGACGTGAAGAAGAAGATAGAATTGATGCATTAAAAAAAGCTCAAGCTCATAACTTAGCTATTCAAGCTGGAACAGGTTTTAGTATTGATAGTAGATCTTTTTTAAATATTCAAGATCAACAATATATTAAAGCGGAAAAAGATATATCAACAATCAGACTCAACTTATCATCAGATATAAATGAACTGTCATTAGATTCACAGATGGCAAAATCACAACGTAAAAAAGAACAGTTTGGTGGATGGGCATCAATCTTAAGTTCAGGTTATGAATACAAAGCTAAAAAGGACAAATATGAAGCTCAATAAATTAATATTAATATTTTTTTTTGGAGTATATCAATAATGGCATTAGATAGTGGTAAAAAAGTAGTTCGTCTTAAACCTATAGATACTGCAGTACCTCATGTAAAATCAGAAAGTACTTTTAGTATTGCTGTAGATTCTTTTAAACCTACATTAGATAGATTGGAAATTGAAGCTGATGCTACTGCTAAAGCAAAATATTTTAATAATTTTGATATTAAAACTCGAGATCAGTTTATAAAATTTCAAGAAGAATTTAAATTTGATCCTTCTGGTATGAAAGCTGCAGTAGATACTTATGCAGGTACTCTTTTAGAAAAAGTACCACCTGCATATAAAATTCAAGCTCAAGCTAAACTTGCTGGTTGGAGTACTAATAGTGTTATTTCAGCAACAAGTAATAAAATTCAGAAAGATAATAATGATCTAATAAGTGATTGGGGAATTACTTGGGATAAACAAAATGGTGATATTGAATTTAAAATTAAAAAAGCTTCAGATATAAGTTTAACAGGTCTTCCAAAAAGTTTAGAATTATCATTAGCTACAATTAACGAAGAATCTAAAAATGGAATGTTATTAATTGGTGATAAAGCTCAGACAGAGCTAGAATTATTAGTTAATACAAAAGGTTTATTAACTGGTGAAGATCATGATAAAAATTTAATAAACAATATTAAAGGTCTATTGGTTTCTAGAGGTTATCATATTATGAGAGCTTTAGAAAATGGTTCTGGTGATGATCAAGTAGCTAAAGCTTGGTTATATGATTATTCTCAAGCTAAAGATAAATATGGTATTACGATAGATGAGAAATTTAAAGAAAATCCAGTCTATAAAATAACTAATCGGTTAATGAAAGATGATGATACTAGATTAGAAATTATTAATTCAATACAAAAATTATACAAAGAATTTCATGCTAAAACTATTTTAGATTTAAAAGAATCATATCAATCAGTAAATATTACAGGTGAACAAGAAGTAGGTGGTGCGTTACATATAAATGAATTTGTTGGTATTGACAATGCTCAATTATATATGCAAGAGAATTTTCCAAATATTAAACCATCTGATCGTGATAAAATTTTACCTATTGTTAATTATAATATGAGGATGCAATCTATTGTTACAAAAGCAATTGATAACAAAACAGCTCCTGCTTGGACTGGTTCGGCATCTGATATTGCTAAAGATAAACGTGCTTTTACTAATGCTGTATTATCAAGATATGGAATTAATAATATTGAAAATGCAGATGTTGATAATTCAAAATTAAAAGATGCTATTGATATATTAAATCAGCATGGAGAATTTCCCCATATGTTAACTGAATATGTTAATAATGAAATTATTGGGGATATGTCAACACCCATGAATCTTAATAATTTTAAAAATCAAATTAAATTAGCAGAATTTTTAGAAAGTACTATTCCAGGATTTACTCCTAATAATAAAAAATTAATCGCAGCTATGAGAAATGACTGGGATAGAAATGATGAATATTTAATTAGTGCAGCTAATGATTGGAAACCAAAGAATGATAATGAAATTATTCATGTTCAAAATGAAATTTTTTCAAAAGAAAATAAAGAATTTTTTGAAGAAAAATTATTTGATTGGATGAACAAAAGAGATGTAACTTCAGATGCATGGTGGTTTGGTAAATTTTTTAATGAACAAAATAAATGGACAAAACACGTTACTGATGAAACGACTACTTTTTTTCCATGGGATGCAGAATCAATACTAACTGGGCCTGTAAAACATAAACTATTAGAATATATGGGTGTAGAACTTGCTAGATTATTGCCTGATGGCGCAGATCCTACTAATGAAGCATATTCAAAATATATTGATGGTGCAATAATTTCAGCAATGAATAGATTAAAAGAAGAAAACTATTACCCTACCAAATATTCTGGTGCAGCAGATGTTATTTTACAAAAAGATTCTTTTGAAAAACATTATCCTGGAATTAATGGTGATCAATTAAATAATGAAGTTATGGCTTATGTTTTTAGTAAATATGATTTTAAAACACCATCAGAGTTATCTGCATTTAATAAAAAATTAGAAGAAGTATTTAATAAAGGTTATTTAGCAGAACAAAAATCTAAATTAACTTCTTGGAAAGGTTTAACATCCTCTAAAGAAGAAAGAGCCGCAGCTAAAATTGAAATGGAGAAATGGTATAAAATATATGACGAAATGGTTGCGACTAATGAAGAAGCTATTGGTTCTGAATGGGGAGAACATAATCCTTTAGATGTATTAAAAGTTATTGCTGATAATGGTGGTAAAGGTTATATTATTGAACCTAAAGGTCATTTAGATGGAACAGGTAAACCTGCATATCATTTAGCTTTACAATTACCTAATGGTGAACGAATAGATATTACAGGAGCTAACGAAACTTTTTCACCAAGTAACTATTCTAGTTTAGCAAGTAATTCACTTAATCTTCCTAAAAGCCATGCTCAATTTAAAAACAATTTAGTTAATCAAGAATATGAAGAATTTATGAAAGAGTATGGTCATATTATAGGAGATAGTGATTTTGCTAAAAGAGCAATGCACGGAATTATAGATGTTGCAATGGGTATGGGGAATTGGAGATATTATCCTGATGTACCTGGAATTGATGATGTACCAGCAGAAGTAAGACCATTTGCTTTTATAATGAAAGCATTAGGAGTTGATGTCGATTTTAGAGAAATGAATATCAAAATGAAAAAAGCTATTAAAAATAGAAATGAAGTTATTGCATTTGATAAACAAATTTCAGCTAATATGGATTTATCTAACCATGAAAAAACTGTAGAAGCATTAGTACCGTTTTGGGAAATGCCTTATAGTAAAGCTAATCTAGATTTAACTTATAAAACGTATGCTAAAGAAAATTATAATAATACTACTCAAAATCTAGGATTAAGAACTAATAATTATCTTGGCGTACATTGGATTAATGAAGGTAAAACAGGAGAATTATGGGATGGTCAATTAAATTATAAAGTAGATGGAAATCATCAAGCTGTATTTTCCAGTCCTGAACATAGTGTAAGAGCAGCAATTAAAATAATAATTAACCATTCGGAATTAATCAGCAATAACATTAAAAAAGATTACGGATCTACACCTACTGTTAAAGAGATATTTACTATGTATTCTAAAAATCCTACTCCATATTTTGAAGCATTTAAAAAGTTTGGTTATAATGAAAATGATAGAATTAATTTTCTTAATGCTAATGAAGTACATAGATTAATTAAAATGATGATGAATGTTGAAATGGGTACACAAGTATTTGAACAATACTTCCCTTCAGGAAAACATCTTATGTTAGATGCTATAATATTTAAAGGATATAATAGTGCAATTAATTCATACAACGGAAAGTTAGGTAAAATATAATGGATGAAAATGATTTAAAAAAGTTATTAAAAAATAAAAAATTTAAAACTTATGAACAACATAAAAGAGAAAAAAAATTAAAAACAATAGGAATGGAATTAGGAGTTCCTTTTGCTATGGGTGTAGGAATGTATGCAATTGGCAAAGGTATATATAATGGTATTAATAAAGTAGCCAAAACTGCTTTCCCTGATTTAAAAGATTATAAAGATTATACAACATTACAACAAGACTCTAGATATAGAGGAACACCAGGTATGTATGGAACAGGTTTAAGACATATGGGTGTTAATTGGTTAGGTAAAAAATATCCAGGTTTTCATAAATGGATGGTTAAAACAGAAAGAAAAGGGTGGGAATTTGAACCACATGAAACTGATATTAAAACAGAAGATCTTGAATTTGCAGAATATGGATTAAGTAAAAACAGTTTAGTTAGATATATTCAAAAAAATTTTACTAAAAAAGGAAAATTAGCTGTTCAGGATAAAAAACTTAAAAGTGTTGAAAAATAATGTATTATTTACCAACTCCTATTACTGAAGATTGGTCTAAAGACCAAGCAGATAAAAATAAAACACCTGTTACTTGGTCGCCAACAGATGCATGGACAGGCTTTAAAGAAGAAAATCTGTCATGGATGGTGGGTAAAAAAGGTGTTGAATGGCTTTTCAAACATCAAGATTTTCCACCTGATGAAAATTATAATCCATCAGAAGATCCTCAATTAGAAGGATATGATGATTTTTCTCATTTATTTATGTTTAGCAAAAGTTCACATGAGACATCATCAATATTACAAAAATTACAAAAACACAGTGAAATAAATTATGCATCTCCTTGGTATCATTTGGGTAGAGTAACAGGTGCAATTTTAGATCCATCTACATATTTATTATTTACTAAAGTTGGACAAGCTGCAAAAGTTTTTGGTACTGCAATGTTAACAGAAGAAATAGCAAAACAAAATTTAGATCCTATTAGAAATGATAGTTATGTTCCTTGGGTAGCAGCAGGAGGATATGCTATACCAGCAATTATTAATAAATTAACACAAGTTAAAGCTCCTTTATCTTTAAAAAGAAAAATTGATAAACTAGATGATCATTGGATAGAAAAATCTGCTAGAAATCCTAAATTAGAAACTTCTAAATTAAAAAATAAAGAAGATATTTTAGAAGATGCTCAACCAGGTACTTTTAAAGAACCTATGCCTTCAGTTGGATCAGCAGGAATAGGTACTGTAAAACGTCAAACTACTAAAGAAATAATGGAAGGTGAAGAATTTGTTAAATCTAATTTAAGAATATTTGGTGAAGATGGCCCTTGGACTCCAGTTTTTAGGGTAATGAAATCTGTTTCTAAAACTGCAAGAATAATGATGGCAGATCTTTTAGATACTCCTTTGCTTAAACTTAAAAATACTAAAGAATGGGGTTTTGAATCTACAGGAAAATCAATTGAAACTGATATGAGAATGTTAAGAATTGGTGAAATACAATCTCATAATTTAATTAAAGAACAATATTTACTCTATGTTAAACGAGAACAAGGTGCACATAAAGTTCCAAAAACTACTTTAGGATCAATGGTTCATAATAAATTTAATAATGAATTTATGTCTTTAAATGAATTTTCACAAGAAGTAACTAAAGCAAGATTAAATAAAGGAAGTGATATTAAAGAAGTTGATGCTGCATATCGAATTTCTGAAGAAAAGGTTTATAAACCACTTTTCGAACAAAGTAACTTACTTAAAATTAGAGAGATGCCTGTATTACAAGAATTAAATTTTTGGTCTAAAATTCTTAAAGGAATAAGAGCAAAAAAAGAAGGAACATATAAATATTGGTCTAAAAAAGACAAAACATGGGTTGAAGTACCTATTACAGTTATAGAAAAAAAAATAGATAAATTAACTGAAAGATTAGCTCATATTCAATCTAAAGAAGGTGTAGATGGTTATATTAATTTAATTTATATTAAACACGCTATTGATAAAAATCCTGAAGCTTTTAAAAATATTATTAGAGATTTTTATACACGAAAAGGTAAATTAATTAATGAAGGAAAATTAAATGAATTAGTAGATACTTTATCTAATCATTTTCCTTTTACAAGATTTGAAAAAACTAATTGGAGAGAAATTACTAAATTAAAAGAAGAAACTCTAGCTAAACTTTATGCTATGAGAGCTTCTGGACAAAAAGAAGGATCTAAATTATATGAAAATGCCCTTGAAGAAATTAATGATAAAATATTAAAATTTAAACAGGGGGGTAAAGAAGATCTTGAAGAATTATTTATTAAGTTACTAGGAAAAGAAACAGCACATAAAACATTTTTAGATGCTTTAAAAGATATTGAAGAAATATTATTAAGAGAAAGATATGTATTTCCACATCCAAGATACGCTAGAGCTAATAGAGCTAGAGAACTTAATTTAGATAAACAAGCTCAATTAGAATTAGTTAAAGGTGGTTTTATTATGTCTGATATTTTTGCTTTACAAAAATCTTATGTAAGACAAATGCTACCAGATATATTATTAACCCAAAAATATGGAGATACCATGGGTATAGGTTTTAAATATATTGATGAAGCATCTTCTCAAACTCATCCTGGATTATTAAAAGTACTTCAAGAATATAAAGGAAAAATTTTTTTAGCATCCAATAAAAAAGAAAAAGTTAGATTAACAGAAGAAATGTATAAAACTTTAGATGATCTAGAGGCAGCTATTGAATTAATTAGAGGTACATATGGATTACCTGCTAATCCTCATTCATGGACTTCTCAAGCTATGAGAACTGCAAAACATTATAATGCATTAACAATGCTTACAGGTTTTATGGCAGCTATGCCTGATCTTGCTCGTATTATTATGACCTCTGGAATTAACAGAGGATTTAAAACACAATTTGAAGCTTTTGGTAATTACCTTGGCACTAGAGAACTTTTTAATATGGGTAAAAAAGAAGCTCAATCTTTTGGTGAAGCAATTGATATGGTTACAGGACAAAGAGCTATGTTGTTTGCTGATGTAGGAGATATGTTTGGCTTATCATCTAAATTTGAAGGTAACATGGGTAAACTATCCTCGTTTAACTTTATGTATGTTAACCTTATGTCTAGATGGACTGAATGGGCTAAATCTATGGCATCAGTTACTATAGGTTCTAGAATTATAGAAGATTCTATTTTATGGAGCAAAGGCAAATTAGGAGATAAATGGAAAACAGCATTAGCTTCTTCAGGTATTGATGAACAAACTGCTGTAAGAATTGCTAATCAATTTAGTAAATATGGTGAAAAAACTAAACATAATTTTATGGCTAATACAGCTTTATGGGATGATGAATTAGCTAAAAATGCTTTTGGTGCAGCTTTAAATAAAGATATTAATATTACAATTGTAACTCCAGGTTTAGGAGATACTCCTAAATGGATGAGTACAGAATTAGGTTCTACATTTGCTCAGTTTAAAAAATTTGCAATGGCAGCTACTCAAAGAATGTTAATGAGAGGTATGCAAGAAAGAGATTTAGATTTCTTATTTGGATCAATGTTACTTCTAGGATCTGGTATGATGATAGATGCTATATACCATAAATATAGATTTAATAGAGATTATGGTAACTTATCATTAACTCAAAAACTACTTAATGCTTTTGATAGATCAGGATTAGGTGGTATCTACACTGATGTTAATAAAGCGATAGAAACATTATCTGATAATAGAATTGGTATATCTCCGTTACTTGGAGAATCTAAACCTTATGGATCATCTGGTAGATGGAAAGCAGGAACTTTGTTTGGCCCAACAGGAGGCCAAATTTATAATATTTTTGATATACTTTATGATGTTAAAGGAAATAAATATAATCACCATACAGCTAAGAATGTGCGTAGATTAATACCATTTCAAAATATATGGTATCTCGATTGGTTGTTTGACGACATTCAAAAAGGATTAAATTAATGGCTATTACTATATCTGATACAGAACCTAGGGTTCAATATACAGCAACATCTGGACAGACTTCATTTTCTGTACCATTTGAATTTTTTACTACATCTGACATTAAAGTATATAACGGTACTACACTATTAACCTATGCGGCTTCACCGTCATCAGGTTCATATTATTCGGTAACAGGCGCAGGAGTTTCTGGTGGAGGATCAATTACTTTAGGGAGTGGTGGGGCTACCCTTGATGATACAATTACAATTTACAGAGATTTAGGAGTTGCTAGATCAACAGACTTTCCAACATCAGGTGCTTTCCAAGTAGATTCATTAAATACAGAACTAGACAAAATTATTGCTATGATCCAGCAAGTAGAAAGAGATCTTAAATTTTCACCTAAAGCTGCAGCTACAACGTCAAGCACATACAACCTTACCTTTCCTGATCTTGTAGCAGATAAAATCCTATCCGTTAATTCGGCAGGAACAGCTTTAGAATTTTTAAATACAACAACAGATGTTTCAGCAGTTGCTGGAGTAGTAGATGAAATAGCTTTATTAGGAGTAGCTGATGTAATTACTGATATGGGTTTACTTGGAACAAGTGCTGTTATTGCAGATATGGCTTTATTAGGTACATCAGATTGTGTAGCTGATATGGCAATACTTGGAACCTCAGATGTAGTTTCAGATTTAAACACTCTTGCTACTTCAGCGATTGTAACTGATATGGATTTATTAGCAACTTCAGCAAATGTTACAGCAATGGGATTACTTGGAACTTCAGATGTAGTTACTGATATGGGGTTATTAGGTACTAGTGCTTGTGTAGCCAATATGGCTCTACTTGGTACTAGTGACTGTGTAGCAGATATGGCTTTACTTGGAACTTCAGCTTGTGTTGCAGATATGGCTTTACTCGGTACTTCGGATTGTGTTGCTGACATGGCGTTACTTGGTACAAGTGCTTGTGTAGCTGACATGGCAATCTTAGGAACTGCCGATGTTGTATCCGACATGAACACTTTAGCATCAAGTGATATTGTAAGTGATCTTAATACTCTTGCGACATCTGATATTGTAACTGATTTAAGTACAGTTGCAGATAATATTGCTGGAGTAAGTAGTTTTGCCGCTAGATATAGAGTTGCAAGTTCTGAACCTGGATCAGATAATGATGAAGGAGATTTATATTATAATACTACTGCTAATACATTAAATTATTATGATGGAAGTTCTTGGAGCGCTATTACTGCTGATACAGACGTTAAAGCAGGAGTAAGTTCTAACGACACCACACCTGACTATCTTTTAAATAAATTTACAGCAGGTACAGCAATTACAATAGTTGAAACCAATGATGGTGGAGACGAAACATTAACAATAAACGCAACAGACCCAACAGCTTTGGCGATAGCTTTAGGATAATTAATTAAGGAGAAAATA